>VFQR01000438.1_pt1 | contig 59269 bp, 62 predicted proteins | sample 3512321 | NCBI WGS metagenome assembly VFQR01 (sample SAMN10412374, study PRJNA504923) | tailings metagenome | isolation source: Relicate 3 Philex TSF1 revegetated site | place: Philippines: Tuba, Benguet | collected 2017-08-29 | reverse complement strand
TCGGCCAACCGGCTCAGACTTCGGCCTGATGCGAGCGACCTCGCACCACCCGACCCCCGCCGCACCAACCACTCGTCATGATCTCGCTTCGGTGCGGCGGACAGTGAGGAGGATAAGGCGGGTTGAGGGGGGCGGGGATAGATTTTGTTGGGGGGCGAGTAGCGAATGGCGAGTAGCGAATTGGGAGGGTCGGCGCGTGGGGCACCCCCCTTCCGGCTGTCGCCACCTTCCCCCGCAGGCGGGAGAAGGCCGATGTGGCGCGATCGTGCCGCGAAGCCGCCCATTGCTGGCGGGATGTCTGCGAGGATCAGACCGAGAAGTACTTCTGCCGCGCGGCGAGGAAGGGCATGTCGGTGCTTTCGGTGCGCTGCCGCAAGAGGGCGAGCGCCGAGACGAAGCTGTCGGCGGCCTTCTTGGCGAGCGGGTCGCCACCCTCGCGGATTTCGGCGAGCAGTTCGGTCGCGGCGCGGGCGCCCGCCTCGATGATCTCGTCGGGGAATTGACGGATCTGCACGCCATGCTCGTTCACCAGCGCCTGCAGGGCCCGCGGGTCGTTGGCGTAGAAGTCCGAGGCCATGTCGTCATAGGAGGCCTGGCAACTGACGCGAACGATCTCCTGCAGGTCTTCCGGCAGCGCGAGGAACTTGGGCTTGGACACCGCGAGTTCGGTGGCGAGGCCCGGCTCGACGAAGCTCGGGAAGTAGTAGTTCTTGCAGATCTGGTAGAGGCCGAGACCGAGATCGGTATAGGGCCCGACGAATTCGGCCGCATCGAGCGTGCCCGATTGCAGGGCCGCGAAGATGTCGCCCGCCGCCATATTGGTGACGGCCGCACCCATCTTGGCCCAGACCTGACCGCCAAGACCCGGCGTGCGGAAGCGCAGGCCCTGGATGTCCGCGAGCCCGGTGAGCTCCTGCCGGAACCAGCCGCCGGCCTGGGTGCCGGTGTCACCCGACAGGAACCCCACGATACCGAGCTGATCGTAAATCTCGTCCCAGATTTCCTGGCCGCCGAGATAGCGCACCCACGCCGAGTGCTCGCGCGACGTCATGCCGAACGGGACGCCGGTGTAGAAGCTGAGCCCCGGCGCCTTGTTCTGCCAATAGTAGGCCGCGCCATGGCTCATTTCCGCCGAGCCGTCGAGGACGGCATCCAGCGACTGCAGCGCCGGGACGATCTCTCCGGCCGAAAAGACCTGCACGGTGAGCCTGCCGCCGGACGCTCTGGTGATGCGATCGGCGAGCCGCTGCGCACCGACCCCCAGTCCGGGGAAATTCTTGCCCCAGGTGGTGACCATGCGCCAGGTGATGTTGCCCTGCGCGATGGCGGGCGCGGCGAGTGTACTGACGGCGGCACCGGCGGTGAGCGCGGTCGCCGATTTGAAGAATGCACGTCTCTTCACGATGTCCTCCCTCTGAACCGGAGCGTGGAGGCGCGGACTGCCGTTGCTGTCGAACGGTCTTGTTCCGGCGCACCACTCCGTCCCCTCAGTTTGCCACAGCCTGAGGGGCTGTCCATCGGAATAACACCCGATCTCGAAACTGTCGCAGCACGCTCGTGCTGCAGGTATCTTCCAGATCAGTAGCCCTGACGCCGCACCAGATCATTGGAATAGATGTTGTGCGGGCCGACATTCTTCACGTCCCGCTCCCCCATCAGGGCCATGGTGACATCCATTTCCTTCTCGATGATCTGCAGCGCCCGGGTCACGCCCGCCTCGCCACCGGCACCGAGGCCGAAGGCCATGGCGCGACCGACGAAGGTGCCCTTGGCGCCGAGCGCCAGCGCCTTCAGCACGTCCTGGCCGGAGCGGATGCCGGAATCCATGTAGACCTCGGTCTTGTGTCCCACTGCGTCGACGATCTCGGGCAGCACGCGGATCGAGGACGGGGCCCCGTCGAGCTGGCGCCCGCCATGGTTGGAAACGACGATGCCGTCGGCGCCGTGCTCGACCGCCAGCTGCGCATCGTCGGGATCGAGCACACCCTTGACGACGACCGGACCGCCGAAGCGATCCTTGATCCAGCCGATATCCTTCCAGTTCAGCGTCAGGTCGAACTGGGTCGCCGTCCACTTGCTGAGCGAGGCGAGATCGACCGCCTGCGTGACGTGGCCGGCAATGTTGCGGAAGGTGCGGCGCTGGGTGCCGAGCATGCCGAAGGCCCAGGCGGGCTTGGTGGCGATCTCGAACAGGAAGCGCGGGGTGATCGGCGGCGGCGCGCGCAGACCGTTGCGGATGTCCTTGTGGCGCTGGCCGAGGATCTGCAGATCCATGGTGAGCACCAGCACCGGGCACTTGGCGGCCTTGGCCCGGTCGATCAGCCGCTCGATGAACGGCCGGTCGCGCATGACATAGAGCTGGAACCAGAACGGCTTGGTGGTGTTCTCGGCGACGTCCTCGATCGAGCAGATCGACATGGTCGAGAGCGTGAACGGAATGCCGAACTTCTCCGCTGCCCGTGCCGCCTTGATCTCGCCGTCCGCCGCCTGCATGCCGGTGGAGCCGACCGGCGCGATGGCGACCGGCATCTTGACCGGATGCCCCATCATGGTGGTGGCGAGCGTGCGATCCTCGAGATTGACCGCTACGCGCTGGCGCAGCTTGATCTTTTCGAAATCGGTGGTGTTGTCGCGATAGGTCCCTTCGGTGTAGGCGCCGGAGTCGGCGTAGTCGAAGAACATCTTCGGCACGCGGCGGCGCGCCGCCTTCATCAGGTCTTCGATCGTCAGATACTTCTCGAGATTGGCCATCTCACGCCCCAGGGAACACTGCGCGCTTCATAGTCACCTGACATGTCAGTGGTCAATCCGACCTTTGGCCTCAGGGGCCGGCGGCGCCAGCGAGGTGCGGCCGAGGCGGAGCGCGTTGGCGATGACGCTGACCGAGCTCAGCGCCATGGCTGCCGCCGCAATCATCGGCGAGAGCAGCCAGCCAGTGAGCGGGTAGAGCACGCCCGCCGCCACGGGCACACCGAGCCCATTGTAGCCGAAGGCAAAGACGAGGTTCTGCTTGATGTTGCCGAGCGTGGCGCGAGCCAGACGGCGGGCCTTCACCACCCCCGCCAGATCGCCCTTGAGCAGGGTGATGCCGGCCGCTTCGATGGCGACATCGGCGCCGGTGCCCATGGCGATGCCGACATCGGCGGCGGCAAGCGCCGGGGCGTCGTTGACGCCGTCGCCGGCAAACGCGACGACGCGGCCCTCGCGCCTCAGCTCGGCGATGAGCCGGTGCTTGTCCTCGGGCGCGAGGCCGGCATGCACGTCCTCGAGCCCGAGTTGTGCGGCGACGGCCCGCGCCGTGCCCTCGGCGTCGCCGGTCGCCATGACGATGCGGAGGCCGTCGGCCTTGAGGGCGGCAAGGGCCTGCTGCGCCTCGGGCTTGATGGGATCGGCGACGGTCACCACGCCGATGGCGCGGCCGGCATGGGCGACCAGCACGGCGGTGCGGCCCTTTTCGGCGTGCTGGGCAAGCAGCGCCCTGAGCTTGTCGTCGAGCGCGACGCCCTCGGTTTCGAGCAGCCGCGGATTGCCCAGCACCGCCTTGTCGCCGCCGATGTCGCCGACGACGCCCTGTCCGGTCACCGAGCGGAACGCGGTGGCGGTGTAGACGCGCGCGCCACGCTCGGCGGCGCCTGCGACGATGGCGGCCCCGATGGGGTGCTCGGAGTTTCGTTCGAGCGCAGCGGCGATGGCGAGCACGAAACCCTCGTCCACACCGGGGACGCCGATCACATGTTCGAGCACGGGCCGGCCGGCGGTGAGCGTGCCGGTCTTGTCGACGACGAGGACATCGGCGCGCGACAGCACTTCGAGCGCCTGCGCCTCGCGCACGAGCACGCCCTCGCGTGCGCCGCGGCCGGTCGCGACCATCACCGACATCGGGGTCGCGAGCCCCAGCGCGCACGGGCAGGCGATGATCAGCACCGACATGGCGGCAATGAGCGCAAAGGAAAGCTGCGGCTCGGGCCCGAAGGTGAACCACGCCCCGAAGGCGAGGAGGGCGATCACCACCACCAGCGGCACGAACCAGTTGGCGACGCGGTCGGCCAGCCCCTGGATCGGGGCGCGGCTGCGCTGCGCCTTGCCGACCAGCGCAACGATCTGGTTGAGGCGGGTGGCGGCGCCGACCCGCTCGGCTCGCATGACGAAGCTGCCCTGCCCGTTCAGCGTGCCGCCGGTGACGGTGTCGCCCACGGACTTCTCCACCGGAACCGGTTCGCCGGTGAGCATGGCCTCGTCGACATGCGAGCGGCCTTCGACGAGGACGCCATCGACCGGCACCGCCTCGCCGGGGCGAACCCGGAGCCAGTCGCCGACCTGCACTTCGGCGAGCGGCACGTCGTAATCGGCGCCCTGCCAGACGCGCCGCGCAGTCTTCGGGGCGAGATCGAGCAGGGCGCGGATCGCCTGGCCGGTGGCCTCGCGGGCGCGCAGTTCGAGCACCTGGCCGACAAAGACCAGCGCGACGATCACCGCCGCGGCCTCGAAATAGAGCGGCGGGCCGGAATGACCATGCGACAGATGCGCGGGGAAGAGGTCCGGCGCGAGCACCGCGACGACCGAGAAGAGATAGGCAGCGCCGACGCCCAGCCCGATCAGCGTCCACATATTGGGTGAGCGGTTGCGGAGCGAGGCGGCAAAGCGCCTGAAGAACGGCCAGCCCGCCCAGAGCACGACGGGCGTCGCGAGCAGCAGCTCGACCCAGGAGGCCAGCGGCTCGCCGATCCGGTCGCGCACCGGCAGGCCGAGCATCGGGCCCATGGCGATGACGAGGAGCGGCACGCTGAGGGCAACACTGATCCACATGCGGCGGGTGAAATCGACCAGCTCCGGATTGGGGCCGCTGTCGGCGCTCGGCACCATGGGTTCGAGCGCCATGCCGCAGAGCGGGCAGTCGCCGGGATGATCTTCGACGATCTCGGGATGCATCGGGCAGGTCCACTGCGCCCCCGCGGGCACGGGTGCTGCGGGCGGGGCCGCGGCGGGCGGGGCCGCGGCTGTCGCGGGCGCGGCACCGAGATAGCGCGCCGGATCGGCCTCGAACTTCTCCTTGCAGCCCGCGCAGCAGAAGTAATAGCGCGTGCCCTCGTGCTTCAGCATGTGCCGGGCCGTGACGCGGTCGACCTGCATGCCGCAGACCGGATCGGTAGCGGTGAGGTAGTTTTCGGGCGCGGCCTCGAACTTCGCCTTGCAGCCGGCGGCGCAGAAGCCGATGCTGCGGCCGTCGTGATCGAGCCGGTGCGGCGTCTTGTCGAGGTCGACGGTCATGCCGCAGACGGGATCGCGAAGGACCGGGGCGGACGGGGCAGCGTGGGTGTGGTTCATCTCGAGGACCGGGGCACGACGAAGGGCGGAGCCATGGATGCTGTTGTGAACCTTCCCATCATGTTAAGGTCAAGCCCTCAACACCATTCGCGAGCAGGCCATGCAGATCGGTGAAGCCGCACGCCTATCCGGCATCAGCACCAAGATGATCCGCCATTACGAGGCCATCGGCCTCATCCCCGGCGCGGACCGGCGCAGCTCGAACTATCGCGACTACGGCCATCACGACGTGCACCGGCTGGGCTTCATCCGCCGGGCGCGCGACCTCGGCTTTTCCATCGAGGAGATCCGCGACCTGCTGCGGCTGTGGGCCGACCGCGAGCGCTCGAGCGCCGACGTCAAGGCGCTGACCGAGGCGCACCTCGCCGAACTCGACAACCGCATCCGGCTCCTCACCGAGATGCGTGCGACGCTCGCCGACCTCGCCCGCGCCTGCGACGGCGACAGCCGACCGGACTGCCCAATCATCGCGACGCTCGCGGGGGCCGCGCCGCATGGCTGCTGACGAGATCGCCATCCGCATCGATCCCTTCCCCGCCGAGGAGGAACTGGCCCCGGCCTGGCAGGCGGCCTGGGGAGAACCCTATGCCGGCGACCTCGCCCATGTCCTGTCGCGCAGCCTCGTCCATGCCGCCGCCTATCGCGACGAGCGGCTGGTGGGATTTGTGAATGTCGCCTGGGATGGCGGACAGCACGCCTTCCTCCTCGACCCCACGGTCGACCCGGACTATCAGCGCCGCGGCGTCGCCCGCCGCCTCGTCGAGGCGGTGAGCGCGGTGGCGCGCGACCGCGGCGCGCGCTGGCTGCATGTCGATTATCTGCCCGCGCTCGCCCCGTTCTACGCGGCCTGTGGGTTCAAGCCCACGGCGGCAGGGCTGCGCCGGCTCGCCTGAAGCCGATGCTGAGGCGCCCTGCCTTGCGCCGGCCGCCGGCTTGCTGTTGGATGCGCCCGACGCACCGAAGAGAGACAATGTTCCGGGTGCGAAGGGGGAGACCATGACGACCATCTACCAGCCGCACGAGAAGGAATTCGGCGCCCTCATCCAGGGCAGCGCCAAGCTCGAGACGCTCTATTCGGAGTGCCGCTGGGCGGAAGGGCCATGCTGGTTCGGCGACGCCAACCAGCTGATCTGGTCGGACATTCCCAACAACCGCCTGCTGCGCTGGGTGCCGGGTGGCGGCGTGTCGGAGTTCCGCAACCCCTCAAACTACATCAACGGCAACACCCGCGACCTCGAGGGGCGGCTGGTCTCCTGTTCGCATGGCGGCCGCAATGTGGTGCGCACCGAGCGCGACGGCACGATCACCGTGCTCGCCGACAGCTACAAGGGCAGAAAGCTCAACGCCCCCAACGATCTGGTGGTGAAGTCGGACGGCACCATCTGGTTCACCGATCCCGGCTACGGCATCCTGTCGGACTATGAGGGCTATAAGGGGGAGTTCGAGCAGGACGGCTGCTACGTCTTCCGCCTCGATCCCAAGACGGGCGAGCTGACCGTGGTGATCGACGATTTCATCCGGCCCAACGGCATCGCATTCTCGCCCGACGAGAGCCTGCTCTATGTCGCCGACAGCGCCTACAGCCACGGGCCGGACCAGCCGCGCCACATCCGCGTCTTCGACGTGCGCGACGACAACAGCGTCGGCAATGGCCGCGTGTTCTGCGAGACTGATACCGGCCTGCCCGACGGCTTCCGCCTCGATGATCGCGGCAATGTGTGGACCTCAGCCGGCGACGGCGTTCACTGCTTCAGCCCCTCCGGCGTGCTGCTAGGCAAGCTGTTGACGCCGGACGTGGTGGCCAATGTCGAGTTCGGCGGCCCACGCCGCAACCGCCTGTTCATCTGCGGCACGCAGAGCCTGCACTCGATCTATCTGGCCGTGAACGGCGCGGTGCGGCGCTAGCGCCGGGCGGGACGCAGCAGCGTCAGCGGGACAGCGGACGCCGGCGCTCTAGCCGCTGGCGGACGATCACCCGGGACGGCACGGCGCTGCTACGGAGCGGTTGGGCGAACCAGTCGTCCTCCGCGATGACGAGGGCGCCGGTGCGGACGTCATAAGCGAAAGAGACGGCCTGGCCGGTGGTGGAGCGATAGGGCGAGACGGTGCCGGCGGCGCAGCGGCGGTGGTCGGGCAGAGATGTCATGGCAATCTCCCCTTTCGGCCGATCAGCGGCCAGTAAGGAAGCGTTAACCTGCTTCGATGCCGGGCGTGTGACGGCGCGATGACCGATTGTGACAGTGCCCCCGGGGGCTGCGGCTCAGAGGGTCGAGAGGACCTGGAAACCGTCCGTGCCGGGATCGGCGGCGGGGGTGACGACGAGATCGGCCACCCGGGCCGCGGGCGGACCGGCGCGGAGCGCGCTGAGGACAGTCTCCAGCGTTGCCGCATCGGCGGCGATCACGGCTTCGACAGTGCCGTCTCGGCGGTTGCGGACCCAGCCGGCCATGCCGTGCCGGGCCGCGAGGTCGGCGACAAAGGCGCGGTAGCCCACGCCCTGCACCCGTCCCGACACGAGGATGTGCCGGGCGACGCGCATCAGAACGTGGCGCCGATCTGCCAGGGCACGAACTCGTTGTCGCCATAGCCCAGCTGCTCGGACTTGCTCTTTTCGCCCGACGCGACGGCGAGGATCTTCTCGAAGATCTCCTGGCCCTTGTCCTCCAGCGACTTGCCGTCGAGCACGTCGCCGCCATTGATGTCCATGTCGTCGATCATCTTCTCGTAGATGTCGGAATTGGTGGCGATCTTGATCGAGGGGGTGGGCTTGCACCCATAGGCCGAACCGCGCCCGGTGGTGAAGCAAAGGATATTGGCACCGCCCGCGACCTGGCCCGTGGCCGAGACCGGATCGTAGCCGGGGGTATCCATGAACACGAAGCCCTTCTCGGTCACCGGGTCGGCATAGTTGTAGACCGCGTTGAGCGGCGTGGTGCCGCCCTTGGCGGTGGCGCCGAGGGACTTTTCGAGAATGGTGGTGAGCCCGCCCAGCTTGTTGCCCGGGGACGGGTTGTTGTTCATCTCCATATTGTTGCGGGCGGCGTAATCCTCCCACCAATGGATGATGTCGATGAGTTTTTCGCCGACTTCGCGGCTCTTCGCCCGCCGGGTCAGCATGTGCTCCGCGCCATAGACCTCGGGCGTCTCGGACAGGATGGCGGTGCCGCCATGCCGGACGAGGATATCGGCGGCGACGCCGAGCGCCGGGTTGGCCGTGATGCCGGAATAGCCGTCCGAGCCGCCGCACTGCAGCGCCAGCATCAGCTCGGAAGCCGGCTGGGTGGTGCGGGTGGCGCGGTTGACGACCGGGAGCATCTGCCTCACCGCCTCCACGCCGGCCTCGACCGTCTTCCGGGTGCCGCCGGTTTCCTGGATGGTCATGGTCCGGAACGTCTCGTTCTCGGTGACGCCGTAGGCCTCTTTGAGGCGCGGAATCTGGAAGCCCTCGCAGCCGAGCCCGACCATGATGACGCCGCCCATATTCGGGTTGGTGGCATAGCCCCAGGTGGTTTTCTTTAGCGTGTCGAAGATCACGCCGCGATAGTCGATGACGCAGCCATTGGCCTGCTTGAGGGCGACAATGCCGTCGATATTGGGATAGTCGTCGAGGATGCCGCTGCGCTCGATTTCCTTCGCGATGAAGCCGGCGACGGTGGTCGAACAATTCACCGAGGTGAGGATGCCGATATAGTTGCGCGTCCCCACCTGGCCATTGGCGCGCTTGAAGCCCTCGAAGGTCGCCCGCTGGGCCTCGGGCACAAAATCCACCGGCACCACGCCCTCGCAGAAGGCGTAGTCGCGCGCGAAGGCGCCATGATCCTCGCCGATGCCGGCATTGTGCTCGTGCACCCAGTCACCAGGGAGGATGTCGCCCTTGGCGCGGCCGATGATCTGGCCGAACTTGACGATCGCCTCGCCCGACCCGATGGGGCGCACGGCGAATTTATGCCCCTTGGGCACGCGGCGCAGAATGCGCACGCCTTCGGCCGTGTCGGCGCCGGCATCGAGATTGGCAAGCGCCACGGCCACATTGTCTTGTGCGTTGAGCAGCAGCGTGCGGGCGGCGGGGCGGGTCATCACGTCGGACATGGCAGACTCTTGAGGTTGTGCGGTCGTGCCGCAGACGGGTTCGGCAGGTGCGTGCTTGCGGCGAAGCGGGGCGCAGGCCACAACCGGGAGGAGTTGCTTTGCTCCCGCACCCCAACTAACATGTTAGCATGAACCAGGAAGCGAGTCCCTACCACTTTCTGTCCGCACCGGCAACGCCGACGCGCGGCAATGTCACCGTCTTCGTCACCGATGCGCTGCGTCAAGCCATCGTGACGCTGGAGCTGGAGCCGGGCCAGGTGATCGACAAGGGCGCGATCTGCGATCGGCTCGGCGTATCGCGCTTCCCCGTCTCTGAAGCGCTGGCGCGGCTGCAGGCCGAGGGGCTGGTCGACATCCTGCCCCAGCGCGGCTCGACCGTGTCGCTGATCCGCATTGCCGACGTGCTCGAATATATGCTGATCCGCAAATCGCTCGAAGCCGAGGCGGTGCGGGTGGTGACGGGCAACCATTCCGACGAACTGGTGGAGACGCTGCAGCGCTCGCTGAGCTATCAGCGCGCCGCGGTGGAGATCGACGACCAGTTCGGCTTCCATGAGCGCGATCTCGAGTTCCACGACATCATCTTCGGCGACATGCGCTTCACCAAGGTGAAGGCGGTGATCGAGGCCACCCGCGCCAATCTCGACCGGGCGCGCCGGCTGATCCTGACGCCGCGGCGGCTGAGCGTGACGCTGGCGGAGCACCAGGCGGTGGTGGAGGGCATTGCGGCCGGGGACGCCGCGCGGGCCTCCGCCGCCATGCGCGCGCATATCGATTCGGTGATGGCCGAGCTGATCGCCTTCGCGGTCGAGCATGTGGAGCTGTTCGCCGACGGGGAGTTGCTGCGCGACGATCCGATCTATGCCACCTTCCCGTTCGGCTAGACATGACCTGACGACGAGCAGCGGCCAGCGAAGGGGAAGAGGAGCCGCAAGGCCCCGTTCGCTGCACGCTGCCCGCCAAGGGCAACAAACAAGGAAACAAGAATGCTCAAGGGAATACCGCCCATCCTGGGTCCGGACCTGCTCCACATCCTGCGCGCCATGGGGCATGGCGACGAGATCGCCATCGTCGATGCCAACTATCCCGGCGACAGCGCCGGGCCGGAGCTGGTGCGGCTCGACGGGGTGCCGGCGAACGATGTGCTCGACGCCGTGCTGAGCCTGATGCCGCTGGACACCTTCGTCGACGATCCGGCGCTCGGCATGGCGGTGGTGGGCGAACCCGAGACGCGGGTGGAGGCGCATCTCGATTTCGACCGCATCGTGAAAAAGCACGAGCCCGAAATGGAGCTCAAGCTGCTCGAGCGTTTCGCCTTCTACGACCGCGTGCATAATGCCTATGCCGTGGTGCAGACCGGCGAGCGCCGGCTCTACGCCAATATCCTGCTGAAAAAGGGCGTGATCCGCCCCGAATGACGGGACCGGGCCGGGGCCGAACGGATTAGACGAAGATCGGCCTCGACTCCAAACGGCTGCCTGCCTAAGGCATCCTCGGAACACTGGGAGAGTACATATGAAGCTGCTGCGCCTCGGCGCCAAGGGCGCCGAAAAGCCCGCCATCCTGCACACCGACGGCACCTATCGCGACCTGTCGGGCATCGTGTCCGACATTGCGGGCGATGCGATCACGCCCGAGGGGCTGGCCAAGATCGCGGCTGCCAACCATGGCAGCCTGCCGGTGCTCGACAGCGCGCTGCGCATCGGCCCCTGCGTCGGCCGTGTCGGCAAGTTCATGTGCATCGGCCTCAACTATGCCGACCATGCCGCCGAGACCGGTGCGCCGATCCCCGACGAGCCCATCCTGTTCATGAAGGCGACCAGCGCCATCATCGGGCCCAATGACGACGTGATCCTGCCCAAGAACACCAAGAAGCCTGACTGGGAGGTCGAGCTCGGCGTGGTGATCGGCAAGGAAGCCCGCTACATCGACGAGGCGGATGCGCTGGACTATGTCGCCGGCTATTGCGTGGTCAACGACCTCTCCGAGCGCCACTTCCAGACCGAGCGCGGCGGGCAGTGGACCAAGGGCAAGTCGGCCGACACCTTCGGTCCGATCGGCCCGTGGCTCGTCACCAAGGACGAGGTTGCCGACCCGCAGAACCTGAAGATGTGGCTGGAAGTCGACGGTCACCGCTACCAGGACGGCTCGACCAAGACGATGATCTTCGGCGTGGCGCATGTGGTGGCCTACCTGAGCCAGTTCATGAGCCTGCAGCCGGGCGACGTCATCACCACCGGCACCCCGCCGGGCGTCGGCATGGGCATCAAGCCGGAGCCGGTGTGGCTGAAGCCGGGCCAGACCATGCGTCTCGGGATCGAGGGCCTGGGCGAGCAGACCCAGAAGACCTACGCCTACGCCGGCTGAGCCGCTGCGACCTATGACCGTTCAAGGGGGCCGGAGCGGCCCCCTTTTTTCATTGCGGCCCGCGGTTCAGCGGGCCGGCTTGCGGCTCGCGGCGATGATGACGCCGATGATGATGGCGCCGGTGAGCAGCATGCGCACGCCGGCGCTTGCGCCGTAAGTGTTGAGCATCGACACGACGAGGAACAGGAACAGCGACGCGCCCCAAATGCCCGGCACGTTCGCCGAGCCGCCGGCGACCGCGGTGCCGCCGATGACGACCACCGCGATGGCGGTGAGCAGATACTCGGCCCCCATGTTGAGCGCCGCCCCGCCGGAGAAGCAGCTCAGCAGCAGCCCGGCAATGGCCGCCAGCACGGCGCAGAGCAGGTAGGTAGCAAAGCGCACGCCATCGACCGGAACCCCGGCCAGCCGGGCGGCGCGCATGTTCTGCCCGATGGCGGACACCCAGCGGCCATAGATGCCCTTTTCGAGCAGCAGCCAGGCGATGGCCGAGAGCGCCAGCGCCACCCAGGCGACATTGGGCACGCCCAGCGTCGAGGTGGTGGTGAACTCGGCGAGGAAGGCCGGCGGCTTGATGCGGATGCCGCGATTGGTCCAGATCGCGGTCGACTGGATGATGAAGCTCGCCGAGAGCGTCGCGATGATGGGCGGGATACGCAGCAGCTTGATGAGCGCGTAGTTGCCGATGCCGACGGCGAGCCCGATCAGGACGGCGACGAGGATGCCGACGAGGATCATTCCATCCTGCCCGTCCATCACCTTGAGCGCGACGGTTCCGGCGAGCGTCATGGTGGCGGGGATGGAGAGATCGACATTGCCCGGCCCGAGCGTGATCACGAACATCTGTCCCAGCCCGACGATGATCGAGAAGGCCGCAAAGGTCAGCGCCGCCTGCGTCAGCCCCAGCGTGGACGCGCCGCCGGTGAACATGATGGTCACGAGCCAAGTCCCCAGCGCGGCGACGAAGGACCAGATCCAGGGCTTGGCGAACAGGGTCCGCAACGCGGTCATGGCTTGGCGCCCCGGTTCTCGCGGCGGTTGAGCAGTAGCCGCAGCGCGAGGACGAGGATGAGGATGGCGCCCTGCGCGCCGATCTGCCAGTCGGGCGAGATGCGCAGGAACGACAGGAACGAGGCGGCGAGCGTCAGCGTCAGGGCGCCGATCACCGCACCGACGGGCGACACCCGTCCGCCGACGAACTCGCCGCCGCCGAGAATCACGCCCGCGATGGAGAGGAGCGTGTAGCGCAGCGCGATATTGGCGTCGGCCGAGGTGGTGAGGCCGACCAGCGTCATGCCGGCGAGCACCGCGAAGAACCCCGCCAGCGCATAGGCGGTGGCGCGCGCCCGGAGGATGGACCAGCCGGCGCGCTGCACGGTCTTTTCGTTGCCGCCCACCCCGCGCAGCACCACCCCGAGGCTGGAGCGCATGACGATCCAGTGCGCGACGACTGCGATCAACACGCTGGCGACGATCGCCATGGGCACGAGCGGCGGCTTCGAGGTCATCAGCGCCCGGATCCAGTCGGGCGCCGTGCCACCGGGCGCCGGCAGCAGCAGGACGGCGAGGCCGCCCCAGACGAAGCTCATGCCGAGCGTCACCACGATGGCGGGCAGATTGCGCAGATAGATGATGACGCCAACCGCGGCATAGGCGGCGATGCAGAGCGCGAGGATGCCGAACCCGATCAAGGGATCGGACTGCACGAAGGTCGCGGTGACGCAGGCGACGAAGGAGACGAACGTGCCCATCGACAGGTCGAGATCATTGACCATCATGATGAGCATCTGCGCCACCGTCGCCAGCGCAATCGGCACCGCCAGGTTGAACAGCAGGTTGAGCCCCGTATAGCTCATGGTGCGCGGCTGCAGCCAGACCACGGCGACCAGCAGCGCGGCGAGCGACATGGTCGGCACGAGGATGCGCAGGCGCTCCGCGGTGAACAGGCCGGTGAACAGCGTCATGCCGCCTGCTCCGCGAAGGAAGCGGCCAGGATGCGGTCCTCGCTGATGGCGTCCCCGACCAGTTCGGCGACGATCGCGCCCTCGCGGAACACATAGACGCGGTCGCACTGGCAGACCTCGTCCATCTCGGTCGAGTACCACACGAAGGTGCGGCCGCGATCGGCTTCGGCGCGGAGCAACTGGTAGACGTCCTGCTTGGTGCCGATATCGACGCCACGCATGGGATCGTCCATCAGGACAACCGGCGCGGGGCTGGCGAGCGCGCGGGCGAACAGCACCTTCTGCTGGTTGCCCCCCGAGAGCGAGAGGATGGGATTATCCATGTCGGCGGTCCTGACGCCGATCCGCTCGCGCCACTCGGCGGCGATCCGCGCTTCGGCGTCGCGGTCCACCCGCCCCCAGCGGGTCAACTGCGGCAGGAGGGTCAGCGTCATGTTGCGCAAGATGCTCCAGAGCGGGAAATTGCCATCCTCGGCGCGGTCGCCGGCGACGAAGGCCACCGGCTGCGCCCGCTGCCCGATCCAGGCGCCGACGGACTGCATGTAGAGATCGACCAGCATCCGGGTCTGGCCATGGCCGCCGAGGCCGGCGAGACCCACCAGTTCACCGCGCCGGGCGACGAAATCGAGCCCTGCCCCCTGCGCCTCACGCCGGAGGACGTCGCCGCCGCCGGCGCTCGTCGTCGCCGCCCGCCCCTCACGCGCGCGCACGACGCTGCCCATGGCACCGACCAGCGTCTCGATGCTGAAGTTCCCGGCCGGCCGGTCCTCGACCACGCGGCCATCCTTCATCACCACGATACGGTCGGAGGTGGAGAGGATTTCTCCGAGGATGTGCGAGATCAGCACCGCCGAGCCGCCCGTAGCGACGAAGCGGCGGATATAGGCGAGCAATTGCCCGGCCAGCCCCGCATCGAGGCTGGAGGTCGGCTCATCGAGAATGACCAGCCTTATATCACCGTCGCTGGCCGTGAAGGCGGTGGCGATCTCCACCATCTGCCGCTCGGCAATGGTGAAGGACGCGGTGACACGGCCGACATCGATGCCGTGGCCGGGAAAGATCTCGTCCAGCTTGTCGCCGATGAGGCGGGCGGCGCGCTTGCGCCAGCCAAAGCCGGCAAGGCTGCGATGGGCGACCCGCGTGTTCTCGGTGACGGTCAGATTGGGGCAGAGCGACAGTTCCTGGAACACGCAGCGCAGCCCGATGCCGCGGGCCTGTGCGATGGAATAGCGCTCGGTCCGTTGCCCCAACAGGCGGATCTCGCCCGTATCGGGAGCGAGGCCGCCATTGAGGATGGAAACGAGCGTCGACTTGCCGGCACCATTATGGCCGACAAGACCCACGCATTCGCCGGGGCGGACCGCGAAGTCCACCCCGTCGAGCGCTCGGACGGCGCCAAAAGCCTTGCTGGCGCCGCTCACTTTTATAACCGGGTGCATGTCCGGCACGGTCCTCGCCGAACGGATTATTCGCCGGAGATCACCTTGAGGGCGTCTTCGAGGCTGTACTCGACATTCGCGACACCGCCGACCGGAGTGGTTTCGAGATTGGCCTCGAGATTGTCCTGATCGATCCTGAGGAACGGCACGATCAGTTCCTTGGGCACGTCGCGACCATCGAGAATCTGCTGCGCCACCCAGAAGGCAAGGGTCGAGACGCCCGGCGCGATGGAGACCGACATGGTCTCGTAGCCATTGGCGTCCTTCTGCTCCTTCCACCAGGCGAGCTCGTCCTGGCGGTTGCCCATGATGATCACCGGCATGTCGCGACCGGCCGCAGCGAAGGCCTGGGCCGCGCCATAGCCGTCGCCGCCCTGCGTGACGACGCCGACGATGTCGTTGGGCAGGCTCGGCAGGATGCCGGCGACGGCCTTCTGCGCCACGTCCTGCGCCCAGTCACCGTGGACGGAGCCGACGATCTCGAACTGCGGGTGCTCGGCGACGCCCTCATGGATGCCCTTCGAGATCTCGTCGTCGACGAAGACGCCGGCAAGACCGCGGATTTCCAGCAGCTTGCCACCGTCCGGCAGCCGACCCGCCAGATACTCGACCTCGCTCTTGCCCATAGCGGCAAAGTCGACGGCGATACGCCAGGCGCAGGGCTCGGTGACGATACCGTCGAAGCTGACGACGACGATGCCGGCATCGCAGGCTTCCTTGACCGCGCCATTGATGGCAGTGGGCGAGGCGGCATTGACCACGATGGCGTCATAGCCCTGCAGGATGAGGTTCTGGATCTGCGCGGCCTGCTCGGTCGCCTGGTTCTCGGCGGTCGTGAACGCGTCGGCCGCCGCAACGACGCCGCTGCTCACGGCCGGCCCCGTCACCGTCTCCCAGCTCTGCAGCATGGCCTGCCGCCAGGAGTTGCCGGCATAGTTGTTCGACAGAGCGATGCGCTTGTCGGCGGTGTCGGCCAGCGCCGTGCCCGACATCAGCGCGAGCGCAAGACTGCCCAGAATGAGCGTATGCTTCATGGTGTTCCCCTCCCTGGAGACGCTGCTGTTCTCGCTGCGCCGGTCTCCAGCTCCACCGGCACAGCAGCTTATATTAGCAGCGGAACGAAAGCACGGCGCGGCGACAAATGCAACTAACATGCTAGCTGCCCCGCAGCCGGCGTGGATGGCAGGGTTGATTGTGACGCGGCTGCCCGGCACAAGGCCGGCATGGCACACGCACCTGCACCCAAGACAGCGCGGTACCCCGGAACGGTCGGAGAAGTCTTCCTCGCCTTCCTGTTGCTGGGGCTGACCAGCTTCGGCGGCCCGGTGGCGCATCTGGGCTATTTCCGGACCGAGTTCGTCGAGCGGCGGCGCTGGCTGGACGATGCCACCTATGCCGATCTCGTGGCGCTGTGCCAGTTCCTGCCCGGGCCGGCTTCGAGCCAGGTCGGCATCGCGCTCGGCAAGATGCGGGCGGGCTATGCCGGCGGCATCGCTGCCTTCGTTGCCTTCACGGCGCCTTCGGTGCTGCTGCTGCTCGCCTTCGCTTTTGGCGCGACGCAACTGGAAGGGCCCGCGGCGCAAGGCATGCTGCACGGGCTGAAGATCGCAGCGCTCGCCATCGTGGCACAGGCGCTCTGGGGCATGTCGAAATCGCTGACCCCCGACTGGCCGCGGCGCGCGATTGCCTTGGTCGCGGCAGGCGTGGTGCTGTTGCTGCCGTTCGGCGTGACGCAACTGGTGCTGATCGCCATCGCGGCGCTGATCGGCTATGGGCTGCGGCGCAGCGAGGCGGCGCCCCGGCTGGTGCCGGACCGGACCGGGACCGTGTTCCTTGCACTGTTCTTCGTCGCGCTCGGCCTGCTGCCGCTGCTGGCGCTGAGCGGGGACATGACGGCGATCGTCGCCGAGAAATTCTACCGCACCGGCTCGCTGGTCTTCGGCGGCGGGCATGTGGTGCTGCCGCTGCTGCAGGCGGAACTGGTGACCCCGGGGCTGATCGATGCCGATCTGTTTCTCGCCGGCTACGGTGCGGCGCAGGCGGCACCCGGCCCGCTCTTCTCCTTCGCCGCCTATGCGGGGGCCTTGCTCAGCGTGCCGCCCAACGGCGTGTTCGGGGCGCTGCTGGCGCTGGGGGCCATCTACCTCCCCTCGTTCCTGCTGGTGTTCGGCGCCCTGCCCTACTGGCAAACGCTGCGCGCCAACCCGCGGCTCAGGGGCGGGCTCGACCTCGCCAATGCGGTGGTCGTGGGCCTGTTGCTGGCAACGCTCTATGACCCGGTGCTGCTGTCGGCGATCCGCGACTGGATCGATCCCATCTGGGCGGTCGCGGCTTTCGCGGCGCTGATGCTCAAGACGCCGCCCTGGCTGGTGGTGGCGGGCAGCGCCGCGCTGGGCGCCGCCCTTGGCCTGCTGTAGCGCTCAGCCGAGCGAGGCGAAGTCCTCATCGGACAGGGCGATATCGGCGGCCGCGACGTTTTCCTCGAGATGCTTGACCTTGCCGGTGCCCGGGATGGGCAGCATGACCGGCGACCGCTTCAGCGCCCAGGCCAACGCGATCTGGCCGGGGGTCGCGCCGTATTTGCTGCAGAGCGCCTGGTAACGGTCCGACTTGATCAGATCGCCGCCGCCCAGCGGGAACCACGGAATGAAGCCGATGCCGTGCTGCTCGCAATAATCGAGCACGTCCTCGCTCTGCCGGTTGCCGACATTGTAGAGGTTCTGCACGGTCGCCACCGGGAAGAAACGGCGCGCCGCCTCGATTTCCTCGACGCTCACCTCGCTCAGCCCCACATGGCGCACGAGGCCCGACTTGATGAAGCCGGCGATGGCGTCGAACTGCTCATCACGCGGCACCTTGGCGTCGATGCGGTGCAGCTGCCAGAGATCCAGCCGATCGAGCTTGAGGCGGCGCAGGCTCATATGCACGCCCTGCTCGAGGAACTCCGGCCGGCCCAGTTGCAGCCAGCGGTCGGGACCGGTGCGAGTGAGGCCGGACTTGGTGGCGACGACCATGCCCTCGGGATAGGGCGCGAGCACCTCGCCGATCAGCCGCTCGCTGACCTCGGGACCGTAGCTCTCCGCCGTGTCGATGAGGTTGATGCCGAGTTCGGGCAGGCGGCGTAGCACGCGGTGTGCCTCGTCGGGGTCGGCAGGTTCGCCCCAGATGCCCTTGCCGGTGATGCGCATGGCGCCGAAGCCGAGCCGGTTGACGACGAGGTCGCCGCCAATGGCGAATGTGCCCGAGCGGGCTGCGTCCGGTGTGCTCATGATCTGTCTCGCTGCTGAGGGATTGGCCAGGCCGACAAAAGGCTGTCGGCGGAGGGAGAAATGTACCGGGCGGGGCGGAGGACCGGCAAGCAGCCCGTCCGGGCAGGTCGGTTCAATTGGCCTCGTCAGGCACGCCGGGCAGCGGGAGGAAATCGATCCCGTCTTCGAGCAGCCCCGCCACCTCCTCGCGCGTCGCCTCGCCATAGATGCCGCGCGGGTCCACCTCTTCGAAATGGATCTTGCGCGCCTCCTCGGCGAAGCGGTCGCCGACATAATCGGCTTCCGCCATCACCTTGCGGCGCAGCGCCTGCAGCATGCGGCGCACTTCCGCGAGGTCCGGCTGCCCCGAGGCAGCGGAGATGGTCTCGGCGCGGCGGCCGGTCGCGACGGCCGGCGCCATCAGCGCCTTGGTCACGGCAGTGGAGCCGCAGACCGGGCAGGCGACCGCGCCCTGTGCGGCCTGGGTGTCAAAGGCATCTGCGGAGCGGAACCAGGCGTCGAAGCGATGGCCCTCAGCGCAACTGAGACTATAGCTGATCACGGTGACCGGTCCTCGAAAGACAAGGCTGGCGTTGCGGGCGCGACACTTACGGAAAACGGACGGGCATTGGCAAGAGCCGGCACGCGGGCCCGGGCCTCGGCTACCGCTGCGAGGTCGAGTTCGGCATGGACGATGCCGGGACCGTCACCGCCGAGCTGGCCCAGCACCTTGCCCCAGGGATCGACGATCATCGAGTGCCCCCAGGTCTCCCGGCCATTGGCGTGGCGCCCGGCCTGGGCAGCGGCGATGACATAGCAGCCGGTCTCGATGGCGCGCGCCCGCAGCAGCACTTCCCAGTGCGCCGCACCAGTGGGGACGGTGAAGGCCGCCGGCACGGCCAGCACCTCCGCCCCGGCCTCGGCCAGCGCGCGATGGAGGGCAGGAAAGCGCAGATCGTAGCAGATGGTCATGCCGAGCTTGAAGCCCGGCGCCCCCGTCACGACGCCCGCGTCGCCGCCGCGATAGGTGTCGCTCTCGCGATAGTGCCGCAGTCCGGGAAGCGTGGCATCGAACAAATGAATCTTGTCATAGGTCGCGGCAACCTGCCCCTCGGGCGTGAACAGCACCGAGCGGTTGGCGAAGCGGCCATCGGGCTCCGCCACGGCGAGCGAGCCGAGATGGAGGAAGACGCCGAGCCGCTGCGCCAGCGCCGCCACCGTGGCAATTGCCGGATTGCCCTCCCAGGCCGAAGTAGTGCTCCGCAGGCCATCGCTGTTTTCGGCGAACACGACGCTGACTTCGGGCGAGAGCAGGTAGCGTGCGCCCGCCGCAGCGGCCTGCTCAGCGAGGTCAGCGAGTTGCGCCAGATTGTCCTCGGGCACGGTGCCCGAGTTCATCTGCAGGGCGGCGATGCGCATGCTCAGGCCTGGCCGGCGAGCAGCGGGTCGAGACCACCGCGCCGGTCGAGCGCGGCCATGTCGTCATAGCCGCCGACATGCGTCGCGCCGATGAAGATCTGCGGCACCGTGCGCCGGCCATTGGCGCGCTGCACCATAGCGTTGCGCAGTTCCGGATCGGAGACGTCGACCTCCTCATAGGCGACGCCCTTGTCGTCGAGCAACGCCTTGGCGGCATGGCAATAGGGGCACCAGGGGGTAGTGAAGATTTCGACCTTGGTCATGGTCCTGCCTGAAGTGTGAACTCTCTATGAATGGCTATATGGGCGTTTCGTCGCCGACCACAACGCGGGCGAAGCTCAGCACATCGACTTTTCCCACGCCGGCACGGTTGAGCGCCAGGGTGAGCGCCTTCACGGTGGCCCCGGTAGTGATGACGTCGTCGACGATGACCACGCCCCGCCCGTCAAGCCGGCGCACGATATCGTCGGCGACGGCGAAGGCCCCGGCGACGTTGCGCTGCCGCGAGGCGCGGCTGAGCCCGACCTGCCGCCGCGTATGGCGCGGTCGCGACACGATGCCCGGCAGCACCGGCGCCCCGGTCAGCCGGCCGAGGATGCGGGCGAGTTCGAGCGATTGGTTGTAGCGGCGCTGCCATTGCCGCAACGGGTTCAGCGGCACGGGGACGAGCACCGGCCCCTCCGGCCAGAACTCGGCGCCCGCCTGTCGCATCAGCCGGGCACAGAAGCCGGCAAACTCCGGCCGGTCGCCATATTTCAGCCGGCTCACGATCCGGCGCGCCACATCGTTGTAGACCAGCGCCGAGCGCGAGCGGCCGAAGGGCGGCGGATCCGCCATGGCCTCGGCCGAGTGCGCCTCCGGCCCGAGCGATACGGCGAACGGGATGCCGAGCCGCGGACAGAAGGGGCGCGTGATCGGGCGGAGCGCACCAAAGCAGTTGGCGCATAGCGCATCGGCATCCGCTACCGGCGCCTGGCAGGCGAGGCAGACCGGCGGATAGGCGAGGTCCACCGCCCAGCGCCCGAGGCGCAGGAGCGGGCCGGTCCAGTCGCTCGCTTTGACAAAGGCCACCGGGCTCTTCATAAGCCGCCAGCATAAGAGAGACGCCGGCACTTGCCCATGGCCCAGATCCCGCAACTGTTCGACCGCGCGGCCATCGCCCGCCACCTCGCGCGCCGCAGCGAGACGCCCGACTTCGTGACGACGCTGGCGCTCGACGACCTCGAGATGCGGTTGAGCGCGATCACCCGTTCGTTCACGCGCGCGCTGCTGCTGGCCCCCGATACGCGCGGGTTGCCGATAACGGGACGGTCGGCCAACGGGCCCTTCGACTACGCCCATGCCGCTACGCACTATGCACCGCCCGGTGCCGTCCTCGTCGAACCCGAGGCACTGGTGCTGCCCCATGACGACTACGATCTCATCGTGTCGCTGTTCGACCTGGCGGTGATCAACGACGTGCCCGGGTTTCTCGCGCGGTTACGCGCGCAGCTGCGGCCGGACGGGCTGTTCGTCGGCGTGACGCTGGGGAGCGGGACGCTGACAGAGCTGCGCAGCGCGTTCCTTGCCGCCGACGCGCGGCACTCCGGCGGCGCCTATGGCCGCGTCGCGCCCTTCCTGACGCTGGCCGATGCCGGCGGCCTGCTGCAGCGGGCAGGCTTCGGGCTGCCGGTCACCGATGTCGAAACCCATGTCGTGCGCTATGCCGACCCGCTCCGGCTGATGCGGGAGCTGAAGGCGATGGGGGCACAGAACCCGCTGGCCGACCGGCCCGGCCGCCTCGCGACGCGCGCCCTGCTCGCTACGGCGCTCGAAAGCTATGCCGAAGCGGCAGCAGACATGGATGGGCGCGTGCGGGCGAGCCTCGAACTGATCTGGATCGCCGGTTGGGCACCCGATGCGAGCCAGCAGAAACCGCTGCGCCGCGGCAGCGCCACGGTGAGCATGCAGGATGTGCTGGGGCGGTTTCCCGCGGTGACGCCCGACGACGGCGGAAAACGGTAGCGCTGCAGCGGGCGGTGCTTGGCGATCAGCCGCCGGCCGCATCCATGGCGCCGCCGGCTTCGCTGGAGACGCGGTTGAACATGGTGCTGAGACTGTCGCCGAACGAGACCATGGCGCCGATCACGGCGATGGCGATCAGGCCTGCGATCAGGCCGTATTCGATGGCGGTTGCGCCCTGCTCGTCGCCGCCGAAGCGCCGGCACAGATCCCAGAAGCCTTCCACGGCCTTCCCCTCAAAGCAGATCGCATAACGGGGCGATCAGCGGTTCATCGGCCGGCGGCATAGGGTAGTCTCGCAACGCCTGCGGTCGCACCCACCGCAGTGCGGCGTGCTCGCGCGGGGAGGGCGTGCCCTGCCATTTCCGGCAGACGTAGAGTGGCATCAGAAGATGAAAGCTTTCGTAAGCGAAGGACGCAAATGTGAGCGGTGCGAGGCAAGCCGTCTGGGTGGCGATGCCGAGCTCTTCCTCGAGTTCGCGAATGAGCGCCGCCTCTGGCGACTCCCCCGGCTCCAGCTTGCCGCCGGGGAACTCCCACAGCCCCGCGAGCTGCTTGCCCTCCGGACGCTGGGCGATGAGGACGCGCCGGTCGGCATCGACCAGCGCGCAGGCGACCACCAGTTGCAGCTTCACCCGCGCCCCCAGTTCGGTGCACGCCGGTAGACATAGGGATAGACCTCGCCGAAGCCGAGCGAGGTGTAGAGCCCGATCGCCGGATCGTTGTCAGCCAGGACCTGGATCGCCGAATGGGTGGCGCCCTGCTGCCGGGCCCAGTTGAGCGCCGCGCACATGGCCGCGCGGCCATAGCCCATATGGCGCGCGCTGGGATGGGTGACGACATTGAGATAGATGCCGATATTGCCGCTGACCGCGGCGAGGGCCGCCGCGACCGGCAGGCCGGCCTTGTGATAGACCAGCACGCCGCGCGCCTCGCAGCAGATGGCTTCAAGAATCTGCGGCAGCACTTCGAGTTCGTGCGGCTCGGTGCCGGCCATATGCGCCTGAGCCTTGTACCATTCGGGATCGGTCGGCGCGAAATGGCGCACATTGAATTCGACCGGAAAGTCCACGTCCGGCATTTCCATCGCCATCACGATGCTCTGGTCGAACTCCTCCCAGAGCATGCCGTCCAAGGCCTCGACGATTTCCGGCGCCGTGAGGGGCGTGACGCGGAACACGGGCGGAATGCCGAAGCGGTAGGACAGCTCCGCCATACGCTGGATCCGCAGTTCGGCGTGCCCACCATCGCCGGGATCGAGGCACTGGATGGAGTTGGCGCGCTTGGTGTAGCCGTGTGCGAAACGCCACAGCCACAGCCCGTCATGGGCGACGCGGAGGGCCGGCCAGGCCGTCAGGGTTGCGGCCTCGATCTGGCTGATCGACAGCGGCACCATCAGGAGCGGTAATCTCCGTTGATGGTGATATAGCCATGCGTCAGATCGCATGTGTACACGGTCGCCCTCCCCTCGCCCAGGTTCAGCCCCACCCGGATCTCGATCTCCTCATTGCGCATGTAGGCGCTGGTCGTCGCCTCGTCGTAGCTCGGGTCGCGCTCTCCGTCGACCGCGACGCGAATATCGCCGAACCGGATGGAGAGCCGGTCCCGGTCTGCCGGTTCCCCCGACTTGCCGACCGCCATGACGATGCGGCCCCAATTGGCATCTTCGCCCGCAATGGCGGTCTTGACCAGTGGCGAGTTGGCGATCGACTGAGCGACACGGAACGCGCTGCGATCGGTTTCGGCGCCCTCGACATGCACGGTGACCAGCTTCGTCGCCCCCTCGCCGTCGCGCACGACGAGCAGTGCCAGCTCATGCAGCACCCGCCCCAGCGCCTCGGCGAAGGGCGCGGCGCGCGGGTCATCCGCCGTCGTCACCGGCGCGAGCGCCGCCTTGCGGGTCGCGAAGACGAGGCAGGTATCGGAGGTCGAGGTATCGCTGTCGACGGTGACGGCGTTGAAGCTGCGGTCGATCAGCGGCTGCAGCAGCCCCTGCAGGGCCGGCGCGGCAATCGGCATGTCGGTGAACACGAAGCTCAGCATGGTCGCCATGTCCGGCGCGATCATGCCCGAGCCCTTGGCAATGCCGGAGATCACCACCGGCACGCCATCTATGGCGATTTCAGCCGAGGCGACCTTGGGAAAGGTATCGGTGGTCATGATGGCCTTGGCCGCATCGAGCCAACGTCCCGAGGCCTGTGCCGCCACGAGCTGCTCGGCGACGCCGGCGAACTTCTCGGCCGGCAGGGGCTCACCGATGACGCCAGTGGAAGCGAGGAAAATCTCGGAGGGCTCTACGCCCGCCGCGCGAGCGACGATATCGGCCGAGAGCGCGACCGCGTCGCGCCCCTTCTGTCCGGTGAAGGCGTTGGCGTTGCCGGAATTGACCAGCAGCGCCCGCGCCGAGCCGCCCGGCAGCTGCTGGCGGCACCAATCCACCGCCGCAGACGGGCAGCGCGACCGCGTCAGAACGCCGGCGACCGTCGTTCCCTCATCGAAGAGCGCCAGCAGCACATCGGTCCGGTTTCGGTATTTGATGCCCGCTTCGGCCGTGGCGAAGCGAACTCCGGCGACCTCCGGCACCTCCGGAAAGACCTTTGGGGCGAGGGGAGATACCGGATGGGCCATGGTGCGTCCTGACTGGTCTGGTTTTGGCGCACGGTGTGCCCCAAACCCGCAACAGGCGCAAGACGGGAAGAGTTCCGCGGGCCGAATTGGTCCGCTGGGGCCGACCGGACAAGGCCCGGCCGGCGCCTGGTTCGGCTTACTCGGTTTCGGCGTTCTGCGCGGCGACCTGCGCGGCCAGCGTCTCGTCGGGGATGACGACCGGCATCGCCGCCTTCTGGCCGGCGATCGCGGCGTCGTAGGCGTCGAAGATCGCCTGCTGGCTGAGCTGCTGCTGCACCTGCTGCAGCGGAGGCGGCGCGCTCATGCGCTTTTCCTCGAGCTTGATGATGTGCCAGCCGAACTGGCTCTGCACCGGTTCGGAGACCTGGCCGGCCTCGAGCGCAAAGGCGGCGGTTTCGAACTCGGGCACCATCATGCCGCGACCGAAATACCCCAGGTCGCCGCCGCTGTTCTTGCCGGAGGGATCGATGGTCTTTTCCATCGCCACCACCTCGAACGGCTTGCCGCCGGCGAGTTCGGCCTGCACGGCATCCGCCTCCTCGCGTGTTTCGACGAGGATATGGCGCGCCCGCACTTCTTCCTCCGGCTCGAAGCCGGCGACGAAGGCCTGGTAGGCGGCATCGACGACTTCGGGGGTAACGGTAGGCATGATCTGGTCGGTGAAGAAGGCGCGGCGCAGGGCCTTTTCCTCGAGGAAGGAGACGCGAGCCTTGTAGGCCTCGCTCTGGTCGACCCCGGCGGCGCGGGCGGCGGCGGCCATCACCTTCATGTCGACGAGCACGTTGACGAGGAAGGCGCGCTGCTGCTGCGGCGGCACCTGCTGCAACTGCTGGCCCAGATCCTCGGCGGCGAGAGCCAGATCACGCTCAGTGATGGTCTGGTCGCCGACCGTGGCGACGACGCTGTCCAGCGTGCGCTCGGCCGAGGCGGCATCGGTCTCCGGCGCGGTCTCGCCCTGGGCATAGGCCGAGACCGGTGCGCCGACGAGAGCGGCGCCGAGCAGCAGGGCACCGGCGAGGCGGGTCATGGTGTGGCGCTTGGCGCGGGTCTCGAATGTGGTCATCGCTGTTTCTCCTCGGGATGGCGCTCGGCCCCCGGTCGGCGCGGGTCGCTGGTGTGGCGCATTTCCCTTCCGTTGACAAGCAAAACACCCGATCTTACATGTCGCTCCACTTCAAAGAACATTGACGGGTGAGGACCCGCCGCCCGCCGGATGATGCCAGGCGAGACCGCCGCCTCCGGCCCCCAATCAAAGGACACCGCAATGGTTCTTTCGGCGATAGCCAAGGCCATCTTTGGCTCTTCGAACGACCGCACGGTCAAGAAGTACATGCCGCGCGTGCAGGCGATCAACGCGCTGGAAGCCGAGCTGTCCAAGCTGTCCGACGAAGCTCTTGCGGCACGAACCGTTGAATTCCGGGCGCAACTGGCGCAGGGCCGGACGCTGGACGACCTGCTGGTGCCCGCCTTCGCCACCGTGCGCGAGGCCTCCAAGCGCGTGCTCGGCATGCGCCATTTCGACGTGCAGCTGATCGGCGGCATGGTGCTCAACAACCGCTCCATCGCCGAGATGCGGACCGGTGAAGGCAAGACGCTGGTCGCCACCCTGCCGGTCTATCTCAATGCCCTCGCCGGCAAGGGCGTGCATGTGGTGACGGTGAACGACTACCTCGCCCGCCGCGACGCCGGCTGGATGGGCCAGCTCTACCGCTTCCTCGGCCTCAGCACCGGCATCATCGTGCACGGCATCGACGACATGGAGCGCAAGGCCTCCTACGCCGCCGACGTGACCTATGGCACCAATAACGAGTTCGGCTTCGACTACCTGCGCGACAACATGAAGTATGGCCGCGACCAGATGGTGCAGCGCGGTCACGAATACGCGATCGTCGACGAGGTGGACTCCATCCTGATCGACGAGGCGCGCACGCCGCTGATCATCTCCGGCCCCGCCGCGGACCGTTCGGCCCTTTACGAGATGGCCGACACGCTGATCCCCGTGCTCGAGGAGGGCGACTTCGAGATCGACCTCAAGCAGCGCTCCGCCACCTTCACCGACCAGGGCATCGAAAAGCTCGAGGCGCGGCTCGAGGAGATGGGCCAGCTCAAGGGCGCCAACCTCTACGACGTCGAGAACGTCGCGCTGGTGCATCATCTGAATTCGTCGCTGCGCGCGCACAAGATGTTCCAGAAGGACAAGGACTACATCGTCCGCAATGACGAGGTGGTCATCATCGACGAGTTCACCGGCCGCATGATGCCGGGCCGCCGCTATTCCGAAGGCCTGCACCAGGCGCTGGAGGCCAAGGAACACGTCAAGATCCAGCCCGAGAACCAGACGCTGGCCTCGATCACCTTCCAGAACTATTTCCGCCTGTACAAGAAGCTGGCCGGCATGACCGGTACCGCGGCGACCGAGGCCGAGGAATTCGGCGACATCTACGGGCTCAACGTGGTGACCATTCCCACCAATGTGGCCGTGCAGCGCGTCGACGAGGACGATGCCATCTTCCGCACCGCCGCCGAGAAATTCGACGCGATTGCCGACCTGATCGCCGATTGCCGCAAGCGTGGTCAACCGGTGCTGGTCGGCACGACGTCGATCGAGAAGTCGGAAATGCTCGCCGAACTGCTGCGCAAGAAGGGCGTCGACAATCTCGCGGTGCTCAATGCGCGCTATCACGAGCAGGAAGCCCATATCGTCGCCGATGCCGGCGTTTCGGGCGCGGTGACGATCGCGACCAACATGGCCGGCCGCGGCACCGACATCCAGCTCGGCGGCAATCTCGAAATGCGCATCGAGCGCGAGGCCGCGGGGCTGGAAGGTGAGGCGCGCGAGGCCAAGATCGCCGACATCAAGCGCACCATCGCCGAGGACAAGGCGAAGGTGCTGGCCTCGGGCGGCCTCTACATCATCGGCACCGAGCGGCACGAAAGCCGCCGGATCGACAACCAGCTGCGCGGCCGCGCCGGCCGCCAGGGCGACCCCGGCCACTCGAAGTTCTTCCTGTCGCTGCAGGACGACCTGATGCGCATCTTCCCCATCGAGTCTATGGACTCGATGCTGGGCAAGCTGGGGCTGGAACAGGGCGAATCCATCACCCATCCCTGGGTGACAAAAGCCATCGAGCGGGCGCAGGCGAAGGTGGAGGCGCGGAACTTCGATATCCGCAAGAACATCCTGAAATACGACGACGTCATGAACGACCAGCGCAAGGTGATCTTCGCCGAGCGGCTGGAACTCATGGACCAGGAGGACGTGTCCGAGACGGTGCAGAACATGCTGCGCGAAGCCGTCGACGACATCCTCGCCAAGACCATTCCCGAGCGTTCCTACCCCGAACAGTGGAACCTCGAGGAGATGCAGACCCAGGTCCGCACCCAGCTCAATGTGGACCCGCCGCTCAAGGACTGGGTGGACGAGGAGGGCATCGACGCCGACACCGTGCGCGAACGGCTGGTGGCGGCAGCAGAAGCCTATATCGCCGAAAAGACCGAGCGCTTCTCGCCCGAGATCATGCGGCAGGTGGAAAAATCGATCCTCCTGCAGTCGATCGACAATCTGTGGCGCGAGCACCTGGTGATGCTCGACCATCTGAGCAAGGTCATCGGCTGGCGCGGCCTCGCCCAGCGCGACCCGCTGAACGAGTACAAGCGCGAGGCCTTCGAGCTGTTCGAGCAGATGCTCGCCAGCCTGCGCGAGATGGTGACCACGCAGCTCAGCCATGTCGAACTGGTGCAGCGCGACCAGACCCCGCAGCCGCCCCGGCCGAGCCTGATGCGCAACGTGCATATCGACCCCACCACGGGCGAGAACGACGCGGCCTCGCAGGTCTCTGGCACCATCGGCACCGCGCTTGCGGCCGCCGGCGCACTGGCGGACGGCGTGGACGATGCCCTCGATGCCGACCCGCGGCTCCGCCCGCTCGACCCCGCACAACTGGTGGGCATTTCGCGCAACGCCCCCTGCCCTTGCGGCTCGGGCAAGAAGTTCAAGCACTGCCACGGTTCGTTTTGAGGTGCTTCCGGCCGGGGCTCTTCAGACCTGATTTGGATCACATCGTGCCCTGCGCTTGTCGTTCGACAAGCCCAGGATGAGGGCTGCAGCCGGGTAGCCCAGGATGAGGGCTGCTGTCAGCTGCAGCTGACGCGGAGTTCGGCGAAGCCTTCGGCGTCGGCGGAGAATACCATCACGGTGCAGGTGGTGTTGATGAGGTTGCCGAACCCGGTCTCGACCACCGTGCCCGCGCCATTGATCTGCACGCTGTCATTGGTGATGGCGCCCACCTCGATCACCGCGCGCGACTGGCAGATGGGATAGCTGTCGTTGGGCACCACCATGAAGCGCGTGCCGAGCGGGATGCAATCGGTTACGGGCAGGTTCGGGTCGATCTCCGCCTGCGCGGCCCCGTTGCCGTCCGGAAAGGCGAGTGGCGCCGGCACGGCCGGATCGGCCGCGGCAACGGGCGGATTGAGCTGCAGCTCCTGCCACTCCTCCTCCATCCGCTGCATGCGCGACTGCAGGGCGAGCAGGCCCTCGGCGGTGCCATTGTCGGCGAAGCCCTCGAGTTCGCGCGCCTGCGTCGCCAGCCGCTCCATCTCGGAGCGCAGCCCCGCGAGCTGCTGGCTGACCGCCTCGGTGCGGGCGGCGGTGTTGATCTGCACGACCACCGCCCCGGCCAGCGCGATGAGCCCGACCAGCGCGGCAAGGAACGGGATGACCCGGTCGATCAGGACTGGACGGCGGCGACGCATGCTGCACCCTTCCTGCTCCAGACGGGGAGCGGCGGACGACGATGCGCCGGATCAAAGCGCATGATCGCGGCCGCAGCGCGGTGACGGCCGCCGGACACGGACACGACTTCAGGCACGAGGACGCGGCGCGGGCGTCGGCGCGGGCGCATCCGGCTGGGCTGCGGGCGCCTCGGCGGGCTGACCATCGAACAGGCCGCCGATGAAGCTGCCGATGGCTTCGCCCCGCGCCTTGGCTTCGGCATCGAGCTGTGCCTGCCGCTCGGCCTGCGCCGCCGCCTGGGCCGCGCGTCCGGCACGGGCCGCGATCTCGCGATTGAGCGCCGCCTCGTCGGCCGCCGTCTTGGCGGCGAGTTCCGGCGGCAATTGCGCGACCTGAACCGGGCAGGTCCCTGCTGCATCCAGCGCCATGCCGGCCGGCACGTCGAACACGTACTCCTTGTTGCACACGTCCCAGCTCGGTGGCCGCTTGGTCAGCTCGAAGCGGTCGTGACCTTCCTTGATGTCCTTCCAGAAGCTCATATGCGGGCTGTCGGCGTGCTTGGCGAGATTGGCGACCGACATCCGGAAGGGATAGATCTGCAGCTGGAAGGAGGCATTGCCGCCCTTGAAGGTCTCGCGCGCCAGCGCATAGATCTCGGCGATCGACTCGTCGGTCATGGCGTAGCAGCCGCGCGACGAGCAATCGCCATGCACCATCAGATCCGAACCGGTGCGGCCGTGCACGCGGTCGAACTTGTTGGGAAAGCCGGTGTTGAAGGCGAGGTAGTACTGGGAGTTCGGGTTCATCAGGCCCGGCGTGATGGTGTAGAACCCCTCCGGCGCCTGCCGGTCGCCCTCCCTGAACTTGGGCCCGAGTTCGCCCGACCAGGCGCAGACCTCATAGGTCTTGAGCAGCTTGTAGCCGCCGCCATTGACCTGCTTCCAGACTTCGAGTTCCGAGCTTTCCTTGAAGATGCGGATCATCATCGGGGCCGCAGCTGAACTGCCCATCGCGGACAGCTTGCTCTGCAGCGCCGACGGGATCGGCTTGTTGGCCCGGGCATTGCCGGTCTGAAAGGCGCCGCACGAGGCAAGGCTGCCCCCGAGCACGGCGAGGCTGAGAACGAGGGCGATGGAGCGGAGCGTCTTGCGCAAATCAGGCGGCCCGAATGGTGGTCGTTGCACGGGACCGGTTACGTCCCGAGGGTTAGCACACCGTATCCCACCATGGTTAGCATCCTCTTGCGACGACCGCGCAATGACGCCTCCACCCATGGCTAGCTCAGCGTGCTGCCGATGGCGATGAACTTGTCGCGCCGGTGTTCCCGCACCTCGAGCCGGCCGCGCGTGCCGGGGAAATCGGTGAGGAACTGCGCGATGGCCCGCGAGGTCGCATCCATCATTTCTGCGTGATGCCGGTGCGCGCCGCCGGGCGGTTCGCTGATGATGCCGTCGATGACGCCGAGCGCGAGCAGGTCCTGGGCGGTGATGCGCATGTTGTTGGCCGCTTCCTGCGCCTTGCCGGCATCGCGCCAGAGGATCGTCGCCGACGCTTCGGGCGACGCCACGGCGTAGATGGCGTTCTCGAGCATCAGCACCCGGTTGGCGGTCGCAATGGCGATGGCGCCGCCCGAGCCGCCCTCGCCGATGATGATGGCGAGGTTGGGCACCCCCAGCTCGAGGCAGCGCTCGGTGGAGCGCGCAATGGCCTCGGCCTGCCCACGCTCCTCGGCACCGATGCCGGGATAGGCGCCCGAGGTGTCGACGAAGGAGATCAGCGGGATATCGAAGCGATCGGCCATGTCCATGATGCGGACGGCCTTGCGATAGCCCTCGGGGTTGGCCATGCCGAAATTGTGCTTGAGACGGGTCTCGGTGTTCGAGCCCTTCTCCTGCCCCAGGACGGCTACCGGCTGCCCGCGGAAGCGGCCGAAGCCGGCCTGCAGCGCCGGATCCTCGGCGAACTTGCGATCACCGGCCAGCGGGGTCCACTCGGTGATGAGCGATTTCAGATAGTCCGACAGGTGCGGCCGCTGCGGATGGCGGGCGACCTGCATGCGCTGCCAGGGCGTCAGCCGCCGGTAGATGTCGATGAGCGCCTCTTCGGCACGGCTCGAGAGGCGGCTGACCTCCTCGTCGATCGAGACGGCCTGATCCGAAGTGGCCAGCGACTTCAGTTCGGCGATCTTGCCTTCGAGGTCGGCGACGGGCTTTTCAAAGTCGAGATAGGTCTGCATGCACCTGCCTGGGGCAACGATGACGAGGGCGTGAAGTCGCGCCCCAAAGTGGCCGGAAAGTGGCGATGCGGCCCGCGCGAGTCAAGCGCGCCGCTCAAGCCATGCCGGCGAGACATCGCGGGGGCGGTGTTCGCCGTTAACCGTTGCATGACTGTTTGGTGACAACGATGGCCATCAGGGCCCCGTCAGTGGCGGCAACAGGAACTGGACTTCGGGTATGGCGGCGCACGCGCTGGTGGACGTGACCTGTCCACATTGTTCGCAGACCTTCGTGGCAAACGCCAAGCTGGTGCGCCCGGGTGGCAATGCCTACTGTCCCGACTGCGAAACTCTCTTCGTGCTCGATGCCGGCGACGACCGCATGCGCGAAACGCTGCTGGCTGCCAAGGCGGCGCGACACCGCCGCAAGGACCGCGTCCGCGAGCTGCGGGAAAGGTGGGCGGGGCCCGCGCCGCGCCCGGCCGAGCTGCCGCAAACCGCAACGCGGCCGGTGCTCCTCAGCGACGTGCTCAAGGTGCTCGACCAGTTGCTCGACAATCTCGACAGCGCCGGACGTCGCGTCTCCTGATCGGTCAGGCCGCGTCGTCGGCGAGGGGGTGCCTGTCCTCGACCAGGGCGCGCAGCCGCTCGTCCAGCACATGGGTGTAGATCTGCGTGGTGGCGATGTCGGCGTGGCCCAGAAGGGTCTGCACGATGCGCAGGTCCGCACCGCCCGCGAGCAGGTGGCTGGCGAAAGCGTGCCGCAACACATGCGGCGAGACGCGATCCCCCGACAGTCCGACGCGCCCGGCAAGCCGCTTCAGCTCCCGCGCGAAGACCTGCCGCGACAGGTGGCCGGCTTCACCATCGGCCGGAAACAGCCAGCGCCCGGCCGGCAGGCGGGCAAGATAGAGCTTGAGCGCGGCCCGGGCGCGCGCAGTGACCGGCACGACCCGCTCCTTGCCGCCCTTGCCGCGAATGGTGAGGTAGCCGGCATCGCGCATGACCGCGTCCCGCCTGAGCTCGACCAGCTCCGAGACGCGCATACCGGTGGCGTAGAGCAGTTCGAGCAGCAGGTGGAGGCGTTGGGCCTGCAGCTGGGCCGCAGGCGTCGCCTCGATATCGGTGGCCATGGCTTCGGCTTCGGCGAGCAGCCGGTCGACCTCCCCGACCGACAGCACCTTGGGCAGCGGCCGCCGGACCCGGGGCGAAGCGATGATTCGCGTCGGATCGTCGCTCCTCAGCCCGTCGGCGGCGAGAAATTTGTGAAACTGCCGGATCGCGGACAGCCGCCGCGCGCTGGATGCGGCGGACAGCCCCTCGGCCTCCAGTCCGGAGAGATAACGGGTGACGGTCTCGCGCCCCGCATCAGTCGCCGCGATCCCCGCGCGGGCGAGAAAACCGGCATAGTCGACGAGGTCGCGACGATAGGCCGCAATGGTGTTGGGCGCCGCTCCGCGCTCTGCCGACATCATCTCGAGGAAGCCGTCGACGAGGTGCAGCGCACTCATTCGATGCCTTGCGAGCGCGTGACCACGCCATCCTCGGCCGGCTCCTCGGCAGGGGTCGGCGCCGGGGTCGCCGGTGCGGGCTCTGGGCGGTTGGTGATGATTTCGCGGCGGACCAGCGGCTCCCGCTCGGGCGATGGCACCAGCTCACGGGCGGGGATGCGCACGGTGACTTCCTTGTCGCGCGGGGTGACCGTGGCCACCAGCGCAACCATGGCGCCAAATGCGATACCGGCGAGAACGAGAAGGACGACGATCAGGCGGATGAGGGTCGGCATGGCTCTTCGCAGGTCGGGGTTGGCGGGTGAAGTGTCCCCTGTTTGCGGGACACGATCAAGGCCAGCCGACATTAGCGGGCATTGACTTTAGGCTGTCCTAACGGTTCAAACCGGGCAGAGGAGGGCCCGATGTCCCGCGATGCCAAGCGCGAAGAACTGCTGGACCTGCTGCAGGGCAGGCCCATCGTGCTGATCGGCATGATGGGGGCGGGCAAGACCACAGTGGGCCGCAGGCTCGCCAATCGACTCGGTCGCCACTTCGTCGACAGCGACGAGGAGATCGAACAGGCGGCGGGCATGAGCATCGAGGACATCTTCCGCACCCATGGCGAGGCCGATTTCCGCGCCGGGGAAGTGAAGGTGATCGCCCGCCTCCTCAAACAGGACGACATCGTGCTGGGCACCGGCGGCGGCGCGTTCATGAACGCCGAAACCCGCGCAGCGCTGCGCGAGGCGGCGCTGACGGTCTGGATCAAGGCGGATTTCGAGGTCCTGTTCCAGCGCGTGTCCCGCCGTTCGCACCGGCCGCTGCTGAAGACGGCGAACCCGCGCGACACGCTGAAGAAGCTCATCGAGCAGCGCTATCCCGTTTATGCCGAGGCCGACGTCACGGTCGAATCGCGGGACGTACCGCAGGATCAGGTGGCAAGCGAGGTGATGGATGCGCTGATCGCCCATCTCGCGACCCCGGCCGACAAGCAGGAGTCCCCGTCCCATGCCTGATCCGCTGCGCGTTCACGTCCCGCTGGGCGAGCGCGCCTACGACATCGAGATCGGCCACGGGCTGCTGGACCGGGCCGGCGCCACATTGAAGGCACGGTTTCCGGGCCGGCGCTACGGCATCGTCACCGACGCTTCGGTTGCGGAGCACCAATTGCCGCGTCTCGTACGCGGCCTCGACGCCGAAGGCCTGCAGCATGCCGAGATCGTGCTCCCGGCCGGCGAGTCGACCAAGAGCTTCACGCGGGTGGGCGAAGTGGTGGATGCCGTGCTCGCCGCCCGGCTCGAGCGCGGCGACATCATCCTCGCGCTCGGCGGGGGCGTGATCGGGGACCTCGCGGGCTTCGCCGCGGCCATCGTGCGGCGCGGCATGGGCTTCGTGCAGTTGCCGACGAGCCTGCTGGCCCAGGTGGATTCCTCGGTCGGCGGCAAGACCGGGGTCAACTCGCCACACGGCAAGAACCTGATCGGGGCCTTCCACCAACCCATGCTGGTGCTGGCGGACCTCGACGCGCTCGACACCCTGCCACCGCGCCAGTTCGCCGCCGGCTATGCCGAAGTGGTCAAATACGGGCTGATCGACGACGAGGCGTTCTTCTTCTGGCTGGAGGAGCATAGGGCGGAAATCTTCGCCGGCGGGCCGGCCCGGGCGGAGGCCATTGCGCGGGCCTGCAGCGCCAAGACGCGATTCGTCCTCGCGGACGAAAAGGAGACCGGCGTGCGCGCCCTCCTCAATCTCGGCCACACCTTCGGGCATGCGCTGGAGGCTGCAACCGGCTTTTCGGACCGGCTGCTGCATGGCGAGGGTGTGAGCATCGGCATGGTGCTGGCCCACGCCTTCTCGGCGCGCATGGGGCTGGCGCCCGGACAGGAGACCGGCCGCATCGAGCAGCATCTCGCCGCCGCGGGGCTGCCAACCAAACTCGCACAAATTCCCGGCACGCTGCCTTCGACCTCGGTGCTGATGGACGCCATCGCCCAGGACAAGAAGGTGGTGCGGGGCGCCCTGACCTTCATCCTGACGCACGGCATCGGCAAGGCGTTCATCGAGCGCAATGTCGAGCCGGCAGCCATTGCCGCATTCATCGAGGAGCAGCGCAGTTCATGACCACCACCTTGTGGTTGACCTCGGCAGGGATCGTGTTGCTGCTGGCCATGAGCTTCTTCTTTTCCGGATCGGAAACGGCGCTGACCGCGGCCTCCCGCGCGCGGATGCACAGAATGGCCAAGAGCGGCGACCGGCGCGCCCGACTTGTCGAAGGCCTCACAGGGCAGAAGGACCGCCTGATCGGCGCCATCCTGCTCGGCAACAACATCGTCAACATTCTTGCCTCGACGCTCGCGGCGAGCGTGCTGATCGCGATCTTCGGCGAGGCGGGGATCGCCTATGCGACCGTGGTGATGACGGCGGCCGTGGTGGTGTTCTCCGAAGTGCTGCCCAAGACGCTGGCACTGATGCGCCCGGACGCATTTGCGTTGACGGTCGCGCCGGTGATCCGGCTCGTGGTGGTGGTGTTCGCCCCTGTGACGCTGACGGTGCAGGCCATCGTGCGATGGATCCTGAAGCTCTTCGGCCTCGATGCCAGCAAGAGCGCCGCAGTATCGGGACACGACGAAATCCGCAGCCTCATGGAACTGCTCCATTCCGAGGGCAGCGTGGTCAAGCAGGACCGCGACATGCTGAGCGGTCTGCTGGACCTCAACGACCTGACCATTGCCGACATGATGGTGCACCGGACGCAGGTGACCCTGCTCGATATCGAGCTGCCGGCCGGAGAATTGGTCGAGGCGGTGCTGGCGAGCCGGCACACGCGCATCCCGCTCTATGAAGGCGACATGGACAACATCGTCGGGATCATCCATGCGCGCGACGTGCTGCGGGCCGTGCTGGCCGCCGATGGCGACGTCAGTTCGGTCGACATGCGCGCGATCATGAGCAAGCCGTGGTTCGTGCCGCAATCGCGCCTTGCGCTGATACAGCTCGCCGAGTTCCGCAAGCGGCGCTCGCATATGGCGCTGGCGGTGGACGAGTACGGGGCGCTCAAGGGCCTCGTGACGCTGGAGGACATCATCGAGGAGATCGTCGGCGACATTGCCGACGAGCATGACGACCTCGACGAGATCACGATCTTCGGCATCAACAAGCAGACCGACGGCAGCTACATCATCGATGCCAGCCTCGCGATTCGCGACGTCAACCGCGCGCTCGACTGGAACCTGCCCGACGACAAGGCGAGCACGCTGGCCGGCATCGTCATCCACGCCAACAACAAGATCCCGGCGCCGGGCGAGGAAGTGGAAGCGCATGGCTTCCGCTTCGTGGTGCTGGAGCGCGATCGCAACCGCGTCGCGAGCGTCCGCGTCCACCGGGTCGCGGAGCCAGATCCGGAGGACTGAGGGCGAGGCCGCGTCCGCGCTAGGGCGAGACGCGGATGACCACCCGGCGATTGGCACCCGATTCGGCACCGAACTGATCGGTCGCACCGCCGCCCGTCGCGCTCGCCGTCTGGTACTGCAGCCCGTTGGCCCTCAGATAGGCGAGCACATTCTGCGCCCGCTCGATGGCGAACAGAGCGTTGGTTGCGTGCGCGCCCTGGCGGCTGGAATAGCCGGTGACGAGCACGCGGCACCGCTCCGGTCCAATATCGGCGATGATCTGGTCGAGCCGCTCTTGCAGCCGGGGCGTCAGGTCGTTCGAACTCTCGTTGAAGCCGACGACGTTGTAGATTTCGTCCCGCGTGCAGGCTTCGCCCGCAGCGGCCGGCGCGATCTTGGCTGACACGGTGGCGGCAGGTGCGGGAGCGGGCCGTGTCACAGCCGCGACCGGAGCGGGCACGGCCGCTGGCGCGGGCGGCTCCGCGGCTGCGCTCTGCGGGGTCGAGCCCGGCAAGGGCCAGCCCGCGGCCGGTGGCCGGGTCACGCCCTCGACATTGCCGTCGGCGAGGAGGAGGAATTCGTCGAGGATCGCATTCTCGCCGGTCGCGCCTGCGCCCTCGGTCGCAAAGCCGGAGAGCGTCACTGCGCGTCCGTTGACGGCGACTGCGGCCAGATAGAGGTTGCGGTCCCGGTTGGAACCCTCCCCGCCATAGGCCTCGTTGAGCAGCCGGATGCGAATCTCGCCACCCGGCTTGAACGCGGCTTCGGGGATTGCGAATTCGAACAGCTGCACATGCGCCGCCCGCTCCTCGGCATCGGCGAACCGCCCCTCGCTCACCGTGTCGATGGCCGCCGCGATTTCGGCCTCGCCCAGAGCGACGCCGTCGAAGCTCACCGCGAAACGCGGTGCGCCGTCATAGGCCTCGCCACCGATCACCACCTGCAGCCGGCTGTCCGCAGCCACCACCGCATGAGACCCCAGGGCCAGCACCGCGCCGGCCATCAACATTGCTCGACAAGACATGTCGCCCTCCGTGTGTCAGACAGGCGCTAGCTAGTCAGCGACCAAGGCGGCAATGGGCTAAGGACGGGGCAGCATGGCCACGAGTGCGGCAGCTATCGGGCAGCCACGGCGCGCGCGTGCACCGGTGCCGAGGAGCAAAGCCCTGACGCATCAGACGAACCCGCGGGCGCCTGAATTCTGCCGGCTTCTGCTGTCTCCCCTGCCGATTGCGATCGGGAGGAGAGGCACACCACCTGCGGCTAGCTGGGGCTGACGATCTCGACGGCCAGAGCGTGAACGCCGGCACGCAACTCTTCGCCCAGCGCATCCATTACCGAACGGTGCTGCATCAGGCGCGTCTGCCCCGCGAACTGGACGGAGGCGATGCGGACGCGAAAATGCGTCTCGCCACCGGGGCGATGCCCCGCATGACCCTGATGCTTCGCGCTTTCATCGATCACTTCAAGATGGGTGGGCGTAAATTTGAGCGAAAGTTTTTCAACAATGGTGTCGCGAACGGACATATGGATACCGGTTCAGCCCCAGGCCTCGTATCGCTCGTAACTAGGATTGATGAAGCTGGATTCCAAGTACTTTGATCGTATCCGGATACGCTCCCGCCAGCCGCAGGAGGAGCCCAAATCCGATCTGCCGGTGTGTGGCTGGGAAGGCTGCGACCAGCCGGGGCTGTATCGCGCGCCCAAGGGCAATCGCGCCATGGGAGAGTATCACCATTTCTGCCTCGAGCACGTCCGCCACTACAATCAGGTGTTCAACTTCTTCTCCGGCATGAAGCCGGACGAGATGGAGGCGCATATCGATGCCGAGCGCCGCTCCGACGGGCGGGCAAGTTGGGGTATGGGCACCAAGGAAGGCGCAGCCGGCCCGCGTATGCCGCGCGGCGCAGCGCGGCCCGGCACCGCCCCGCGGCACGATCCGTTCGGTGTTTTCGCCCGCTATGCCCGGCACCAGAAGCGCGCACCGGCCGAGGAGCGGGTGAAGCCGCTGCACGAGCTCGACCGTCGCGCCTTCGAGACGCTGGGCTTTTCCGGTTATGCCAAGTCCGACGACATCAAGCAGGCCTACAAGAAGCTGGTGAAGCTCCACCATCCCGACGCCAATGGCGGCAACAAGAGCTCGGAAGACCGGTTGCGCGCCGTCATCGCCGCCTACACCCACCTCAAGACCAAGGGGTTCGTCGCGCGCTGAGCGCCCCGAACCCTGCCCCGTATCGCCACCTGTTAACGCGTGGCGGATGCTGCTATAGAGCCCCCAATACGCAAGACAGCCGTCTTGACCTATCCTGCCAAAGAGTCATGCCCATGCCCGAATTCAGCAACCTGCCGGACAAGGAATACGCCGTCCGGGACCTCTTCGGCATCGACACCGACATGAAGGTGATGGGTTACTCTGCACCCTCCCCGCATGTGCCGCCGCTCGATCCCGACTATCTGTTCGACCGCAACACCACGATGGCGATCCTCGCCGGGTTCGCCTTCAACCGGCGCGTGATGGTGCAGGGCTACCACGGCACCGGCAAGTCAACCCACATCGAGCAGGTCGCCGCCCGGCTGAACTGGCCGCTGGTGCGCGTGAACCTCGACGCCCATGTGAGCCGTATCGACCTTGTCGGCAAGGACGCGATCGTGCTCAAGGACGGTCAGCAGATCACCGAGTTCCGCGACGGTATCCTGCCCTGGGCCGTGCAGAACAATATCGCCCTCGTGTTCGACGAATATGACGCCGGCCGCCCGGACGTGATGTTCGTGATCCAGCGCGTGCTCGAGGCCTCCGGCCGGCTGACGCTGCTCGACCAGAACCGGGTGATCGTTCCGCATCCGGCCTTTCGGCTGTTCGCCACCGCCAACACGGTCGGCCTCGGCGATACGTCCGGGCTCTATCACGGCACGCAGCAGATCAATCAGGGCCAGATGGACCGCTGGTCGATCGTCGTGACGCTGAACTATCTGCCGCACGACAAGGAAGTCGGCATCATCCTCGCCAAGGCCAAGAGCTATGCCGGCAGCGAGAAGGGTCGCAAGACCGTCTCCGGCATGGTGCGGCTGGCCGATCTGACCCGGCAGGCCTTCATCAATGGCGACCTCTCGACGGTGATGAGCCCGCGCACCGTGATCACCTGGGCCGAGAACGCCGAGATCTTCGGCGATCTGGGCTTCGCGTTCCGGCTGACCTTCCTCAACAAGTGCGACGAACTGGAACGCCCGGTGGTCTCCGAGTTCTATCAGCGCGTGTTCGGCGAGGAATTGCCGGAATCGGCGGCGAACCTCGCGATCGTCGCCTGATCGCAACCTGATCGCCGCCTGGACCTCGTCCGCCTGAACCCAAGGGATGAGGTCCTCGCCGCGGGCCCTGCGGCCCGTTTCCGAATGGAGCTCCCATCCGCCCCAATGGCGAGCTTGTCGAACCACGAGGGCGTGGCAGTTCGAGTATGGCCCAGCCACCGCGCAGCAAGCCCAACCGGCCCGACACCACCGCGCCGTTCAAGACGGCGATGGCGGCGACCGTTCGGGCCATCGGCGGCAAGCACGAACTGGAAGTCACCTTCTCCGCCGACCGCCCGATGCTGACGTCGGACAAGGTGCGGCTCGCCAACCTGCCGCGCCTGCCGACAAGGCGCGATATCGCCATTGCCCGCGGACAGGGCGACGCGATGGCGATGCGGCTGGCCAGCCACGACCCCGAAACCCACCGCAAGCGCGCACCGGCCGAACCTGAAGCCCGGGCCGCCTATGATGCGCTGGAGCAGGCCCGCGTCGAGGCGCTCGGCAGCCTGCGCATGCCGGGCATGGCCGGCAATATCGGCGAAATGCTCGAGGACCGGCTGTTCCGCCAGAACTTCGCGCAAGTGCAGGACCAGTCCGACGCGCCGCTAGCCGAAGCACTGGGGCTGATCCTGCGCGAGCGTGTGGCCGGTATTCCCGTACCCCCCTCGGGCAATGCAATCGTCGAGCTGTGGCGGACGGAGATCGAGCAGCGTGCCGGCAACTCGCTGACGACGCTCACGACCCGTTTCGAGGACCAGGAGCTGTTCAGCCGCGCCTGCCGCCAGGTGCTGCGCGACCTCAACCTCGTGCCGGACAGCGACCTCGACGATGGCGAGAGCGACGACAGCGCCGAGGGCGACGACCAGGAGCCGGAAAACGGCCGCGACGACGACAGCAATTCCGAGCAGGGCGAAGGCGAGAGCGAAGACGCACAGGCCGAAGAAGACCAGACCCCCGGCGAGTCCGACCAGGAGGGCGAAGTCGAGGGCGCGGAGATGGATTTCTCAGATTCCGATGACGAGGAAAGCTCGGAATCGGGCGAGGACCTGCCCAACCCGCCCCCGCCCGGCGCGCTGAGCAACCAGCCCCAGAACAGCTTCACCTACCGGGTGTTCACCACCAAGTTCGACGAAGTGGTGAAGGCCGGCGATCTCTGCCCGCCCGAGGAACTGGAGCAGCTGCGCGCCCAACTGGACAAGCAGCTCGAAAACCTCGCCGGTGCCGTAGCGCGGCTCGCCAACAAGCTGCAGCGCCGGCTGATGGCGCAGCAGAATCGCAGCTGGGAATTCGACCTCGAGGAAGGACTGCTGGACACGGCCCGCCTCACCCGGGTCGTCACCGATCCGCTGCAGGCCCTGAGCTTCAAGGTCGAGCGTGACACCGATTTCCGCGACACGGTCGTGACGCTGCTGCTCGACAATTCCGGCTCGATGCGTGGCCGTCCGATCACCATCGCGGCGATCTGTGGCGACATCCTCGCCCGCACGCTGGAACGCTGCGGCGTGAAGGTGGAGATCCTGGGCTTCACCACGCGCGCCTGGAAGGGCGGCAAGAGCCGCGAGGCCTGGCTGGAGGCCGGCCGCCCGCCCATGCCGGGCCGCGTCAACGACATCCGCCACATCATCTACAAGGCGGCCGACGAGCCCTGGCGGCACGCCCGACGCAATCTCGGCCTGATGATGCGCGAGGGGCTGCTCAAGGAGAACATCGACGGCGAAGCGCTGCAATGGGCGCATAAGCGCCTGCTCAGCCGGCCCGAAAGCCGCCGCATCCTGATGGTGATATCGGATGGTGCCCCGGTCGACGACTCCACGCAGTCCGTCAATGCCGGCAATTATCTGGAGGCCCATCTGCGTCAGGTGATCGAGGAGATCGAGACCCGTTCGAGCGTGCAGCTGGTGGCTGTCGGCATCGGCCACGACGTGACGCGCTATTATCGCCGCGCCGTGACGCTGCTCGACGCCGAGGAACTAGCGGGCGCGCTGACCGATGAGCTGGCGGCCCTGTTCGACGAGGAAGTCGCCGGCAGGGCGAGAAGGTCACGCGGCTGATGCGTGCGGTGGAGTGGCGGCCGAGACTGTCCGTCACCATGCTGCTGCTGCTCGGCGTGATCGGGGTGGTCGGCGTGACCGGCAGCCTCAAGGCGCTCGCCGACGACGAGACGGTCACCTCCATTCCCATCCGCACCTTCATGTCCACCCAGGCCGGCGGACGCGTGCAAGGGATGATCTGGCGCGGCGGCATCGAGATGCAGAGCCAGTCAGACACCTTCGGCGGGCTGTCCGGCCTGGGCTTCACCGGGCCCGACAACCGACTGGCGATGGTCTCCGACCGCGGCAGCTTCATTTCGGGGCAGTTGCTCTACGACGATGCCGGGCGCCCGCTCGGCCTGATTGGCGTACAGACCAACCCGATCCTGAACTCCAGCGGCGCGGAACTGCCGCGGGCCTTCGCACGGGATGCGGAAGCGCTGACAGTGATCTACCGCAACGGCGCGCCGGCAGCGGTCCGTGTCGGGTTCGAGAACCTGACCCGGGTCGCCGACTTCACGCTGGTGAACGGCGTGCCGCGCGGGCCGGCGCGCGAAGTCAGCATTCCGGACTGGCTGAGCAAGGCCCGCACCAACGAGACCCTGGAATCGGTCTGTATCGCTCCGCCCGCCTCGCCCATCGCCGGCTCGACGCTGCTGATCGCCGAAGGCATCAAGACGGATGATGGCGATCACGCCGCCTATTTGCTCGGGCGGGCCGATCGCGGCAGGCTCAGCTACCAGGCCGCAGCGGGCTCGAACCCGACCGACTGCGCCTTCCTCCCCAATGGCGATCTGCTGGTGCTGGAGCGTGGGTTGGCGCTCCTCGCCTTCAGCATGCGGCTGGTGCGCGTGCCGGCAGCAGAGGTCCGTCCCGGGGCCCGGCTGACCGGCGAAGTGCTGCTGCAGACGAGCGGCCGCGACATCGACAACATGGAGGCCCTGGGCGTCAGCCAGGGGCCGGACGGCGAAACCCGCATCACCATCGTGTCCGACAACAATTTCAGCGACTGGCAACGCAGCCTGCTGCTGCAGTTCGCGCTGCCGGAGTGAGCGCTACATAACTTCCCGTGCTAGGGTCTGTGCATGATCACGGTCCTGCGCAGCCACGGCCTACTGTTTGCCATCTATCTGGCAGATCATGATCCTCCACACGTCCATGTTTACGGCAACGGCTTCGCAAAGATTCAACTGGTAGGGCGGAACGGGAAACCGGCTATACTCGATAATCAGCGCATGAAGGCGGGGGACCTGCGGAAAGCGCTGATGATTGTGCAGGAGCATCAGGCGGAGTTCCTCGACCGCTGGAGGCAGATGCATGGATGATACCCTAACCGTCGATATCAGCGACGAAGAGATCGAGCAGGCGCGCCGAGACGGCGAGGATTTGCGCTGGAGCGAGCCGCGCGCGCGCTCGGCCGAGTACGAACGCTCGAGCGGCCGCGTGCGGGTCGAACTGGTCAACGGGTGCACCTTCTGGTTCCCGACCAGCCTTGTCCAGGGTCTGGAGAATGCTACTCCCGATCAACTGGCGGACATTACCCTGTTCGGCGAGGGCTATGCCCTCCATTGGGAACAGATCGACGAGGGCATTCCGGTGCCAGCCCTGATGGCGGGGCGTTTCGGCAATGACCGGCATATGGCTGAGTTGGCGAAACGGTTGCAGGCCGCCTCGGCGTGAGTAGCTCCCTCAAGCGCCCGGGCGATCGCTGGTGGATCGTCCACGAGCATCTGAGCGCCTATCCGCGCTGAGGGCAGTCTTGCTGAACGGGTCAAGCAACCCTGTAGTCCGCACTGCTCTTCACCCAGCCCAGCAGCACGCCATAGGGCGCCAAGGCGACCAGGGCCACCACCAGCTTGACCAAGAAGTCGCCCGCCGCCAGCGAGGTCCAGAGCGGGACGTCGGGGCCGAGGCCCAGGAACGGTGCCGGAAAGCCCAGCGAGCTATCCTCCATGCCGAACAGCGCGTCGATGCCGGCCAGGGCCGGCGCGAAGGCGAGACCGAAGAACAGCACGGTGTCGAGCGCGGAGCCGAACAGCGAGCTCAGGAGCGGCGCTTTCCACCACGTGCTGCGCCGGAGCCTGTCGAACACCGCGACATCGAGCAGTTGCGCCACGAGAAACGCCGTACCGGAGGCGATGGCGATGCGGGGGGTGGCGAGCCAGATCGAGACCACCACGGCGACGGCAAAGCCGCTGAGCACGACGACGCGTGCCCTGGCGGGCCCGAGGCTGCGGTTCGTCAGGTCGGTGACGAGGAAGGCGAAGGGGTAGGTGAAGGCGCCCCAGGTCAGGAGATCCCCGAGATTGACTCCTGCGATCTCGGCCGCGACCGGGAACTGCACCAGAAAATTCGACGCGGCGACGACCGCGACCATGGCCGCGACGGCGACCGCAAGGCGAGCGAGCATAACATGCACCTCTATCAGCCCGCTGACCGGCAACAGACCGGGGCGGAAAACAAAACCGCGCGCTCCCTAGGAAACGCGCGGCGCAATGTCCAGAAAAATTCCGGAGTTACTCGGCAGCGGTCGCCAGAGCGGACCGGACTTCCTGCTTCAGCGCCTTGGCGCGCACGCTCAGTTCGCTGTCGTCGGCCTTGAGCAGGAACGCATCGAGACCGCCACGGTGCTCCACCGTACGGAGAGCGTTGGCGCAGATGCGCAGCTTGACCGAGCGCCCGAGCACGTCGGACAGCAGGGATACGTTCAGCAGATTGGGCAGAAAGCGGCGACGGGTGCGGTTGAGCGCGTGGCTCACCGTGTTACCAGTCATTACGCCCTTACCGGTCAGTTCGCAGCGGCGAGCCATGTCTTTTCCTGTCAAAATGGCCCTAGGCGCGGGCAACAGGCCCACGCAACGGGCGGTCGTCTGTTCTTGATTGTGGCAGCCTCCATAATGAAACCCACCCGCCGCGTCAAGGTGAGAAGGTCGTGAGCGGCTTGCCAGCCGGGCCGCGCGCCTGCACTTTGTATGCCTGCCGATTCGTTTGCAGCCGAGTGACGTCCGCAAGTGCCCTTTCGCCCCTTTCGACACCTTTCATGGGTCCTGCTGGCCCTCGCGACCTTCGCTTCGCCGGTCGCGGCGGCGCCGCTGAAGGCCAAGGCGGATTATGCGGTGACGCTGGGCGGCACCCATATCGCGACGGTCACCATCGATTTCAGCGATGACGGCAAGACCTACAAGCTGGGGCTGAATGCCCGGATCAGCGGACTTGCCCGCATGGTGGCCAGCGGCTCGGCCCGGCTGCAATCGGTCGGCACCTCGTCCGGCCCGGAATTGCGGTCGCAGAAGTTCGACCTTCTGACCAGCGCCGGCGGGCAGGATATCGCAGTGGCCGTCACCTATGCGGCGGGCGACGTGAACACCTTCGTCGTCACCCCTCCGATCATCAACAACATCGATCGCGTGGCCATCGAGCGCAGGCAGCTGGTGGGCGGGATCAACGACATGGCCGCTGCCTTCGTGCTGCGCGGCAAGGCACTGGACAAGAGCCTGTGCGAGCGCAAGCTACAGATCTTCACCGGAGTCGAGCGCTTCAATCTCGCCATGCGCTATGCGCGCGAAGAGGTCGCGACGTCGAAGCGCACGGGGTACCAGGGGCCGGTCGTGCTGTGCAGCGTGAGCTACACGCCGATCTCCGGCCACTACGTCACCTCCGAGATCACCACCTATCTCGAAAAGAGCGAACGCATCCTGATCTGGTACGCGCCGCTCAAGAACGAGGGGCACTACATCCCCTATCGCGCCTTGATCGCGACCGAAGCGGGCGATCTTTCCGTCGTCCTGACAGAGTTGCAGCAATAGCCGGACGGTGAACGCCGCCTGAAGCCGTGCCTCAGGCGCGGTTCAAGGCCATGGCCCCATGATCCTCCCCACATCAGGAGGACACCATGAACCCCACACCACTCAATCTTGCTGCCGCCGCCGTGACCCTCGCTCTGGCCCTCGGCCTCGCGGCCCCCGCACTCGCCTTCGACCTCAAGGTCGCGCCTCCCACGGTCAAGCTGACGCCGACGACGATCCAGCTCGGCATCATCTCGCCGCCCGCAGGCCAGTGCCCAGGCAATGGCAAGCTGACGGCATGGGTGCAGACCAACAAGCCCGGCACCATCGACATCCTGCTGGTCCGCAAGGGCGGCAATGTCGCCGGCCCTTACAGCGTCACGACCGTCAAGGGCGCCAATGGCGTGATCATGGGCAGCTACTCCCAGAACCTCGCCATCCATCACGCGATCAATGCCGAGTATCGCGTGGTGGTGGCCGGCAGTCCGGTGACCAGCAACTGGGCGCCGCTCGTCTCCACCTGCTGACGCGCGAGCCTGTCCAGGGGCCGGTGGCAACAGACTGCCCGCCCCGAGCGCCCGCACGCCTCGAAACGGGGGCGGCGCGCCGGACACGCTGCAGCGTGGTTAATTGAAGGCTAACTTAGCGGCTGTCCCAGGATGGCACGGTCAATGGCTATTTTGCCAACACGGCGACGGGACAGCCGCCCCAGCCGGGCAGCCCATCGCTAACCGCCCAAGAAAACGCGCGGGGGTCGGGTTAACTCCGGCTTCATGAAGCGCGATTTCCAGTGCGATTCAAAGGGAAATCAACCCTTTGGCAATCTCTCTGAACGCCAGCAGCGCCCGACACACGGCCCCGCTGGCGATCGAGCCTTCGCTAGTAGGCCAAGGGCTGGCGAACTCACTACCGGCAGTGGCGAACAAAGGGGGATTGTTCTGCCGCTGCTGATTCATTGCCGATTTGTTCCGCGTTTGCACCACTCCTTAACGCGGGAGCACGGGCAGCAGAAAACTCGTGCCGCAATGACACAGCAGCGTGCAGCCGGCGGCTGAGGCTCGATAGCGGGGCGCGCCTCGTCCACACCGCACACCCGAAACATCATGGTTAACCAAGGGTTACCGTCGGCGGTGTGCCATCGCGGGACGGTCAACGCCTATTTTGCCAACGCGATCAGCGCAGGCAGCCGAACGGCGGGCCAGAAAGCTTAACTGGCTGGGACAAATCGCGCCCGCGCTCCTTCACTGTCCCTTCACAAACAGCCGATTCCCCGGCCAACCCCCTCGAAATCAACGATTTGTTGACGCGGGTAAATGGCGTCGGCAGCGATCGGCGACGCAATCCCCGACTATGGGCGGCGCTGGTGGGTGCATCGGAGAGCCGCCACTACCGGCAGGGGAGAACAAATGCCGATTCCACCGGCACTGCCGATTCCTTTCTGATTTGTTCCGCGTTCGTACCGCTTGTTAACGGGCGGTCTGAAAACAGGCTTGTGCTGTGCCGGCACGAGACACTCGTTTCCCGCGCGGCGATACCCTACATTGGCGCGCAATGACCTTTGCTCCCGCCTCCCCGCTCAAGGCGATTCTTGGGCCCACCAACACCGGCAAGACCTTCTTTGCCATCGAGCGGATGCTGGCGCATCGCTCGGGGATGATCGGCCTGCCGCTCAGGCTGCTGGCGCGCGAGGTCTATCAGAAGATCTGCACCCGGATCGGCAGCCAGCACGTGGCGCTGGTGACCGGCGAGGAGCGCATCGTGCCGCCCCATGCCCGCTACTGGGTCTGTACCGTCGAGGCGATGCCGCTCGACACGCCGGTGGAATGCGTCGCGATCGACGAAATCCAGGTGGCGACCGATTTCGACCGCGGCCATGTCTTCACGCATCGGCTGCTGCACGCCCGCGGCATCTCGGAGACGCTGCTGCTGGGCGCGGCCACCATGGCGCCGCTGATCCGGGCGTTGCTGCCGGACGCCGAGATCATCCACCGGCCGCGCTTTTCGGAACTGCTGTATGCTGGATCGAAGAAGATCTCCCGCCAGCCCAAGCGGTCGGCGATCGTCGCGTTTTCGGCGAGCCAGGTCTACGCCATCGCCGAACTGATCCGCCGCGAACGCGGCGGGGCGGCCGTGGTGATGGGCGCGCTCAGCCCACGGACGCGCAATGCGCAGGTCGACATGTACCAGAACGGCGATGTCGACTTCCTCGTCGCGACGGACGCCATCGGCATGGGTCTCAACCTCGACGTGCACCACGTCGCCTTCGCCGACGACCACAAGTTCGACGGCCACCAGACGCGCCCGCTGACACCGGCCGAATTCGGCCAGATCGCCGGCCGGGCCGGGCGGCACATGATCAATGGCAGCTTCGGCGTCACCGGCAATGCGGGTGAATTCGACGAGGAACTGATCCAGCAGCTCGAAACGCACGACTTCCAGCCGATCCGCGTGGTGCAGTGGCGCAATCACCTGCTGGACTTCCGTTCGATCGACGATCTGCGCGAGAGCCTCGACCGGCCACCCGAGATCAAGGGCCTGACCCGCGTGCCGGTCGCGACGGATCAGCATGCGCTGGAGTTTGTGGCGCGGAACGAAGCGGGTGCGCTCGCCCGTGGCGAGACGGCGGTGCGGCTGCTGTGGGATTGCTGCGCCATTCCCGACTATCGCGACATCTCGCCGGCCCAGCATGGTGAGATTGTCACCCGCATCTATGGCGACCTGATGCGGCGCGGACATGTCGACGCCGACTGGATTGCCGAGCAGGTGCGCTTCTGCGACAATGTGTCAGGCGATATCGACACGCTCAGCAACCGGATCAAGCAGATTCGGACCTGGACGTTTGTCGCCAACCGCAAGAACTGGCTTGAAGACCCCACCCATTGGCGCGAAAAGACCCGCGACATCGAAGATCGGCTGAGCGATGCGCTCCACGAACGCCTGACGCAGCGTTTCGTCGACCGGCGCACCTCGGTGCTGATGCGTCATCTGAGGGACAAGCATATGGTATCGCCTGAAATCAACGACCGTGGCGAAGTCAGCCTGGAAGGCCACACGATCGGTACGATCGAGGGGTTCCGCTTCACCCTGTCGCGCTCCGAAGGGGGCGATGCCAAGGGCGTGGCGGCCGCAGCGGCGCAAGTCGTCGCCCCCGAGATTGCTCACCGCGCCGACCGCGTGGCGGGTGCACCGAACGAAGAGTTCGTGCTCGCGACCGATGGCTATGTCCGGTGGCGCGGGCAGGTGGTGGCCAATCTTGCCGAAGGGCCGCAGCTTTTTGCGCCGCGGCTGATCATTCTCGCCGACGAGAGCCTGACCGGACCGGATCTCGAGCGGGTGCAGGACCGGCTGAACCTCTGGCTGCGGCACCTGATCAACACCCAGCTCGAAAGCGTGCTGTCGCTCGAAGCGCCGGCCGATCTCGAAGGCCCGGCCCGCGGCATTGCTTATCGCCTGTACGAAAATCTCGGCATCCTGCCCCGCGCGGTGGTGGCCGACGAGGTCAAGGCGCTCGACCAGGACGTGCGTGGCAAGCTGCGCAAGCTCGGCGTGAAGTTCGGCGCCTACCACATCTACGTGCCGGCGAGCCTGAAGCCCGCTCCGCGCGAACTGGCGCTGATCCTGTTTGCCCTGCGCCATGGCGGGGTGCGGCAGCCCGGCGTGACCGACCTGCCGCAGATCGTGCTCTCGGGCCGGACCAGCTTCCTCGTGGACCCCGAGGTCAACAGCAAGCTTTATGAGGTCGCAGGCTTCAAGGTCGCGGGACGGCGCGCGGTGCGCGTCGACATTCTGGAGCGACTGGCCGACATCATCCGGCCGCTGATTGCGCTGGACGCCAAGACGCATCAGGGCGAGCTGCCCGCCGGCGCGGCGGAAGGCAATGGCTTCCGGGTGACGGTGGAGATGACATCCCTGCTCGGCACCGCCGGTGAGGATTTCGCCTCGATCCTGACGTCGCTGGGCTATCGTGTGCGGCGGACGCCCAAAATCGCAGCGCCGACGGGGATGGAAGCCGCGCCTGCGTCAGCGGAGACCACGGAGGCAGTCGAGCCGGCCGCGAGCGAGACCGTGGACAGCGCAGTCGTACCCGCAACAGCAGAGGCCGCCGCCGACGTGCAGGCGACCGACGCGTCACCACTGATCGGCACGGACGAGACGACTGCAGCCGCAACCGAGGCGCCGGCGGCACCGGAGCTTGTTGCAGAGGCACCGATAGCGGCACCGACGCCCAGCGCCGAGGGCGACGCGACTGCCGCGACGGAGACTGCACCGGCCGAGCCGGAATTCGACGAGGTGTGGTTCCCCGGCGGACGGCGTCCGGACAATGCCCGCCAGGGCAACCGTCGGCGGGGCGGTCGCCCCGAGGCGGCGGAAGCTGCAGAGCCGGCGGCCCCGCGGCAGGACCGCCGCCCCGAGCGCGGCAATGGCGAACAGCGGCCCGCACGGCCGCGCTTCGAGGGTCGTAACGGCAAGGCGCCGGATCGCGCCAATGAACGCAACGACCGCGGCGGCAAGCCCTTCGACAAGGGTGGCAAGCGCTTCGACAAGCCACGCGAGGACTGGAAGGAGCACCGGCCGCGCGAGGACCGCAAGCCCGCCAAGGTCGATCCCAACTCCCCATGGGCGGCGCTGCTGGCCTTGAGAAACCCCAAGGGCGAGTAAGGGGAACACGCGCAAGCCCTGTGCCCGACGGCGATGAGACCGTCGGGCACCGAGCTTTTCACGTCCCGATCACATTGCCGAGATTTCACGCGCCAGACAGCCTCCGGCAATCGGCACTTCTCTACTTCCCGTCGCATCAAAGTTCATGACGGCTTGGAGACAGAGATGACCCATGATCACGAGGACGGCCGCTTCGACGGCGGTTTCACCGAGGACCTGCCACGGCTCTTGGGCCGCCGGCACTTGCTGGCATTGATGGGCGGGCTCGGGCTCGTGTCGCTCTCGGGCGTTCCGGCCCGAGCGCTCGAATGCGTCGCGCTGCCCTGGGAGACAGCAGGTCCCTACCCGGCCGACGGCAGCAATGTGAAGGCCGGCCAGGTGGTCAATGCGCTCACGCAGGAGGGCGTGATCCGACAGGACCTGCGGACCTCGTTCGCCGGTTACACGCCGACCGCCGACGGCGCTCAACTCGACCTCGAACTGACATTGGTCGACGCCGACGGATGCACGCCCCTCGTGGATCATGCAATCTACGTCTGGCACTGCGACACGACCGGGCTCTACTCGCTGTACGACACGACCGACCGCAACTATCTGCGCGGCGTCGGCGTGTCGGATGCGAACGGCAAGGTGCGGTTCACCACCATCTTTCCCGGCTGCTATGACGGCCGCTGGCCCCACATTCATTTCGAGGTGTTCGAGTCCGCCGCCGCTGCAGTCAGCGGGGAGGCGTCGGTGCTGACGGCCCAGATCGCCATGCCGGAAGCGGAATGCGCCGCCCTCTATGCCAGCGATTCCCGCTACGGAAACGGCACGAGGAACCTCGGGCGCATCAGCATCGCGACCGACAACGTCTTCCGCGACAACAGCGCCGCAGCGATCGCGCAGCAGACGCTCGCGCTCACAGGCAGCCCGCAGAGCGGCTATCGTGGCTTGGTCACGATACCGGTAGACCTTGCCGCCGAGCGCAGCTCCGGCATAGGAGCTCCGCCCAATGGGGAGTTCCGTGGGCCACCGCCCGATGGCGAGTTCGGCGGCACGCCACCCTCCTCTTGAGGCCCTGCCTAGATATGGACGGCACCCGCCGCAGCGGGGCATGCTGCCAGACGAATCTCGCATGAGCGGAGCGGCCTGCCTTTGGACAGACAACGACTCGACAAGTGGCTGTTCTTCTCGCGGGCCGTGAAGTCGCGCACTCTGGCGCAAAAAGTGATCGAGAGCGGTGTGGTGCGCGTCAACGCCGAGCGTACCGTCGCCACGGACCACAAGGTGGGGCCGGGGGACGTGCTGACCATGCACATCCACCAGCAGCTCCTGGTCTGGCGGATACTGGACGCCGGCAGCCGTCGCGGCCCGGCCAGCGAGGCGGCGACTCTCTACGAGGACCTGTCGCCCCCAAGGCTACCCCGCGCCGAAGCGCCGGTGCCGCCGGCGCAACGCCTGCCGGGGACCGGTCGCCCGACCAAGAAGGAGCGGCGCGACACCGATCGCCTCCTGGGCGAGGACGAAATGGGCGAGGACTGAGCCGCGCCTCAGCCGATGCGCGAGACGAAATCCAGCGGTTGCCGGCCCGATGCGAAGCGCGGCGTGAGCCGGATCACCGTTCGGCGCAAGCGCACGGCCGCGCCATAGCGCTGTGGCTCCGCCCAAACCTCCGGCGGCAAGCCGGGCCAGCTCGCGGCAACGGCACCGGCAAGGCGCAACTCGCGGTGCAGGTCAGCGGCCCTGATGTCGCTTTCGGCCCGGAAGCCCAAGAGATAGGGCGTCGCATCGGGATGGCGCGGCAATGGCCAGAGGCCGCGCAGGCTGCGGAGCGCCGTCTCGATGCGGGTGACGGTGGCAGCCTCCTGCATTGCCACCCGGTCCAGCCAAGTCGGCCCGCCCTCAGTGATGCGACGAAAGCTCTCTTCGCTCATCCAGGGGGCTGCGAACAGCGTGGCGGGTCCGGGCTCCTGCTCCATCGCCCGCTCCGGCAGCGGTCGCGGCAGCGAGAAGGGCAGCCAGCGGCGCCAGTCCCGGCGGGGCTGCCGCTTCGCAACGTGGCGTGTCGGCGACAGGCCCGCCAGTGCGGGCCCGAGACGCTCTAGGAGGTCCGGATCCCGGATGACCAGCACACCGGCATCCTCGAGTCCGAGCCATTTGCGCGGACTGAAGCTGACGAAATCGCCATGGCTGCCTACAGTACCGACCGGGCGCAGCAGATGTGCCGCGTCTTCGAGCAGCAAGGCGCCGCAGCCGTCGCAGAAGGCCCTTGCCTCAGCCGCTTCGCCTTCGGCGCCGAACAGGTGCGGCAGGATGAAGAGATCGGGTGGAGGGCCGTCGGACAGCATCGCCGCGAGGGCCGGCCAGTCGGGAGCCATGGCTTCGGTCACGGGGAAAAAGCGCAACTGCGCTGCCGAGTTGCGCAAGGGACCGAGTCCGCTTTCGCAGTAATAGGCCGGTGCCCAGACGATCGGCGCCCCGACGCCCCGGTGCTCCAGCAGGGCCAGGATGACGCTCAGCGCATGCGAGGCCTGCGACAAGGCGAGCGTGACCCCCGCTGCCTTGAGCCAGATGGCATCGAAAACCGGCCCCCCGACAACCGGCCCGTTCATGTGCGCTACACCTTGCCCCTATAGGCACCGCGCTACGAGATTACTCCAATTCAAGCCTGTCACGCTACGAGTTTGCCACATTTCGTGACGCTGCATCATACGCCTGCCGGGGAGCGCGGGGATAGAGGCGCGTCCAATCCCCGCAGGTGCTTGCAGGGGCGCGGAAAACCGGCTAGCTACCGGGATTGGTAAGGGCTTCCCCAGCACCGTCCCGCGCCAGCCAGACCAGCAGAAGCAACTGAGCAGGAACGCTCTGATACATGACCTATATTGTCACTGACAACTGCATCAAGTGCAAGTATATGGACTGCGTGGAAGTCTGTCCGGTAGATTGTTTCTATGAAGGCGAGAACATGCTCGTCATTCATCCGGACGAATGCATCGACTGCGGCGTGTGCGAGCCGGAATGCCCGGCCGAGGCCATCAAGCCCGACACCGAGGGCGGGCTCGACAAGTGGCTGGAAATCAACGCCAAATACGCCGCCGCGTGGCCGAACATCACCGAAAAGCGCGACGCGCCGTCCGACGCCAAGGAGTTTGACGGCGTGGAAGGCAAGTTCGAGAAATACTTCTCGGAAGCGCCCGGCGAAGGCGACTGACCATATTTCGGCCGCATCGCTGAACGGGTTGCGAGCCTAGATGAACGGGCTCGCGCCGGCAGACGCGGCCGATGAACCAGATCGACGCTCCGGCACCGGGTGCTGCCGGAGCATTCTGCGCGATGGTGATTCGCAACTTTTGATTTTGCTGTTTTTTTATGCTATGACGTCTCCATGAATGGAGCTTGCCCGTCATCCAGCACGTGCCGTTAGGCACTTTTTCTTCGACACCACCAAGATGGCAGGAGCGTAACCGTCCGGGGCGCGGGACAAACGGTTGCGAGACGAGCGGTTCTATCCCCGACAGGGGTTGGCGACAACAACAAGGGACGACCCTTCCGCGAAGGGATCGATCCGGCGGCGGCGTTTGATAGGAGTATTGTATATGGTCACCAAGAAGACAGTGCAGCGGCTCGGGTTCAAGACGGGCGAGCACATCGTCTATCCGGCCCATGGTGTCGGCCTGATCACCGCCATCGAGGAACAGGAAGTCGCCGGCCTGACGCTGGAACTGTTCGTGATTTCCTTCGAGCAGGACAAGCTGACGCTGCGCGTCCCCGTCGCCAAGATCAAGTCCGTCGGCATGCGCAAGCTCGCCGAGGAGGACGAGGTCAACAAGGCGCTGGAGACCGTGACCGGTCGCGCCCGCGTCAAGCGCACCATGTGGTCCCGCCGCGCCCAGGAGTATGAAGCCAAGATCAATTCCGGCGACCTGATCTCGATCTCGGAAGTCGTGCGCGACCTCTATCGCTCCGACGACCAGCCCGAGCAGAGCTATTCCGAGCGCCAGCTCTTCGAGCAGGCCATGGACCGGATGAGCCGCGAAGTCGCCGCCGTCAACAAGCTGACGCTGACCGAGGCCGTGCAGCTGATCGAAAAGAACCTGGCCAAGTCGCCCCGCCGCGGCAAGGCCGATTCCGACGCCGAGGAAGCCGCTGCCTGATCAGGCGCCGCATCCCACAAGGCACGCAAGGGCCGGTCCGATGGACCGGCCCTTTGCATTTCCAGCCGGCCCGCTTGACATTCATATCCATACGGCTATGAATATTCATAGCTACAGAGGTATGAATTGAACCTTCCGTCGCCCGACCCGCTGTTTCGTTCACTCGCCGACCCGACGCGGCGGGCGCTGTTCGAGCGGCTGTGCCGGGAAGGCGAACTGACGGTCTCGGCGCTGACCTCCGGGGCCGGCGTGTCGCAGCCGGTGGTCTCCAAGCACCTCGCGCAGCTCAAGGAGGCGGGGCTGGTCGAGGCCCGTCCGGAGGGCCGGCAGACGCACTACCGCGCCCGCCCGGCCGCGCTCCGTCCCCTGTTCGACTGGACCCGCGAGATGAGCGGCTTCTGGGACGACCGGCTCGATGCACTCGAAGACCTTTTGAGGAGAATGGATAATTGACCACTGACGACATCCGCACCGTCGCGCTCGAGCGGGAACTGCCCTGGCCCGCCGACAAGGTCTGGCGCGCCCTGACCCAACCGCATCTGCTGGCGGAATGGCTTATGCGCAATGACTTTGCGGCGACGCTGGGCCACAGTTTCCGCTTCGAGGGCGACTGGGGCGGCGTCGACTGCAAGGTGCTCGAACTCGAGCCGCAGCGCCGCCTCGCCTATAGCTGGGACGGGCTGGGGCTCGAAAGCACGGTCACCTGGACGCTGACGCCCACGCCGACCGGCACCCGGCTGACGCTCGAACAGACGGGCTTCAGGCCCGACCAGAACCAGGCCTTCCACGGCGCCCGGCACGGCTGGACCGCGTTCCTCGGCAAGCTCGAGCAGTTGCTGGCGGGGACCGGGGCGGACGCAGACACTCCGGCGGCGGGGATCCGTTGATGAGCGCGCTGATCCGCACCACGCACCGCTGGCTGTCGCTCGGCTTCTTTGTCGCCGTGCTGGCCAATTTCGCCGTGATGGGCCAGGGCGACATCGCGCTCTGGGTCGGCGGCCTCACGCTGGTGCCGCTGTTCCTGCTGCTGGTGAGCGGGCTCTACCTGTTCGCCCTGCCCTATGCCCGCAAATGGCGGGTGCGCGGCATGGCCCCGCGCTGACACCAACCGGGCCCGGTGGGCAAACGCCCCCGGCCCCTCCCCTACTCCACCACCACGATCTTGTAGGACTGGCCGGCGACCAGCTTGTCGCCGGGATAGAGGTTGTTGAGGATGTAGAACAGCTCGCTGCCGCGGGTGAGGCCGGCCATGCGGCGGGCGAGGCCATCGGCGGTGTCGCCGGAGCCGGCCGTGACGGTGCGGACCGCGAGGCGGCGGACCTGGCTGATGTCACGCTGGGTGGTCGGCCGGAAGCTCTTGAGCGTCGCCTCGGCGGCGGCACGGAAACCCGGGCTGTCGAAGCGGGCTGCGAAGATGAAGCGGAACACCCGCCCCTCGTGCCGGACGACGGCGACGCGGAAATTCCACTGCGGCGTGACGGCGACGCCCGAGGCCATCTCGATGCCGTTGGCGGTTTCGCGCCGCACGGTCGCTGGCTGCAGTCCCGCAATCCAGCCCGACTTGAGATAGTCTTCGAGCGCCATGGATTGCGGCACCTCGGCGCTGTCGAAGCGCACGGCCTCGCCATCGCCGGCAACACCGACCACGGCGCCCTTGGACACCTGCAGCGAGTAATTGTCGGGCACGGTGAAGGTGAAGCGCTGCGCAGAGTTCACGTAGCGCCGACCCACCACCGCACCCAGCGCGGGATTGTCGCCGAAAGAGAGGCCGTCAATGCCGGCGAGGTAGCCCGAGCCGTCGGTTTCGCCCAGCCCCGGCGCGCCGAAGAAGGTGCGCGCCGTCTCGGTGGCCTTCTGGATGCGATCCGGCGTCGAGGGGTGCGAGGAGAGGAAGTCGTCGCCCTGCGCGGCTTCACCCGCCGAGAAGGTCGCGAACCGCGCCATGGCGCCGAGGAAGCGGGCGGCCGCGTGCGGATCGTAGCCGGCCCGGCCGGCGATCATGATGCCTTCCTTGTCGGCCGCCAGTTCCTGCTGCTGGCTGAAGGCGGCCAACGATAGCCGGGACTGGTTCGACATCTGGTCAGTGGCGACATTGCTGCCGAACACGCCGGTGACGACCTTGTCGACGATCTCGTTGGTGCGGGCGCGGTTGGTGCGGGCGCGTGCATGCTTCAGCGTGACGTGGGCGATCTCGTGCGCCAGCACCGCGGCCAGTTCCGAGGTGTCGGAGGCGAGCGCGAGAATGCCGCGCGTGACATAGACATAGCCCCCCGGCAGCGCGAAGGCGTTGACTTCGGGCGTGTCGAGAATCGTGACGGTGAAGCGCTGGTTCGGCTGGTCGGCAGCGGCCAGCAGCCGGCCGACGATGCGGGCCAGCATGATCTCGGCCTTGCGGTCCGAATAGAGCCCGCCATAGGAGGCGACGATGCGCGGATGCTCACGCGCGCCGATCGCATCCTCTTCCGGATCATCGGAGCTGACCGGGACGGGAAGCGACTGCGCCTCCGGCCGCGCCGGCGCCACCCCCGGCCCGAGGCTGGAGCAGGCGGACAACGCCACCAGGAGGCCGGCAAGCGTGACGCCGCCGAGCGTTCGTGTGATGCCCACTGCCTTCATCTGCTGGCCAGAACCTCGATCTGCTCGGGATGGGTCACCTCGATGCGCGGGCCATCCTGCACATCCACCCAGCCCCGGACCCTGATGAGGGCGCCATCGAGCCCCTCGGGCTCGAGGCCGCTCCCCGCAAACAGCCGCAACGCCGCCCTATCCATCACGACGGTGAAATCCTGTTTCCAGACCCTGCCGAAATTCAGATAGACGCGGCTGCCGACGGCCTCGGCAGCGAGCACCCGCCCTTCGACGAGCTCGTAATGCCCGGCGCGCCCGATCAGATCCGCAACGCGTTCGGCACGGCGCACGGCATAATAGGGTTCGGCCCAGATGCCAAGGCGGTTGACGCGCGCCACGGCCTCGCTCGCAAGGAGTTCACCGACGCAGGCGCGGTTATCGGCAAAGCTGTAGACGCGTGCGAGCCCCAGCCCGACGAGCTGCTGCTGCACCCAGATTTCGGGCGCCTCGGCGACAAAGAGCTGGCCGAGGCTCCGCCCATGCCGGTCGCGCCGTTCCCCGCCATGCCGCAGCCTGACCTCCCGGTCGAGCACCAGATTTGCAAGAGCGTCGCGGGCCGTATCCGCCAGCGGCCAAGGGGTGAAGGCGTCGTTGCCGCGCGGCAGCTTCGGCGCCTCGATGCCGGTGAGGCGGACGACGAGCCCGTTGTCGAGCAGCAGCGTATCGCCGTCGGTGACGGAGACGACGCGGCCCTTCGGGCCGTCGACCAGACCGGCGCATGCGAGGGCGCTCACCGGCAGGACTGCCAGTGCCGCGGCCGCAGCAATTCCGACGACATTTGGGATGAACAAGTTCCGCCTCGTTGCAACATTGCCAGAATCTGCATGAAAATGCGGCGAAATTCTTCATCGACGTTGTGGCACCTCAAGATGCGTCGCCGCAGCGTTTCTTTCCATGGGATCGCCCGGATTCCGTTTCGAGGTGCCGCAACCGGATGCTGGCCGAACTCAAGGTGCATGTCGAAACCATCCGCGCGACGCCGATGCCGTTCCGCCCGCATGTCGGGGCGGCGGTACGGCACTGGTCGCTCGGCACGCGGCAATATCGCGCCTGGGCGCCGCATCTGGCGCAGGCCCGCGGCCTGATCGACACCACGATCGACGACATCGCTCGGCGGCGCGTGGTGGCGGTGCTGGGCGCCGGACCGCTGTTCGACATCCCGCTCGAATCGCTCGGCCGCACGTTCGAGGAAGTGGTGCTGGTCGATCGCGTCCATCCCTCGGCGACCAATACGCGAGTGGCGCGCTATCGCAATGTGCGCCGGATCTGGCGCGACCTGTCGCCGGAAAACAACGCGGCGGCGCTCGACTTTCTCGGCGAGATTGACGGCCTCGACTGGGTCATTTCCTCGACACTCGTGGCGCAACTGGCAGCGGGGGCCGCAGCGCCTGCGCGGCGGCAGGTGGTCGACCGGCATCTCGACGCGCTGGCTGGCCTCCCCTGCCCCGTGACGCTGATCGCCGATCTCGATTACCGGGTGCTGAACCGGCACGGCGTCCTGCGCGACAGCGCCGACCTGCTGCATGGCCGCCCGATGCCGCGCAGCGGCTTGCGCTGGAAATGGGAAGTGTGTCCCTTCGGCGAGGAGGGTCGCGACACGCGGCGCGTGCATTATGTGGCGGGCTGGCCGGACTGGCGGGAGGCCGCCGGATAAGGCCGACCGGTCCGCGCAGAATTTTGGCGCGGGTGCCGCAACTCGCCTGGAGGAATGGTTTGCAGGCGTGCCGCCATTTGCTATGTGCAGGGTCGGTGGGCCCCGTAGCTCAGCAGGATAGAGCACAGGATTCCTAATCCTGGGGTCGTGGGTTCGAATCCCGCCGGGGTCACCAATGAACTGGGCTGCCGCTGAGGCGGGGAAAGTTCGCCGGGATCGGGACACCCGAGGCGACACGGGGCCCGTTGCGCCGCACCGTTGCTGGCGCGACGCCCTGAGCCAGCGGTCTACTTCAGCATGCCCGAGGACACCGAGCCCTGCAGCTGGCGCTGGAACACGATGTAGGTCGCGAGCACCGGCAGCACCGTGATCACCACGGCGGCAAACAGCGCGCCGAAATTGACCGCATAGCCCGCCTGCGAGGCGAATGACGCCATGCCCTGGCTCAGCACGTAGTTCCGCGCATTGGTGTTGAGCGCGATCGGCAGCAGGAATTGGTTCCACAGCCCGAGGAAGTTGAAGATGGCGACCGAGGCCATGCCCGGTCCGGCCATGGGCAGCATGATGGTGAAGAAGATGCGCCAGGGCCCCGCCCCGTCCAGCGCCGCCGCCTCGGCAATCTCCTGCGGCAGCGTGCGGAAGAAGGCGTAGAGGAAGAACACCGTGAACGGGAGCGCGAACGCCACATAGGTGATGATCAGGCCCGGGAAGGTGTTCAACAGGCCCATGCCGCGCAGCGTCATGAACAGCGGCACCACGGCGAGGAACACCGGGAAG
>VFQR01000437.1_pt1 | contig 59342 bp, 70 predicted proteins | sample 3512321 | NCBI WGS metagenome assembly VFQR01 (sample SAMN10412374, study PRJNA504923) | tailings metagenome | isolation source: Relicate 3 Philex TSF1 revegetated site | place: Philippines: Tuba, Benguet | collected 2017-08-29 | reverse complement strand
TCCTGAGCCTCATGGTGAGGCGCGCAGCGGAGCGGAGCCTCGAACCACGAGGCGGTTAGGCTGGAGTAAATCGAAAAAGAACTATCCCCGCCCCTTCCGCCGTCTCCCATACTCCCCCCATCCCCGTCACACACGCGGCCCCGACGCAGGGCCGGGCGGGGAGGATCGGATGAGGGAGGCGTTCCTCTGCGTGGGTAGAAAACTTCGGCGCTGTCTGGCGCCAGCCGGATGGATCTCCCCTTAAACAAGGGACCGGATGGTTGGGGCCAAACACAGGGCAGCACCGATGCGCTGGCAGCCGGACCCCAAAGGTACCGCCTGAGACCGGGCCCCCTAAGCAAGCCGATGCCGTGACGAACGGCCAGTGGCTCAGTTCTTGAACGTTCGTTTGTGGGCCGCTGGCCGTTCGTTACCGTGCACCCGATAGCCCGATGAGCGAGGCGGGGCCTCTGCACGTCCGGCACAATTCGCACTCTCAGATTTCGCTCTGCACTACAGGCCAGAAACAACAAAGGCCGGACTGCTGTCCGGCCTTTTGTCGTATCCCGATATCGGGAAATTGGAGCGGGCGATGGGCATCAATCCCGCCCGTCGTACTATTGAATTGCAATGATAATATAGGTTCGGCGCGGAATAGGTATCTCCGCAAGACTCCCCGCAGGTATCACCGCGCAGAAGGCCTGCGAGGATTGCTAATGTGGCCCTCGGCCTCGCATAACTGGATGATGCAGGGGGGCAGATATGGACGCAACTAAAGGTTACGTAGTTCAGCAGATTTCCGAATATGGGACTTCAAACGAAAACGTAGCAAGGATCACACTGCAGACCCATGAACTGACCAAGATCACAAACCTTGGGAGCGACGCAAAAGAACAGCTGTTCCTCGCAGCAAACGAGATCTCACACCGTTTGGCCAGCGCTCAAAGTGCAGCTCTCGAATTGCAGAAGCTGGTTGAGGAGCAGACCAGACAAATAGGAGCCGGCGAACACCTTCGGGAGGGCCGAGGCGTGGAACTCCCATTCATTCCTTCACTGCAGATCCTGTTTGAAGGTTACTATTACAACCTCAAGAATGTGATCCGAGACTTGGGGGGCACCCCGATGAAGATCCTTTATGGAAAGCGCTTCGAAGAGGCGTCGTGCTGGTTCTCATTCAAAGATGGCAAAGAAGCGGACGTTTCGAAGCACCTCAGACGCCTGGAGGCCTCAAACCACGCTGGCTATTCGACGGTCAGAGAGCTGATTGATCGCAATCGTGACAATTTCCGACACATAATCAGCATCCGAAATGCCATTGAGCACCCAGGAGGAAGCGCCGGAACCGTGCGTGTAAGGAACTGGTCTGCCGAAAAAGATGGGATCGCGCCGCCCTACCTCTACTTCGAGGAAAAGCCGGAGACGCGATTTGATGTGGTCACCAACATGATCGCGTCTCACGAAGCAATTCTAACGCTCGCCGAGACCGTCTTGGTGTTCGGTATGATGTTCCACATGCCACCCTTTATGGGCATCCAATACCGAGCACCGGAGGCCCGCGACCCTCAAGCTCCGGTGGCCTATCGCGCTGTTTTCCTGCCGGCAAACGCCGAGGCCATCTCGAAACCATTCACCGGCAAGGAAGAAGGTTAGGTCACGGACTGCTACTATAATCCCACTCGCAGCCGCCTGGCGCGTTCTTTGAACGCTTCGGCGCCGCCTTCGAGGATGTTGCACACATATTCGCGGATGGCCAAGTCCTCCAGTCCACCAGTCTGATAGCGGATCTCTGGGAGCTGCGCCGGACGGTGGGGACCGCAAGTCGCCACGATGACCTGATCTGCGTCGGTGTTGACGATCAGGTTGGCGTTGTGGGTGACGATGATGATCTGTCGACGCTGCTTGGCCGATCGGAAACGCTCCACCAGCTCCGCGAAAATCGAGTGCGGGTCGAGGTTTTCTTCGGGTTGATCGATGATGAGCGGCCGATCGTCGTCGGTGTCGATTGCGAGGTAGAGCAGCAGCAGGACAATCCCGCGTGTGCCAGGTGACAGTCGCTCCACATCCGTCCCGTCATACTGAATTCCGTAGGCGATCTGAATATGGTCCGTGCCATAGAGCCATGTGGACACATCACCCACCCACTGACGATAACTCGCAGCTTCCGCCGGGTCGTGCCGGTCATGAGGGCAGCATTGGATGATGGCTGGGTCGTTCGCCTCGCGAAATGCCGAAAGGGCCGTCGATACCTCCTCAGCCGTGCCAGCGCTCCAGGCTGGAAGGAGACTGGCGCGCGCGAGATCGGCCAGCGTGCCCGTGCGCAGCTTCGACCCCTTGCGCAGGTCCAACAATGCTTCTCCCTTTCGCGCCCAGGCGTCTACATCGACGCGGCGCCGGACCTCGAACGATAGGTTGCGCGCCGATCCGCTCTCGGCCCCGATGCGAGTGGCGAGTGGAGCATACAGTTTGGTCAACTCGGCTTGCTCCGCAATCAGCGCATCGAACACGCGGGTATAAGCAGCCCGGCGTTCGTCGCGGATCGCCAGCAGGCGCGCGGGTGCCCTCTCAGCCGTGGTGATCTGGCGCCGCAGGTTGGCCGCCTGTGCCTCATCGGCTGCAATCTTGCTGTTCAGCGTCGTCAGCGCCTTTGCAGCTGCCCGATCGACGCCAATAAGTCCCTCCAGCCGCTGCGTTTCCGCCGCCAGGACTGCGATCGATAGCGTTTCAAGCTGCGCACCTTCCGGCAGGTAGGAGGCGGCGACGGGCGACGGTCCGGCCGTTACCGCGACCGGCGTGCCGGCAAGCGCCGTCAGCGCGGCGTCCACTGTGGTGCGCTCATTGACAATTGCGCTGTCAACATCGCCCGCGAACGTCGTCTCGAAACGGGGCCATAGTGCCTCCGGCATCTGTGCAGCCTCGTGGCGCTGACGCATCTGTCGAAGGGCGTCAGGGAAGGTCCGCGCGCGTGCCAGCGCTACCTCCCGCGCAAGCGTGTCGAGCGCGTTGCGGCGGCGTTCAAGCTGTTCATGCTCCGAACGGCGCTTTTGCAACGCCCCCGCAACGATGTTGTAGGCGTCTAGCCGCGCCTGATCCCCGCCACTCTTCCCCACGAGGACGGTGCGGTCGGCTTGCGCCTTGGTGATCGTCGCTTCCAGAGTCGTCAACCTGGCTCGGAGCGGCGCGATGCTCGCCTCCTTCTCGCGCTCGCCCAGAAACTCCGTCGACAAGTCGCGCAGTTCGCCCTCTGCCTGACCCCGCGCCGTGCGCGCGCTATCCGCGCGCAGATCGAGGAGTTGGCTGAAGTCCGTCGCGCCAAGCCGTTCTTCCGTTGGGTGAGCCAGAAAGATGACTCGCTGGATCTCCGTCAGCAGCTCATCGGTCAGCCCCTCAGCCGAGCATAGCCGGTCGACGAATTGCTGAGAGAGATAGCGCACCTGTGGATCACCGTCTTCGCCATCACCCTCCAGGACACTTGCGATCGTTTTGCTGCATGCCGAGCCGTCATCCCAATTCAGTTCGACCGTCGCACTAGCGAGGTGGTCGCGCGCGCGATGCACGAAGGAGAGCTTGTTAGCCTTCAGCGACAACCCGGCACCGCCAGCAGCGATCAGATCCGCAAGGGCCGTCTTGCCAGAACCTCGCGCGCCAATGATTCCGATCAGGCCAGGGTTAAGGGGCACGACGGCATCGCGGAGGAAGGGCGCGCCCTTCACGTTTACTTCAGTGATTACCTGCGACGGCGGTGCCGCGGGCGGAGCCGCGGTCCCGACGAAGACCCGCATCTCCGGCTCGAGACATGCTTGACGTAGCGTCTCGAAGGTCACCTGCCCTTTCAGCCAGCAACGGCGATCCTGAGCCGGTGCCGCCACTATCTCGGGACGGTGTGCATCGCTGCCGTGCAGGCATGGCTTGAGGCCACCATATTCGGCGACCAACGCTTCACGAGAGGTCGGTCCCTTACCGAGCCAGAATTTCCGATCGCCCGGCCTGCTCGAGAAGATGATGTTGGACGCGCGCTCGATTTCGCGCCGAAGCCGCGTCAGTGACGCATCGCCTTGCAGGCCCGCGGTACCGTCTCCGCTACTGGCCGCAACCGCGATGAGAATGTTGGCTCGCGCCCAATCGCTAGCCTTCATCGCCTCACGCAGGTTGGCGAGGTCGACCTTGAACTGGTTGGAGCCAGCTTCCAGTGCGCGTTCGTCACTAGTTGCGTTGGGGTCGTGAGCGCGGCCTAGCCGCATAATATCAGCTGGCGTGCAGCGGTAGCGTTCGCCCAGCGCCTCGAACCGCAAATCGGAGAGAAAGGCGTGCAGGCGGGCCAGATGGTCGTGTTCGTCTGGCGAGACCAGAAGGTGGATATTGACCGCCGATCCCCGTTCCGTACCGATCCCCAAGCGAAGCTCGACATTTGGGAAGATTAAGTCGACGCATGCCAACCGCCCAGCGCGCTTGTAAGCGACGGCCTGCTCGTATGTCGCAGTACTGAAATAGTCGGTGATGCCGAGGGCGCGAACCGGCGGATCGGATGTCTCGATTCTGGTCAAAAACTGCTCCCACCCGTCCGCGGCTGGGTATTGATCGGCAAGGATGGTGCCGGGGGTGTGGATGTGGGGATCCCACCGATGCCAAACCGATCCCCTGCTTAGCTGCCCCGCCATTTCACCCCCCTTTGACGATCTGTTCGGCACCTTATCGAGGGTCGACAAACGTTTACAGTTCCTTGTGAGTGAGAGCTCGGCTGCGAAAGGCTGGTAATCTTGATGCCATCGTCAGGCATTTCCCAAGACACCAGCGAGAAGTTTGGGGACGCGGTTGTTGCACTCGGGCAGAAATTCCCATCGCGGCAGAACGGGAAACGAGGTCATTCAAGCGGCCGCCGCACTTTGACGGCATTGCGCCACCATTTCGGTCGTAGAGGCAAATCTTACGCCCAGCTGAAAGCTAGACGCATCAACAACGTAAGGTGGAGTAATCGAAACCAGCAATAGCCAAGGTCTGTGAGCCAATGCTACGCTTAACGGGCTAAACTCCTAAGGCTTCCCGTGCTCGACACCATCTTCGATCCCGCCCACACCGAACAACTCTACCACGATCTGCGGCGCGCGAATTCGGAGGCAGCGAAGAAGGAGCGGTTCCTTACCTACGTCACCGCCGTCTTTCGGGACGACGCCAAGGTGCTGGACTTCATCCGCGAGATGGCTATGGGTGCCGAGACGTCGGTCGCCAACATCACCCGCGACGGTCGCTCCGCGCGGGGGCGTGCGGACAGCCAGACCGATACGATCATCATCGAATGGGAGCGCGATCTGACCAAGACGGGCGACCATGCGAGGGAACAACTCAAAGAGTATCTCGAGGGCAACTGGCGTTCTGGACAGGAGTACAAATTCACCCTCCTGTCCACGGACGGCGTGCGCTGGCGCCGCTATGCGCCCGACTGGTCACGCCTCTCCGTCGACGAGCTTATGAGCCACACCTTCGAACTCCGGGAGGTGCAGTCGTTCGAGCTAGCTCCGTCCACCTTCGCCGAGTTCCCCTTCTTCCTCGACGAGGTCCTGTTCGCGGATGAGCCCAAGGTTGCAACGCTCGAGAACATCCGAGCGGACTTTGGCGACACCTCCCGTGCCTTCATCAACTCAATGACCGCACTGAACCGCTGCCTGCCGGCCTTGGAACGGCAGAGCGAACTGAAGGTTGCTTACGAGCAATGGAACCGCTTCCTCTCGATTGCCTACGGACAGTTCGACAACTCGCCGAAGCTTTTCCTGGTACACACCTACTTATCCGTCTTCGCCAAGTTCATCGCCTACTCGGTGATCGAGAGGGAGACCGCGACCGACGACGAGACCATCCGGGGTGTGTTGTCTGGCCGAATCTTCGACCGCCTGAACGTCGAGCGGTTCGTCGAGGACGACTTCTTCCACTGGGCGGCCTCGGACGAGTTTCTCACCACGCTCCGGCCGATGTTCCGGGAAATCGGCAGGCAGATCGACTCCTACGACTTCACGGACGTCCGCGAGGACATCCTGAAAGGGGTCTACCAGGAACTCATCGACCTGGAGACCCGCCATGCACTCGGGGAATACTATACTCCCGACTGGCTCTGCGAGCGGGTCATGGAGGAGCTGCCGCTCGAGTCGTCCTCATCGATCATCGACCCGGCATGCGGCAGCGGATCGTTCCTGCGCGCTGCGATCGTGCGCATGCGGGAGCAGTTCCCCGACGTCGGTGCCGAGCGGTTGGCGGAGCAGGTTGTGGGCATTGACATCCACCCACTGTCGGTTCTCATCGCGAAGACCACGGTTCTCCTGTCCCTCGGCGACTCGGTCCGACGGGCGCGACGACCAGTCACGCTGCACATCTACCTCGCGAACAGCCTTCTGGTGCCACGCGGCACGGCCGACTTATTCGAATCCACCTTTCAGGTCTCGGTAGACAACGGGACGTATGCGATCGACACGCGCGGGATTTCGTCCCCGGAAGCCTTCGACGGCCTCATCACGTTCTGCGACGACCTCGTTGAGAGATACCCAGAGACGCTTCCCCGTGATCGCTTTCTCCGTCTCGGTGCGACGCACTTCAACTCCTCGCAGTCGCCAGACCTGCCGGGCCAGCTCTACGACATCTACCGCGCCATGCGGGTTGCACGGGACGAAGGCCGAGACAGCATTTGGAAATTCATCCTTCAGAACTCCTACAAGCCCATATTCCTCATGGGACGCTTCGATTTCGTCGTCGGCAACCCTCCTTGGCTGACCTATGCCGGGGTGACAAACGGCGACTACCAGAACCTCCTTCGCAGGCTCTCCGACCACTACCGGGTGACGCCAGAGAACCGCGCCAACTTCCCACACCTCGAGATCGCGGCGATCTTCCTGGCGCACTCCGTCAACTACTTCATGAAGCGGAGCGGACGGCTGGCCTTCGTCCTGCCTCGCAGCTTCATGTCCGCCGACCAGCACGAGGCCACTAGGGCGGGAAACGTCCAAGGCCTGCGCCTGTCGGCAGTGTGGGATCTCGACGAGGTCACGCCGTTGTTCAGGGTGCCGTGCTGCGTCCTCTTCGCCCTGTACGGGGCCGAAGCCAAGGGGGAAAACGCCCTGCCGGAAGCCGGCATAGAGGGCTACTCGGTGTCCGGGCGGCTGCGGAGGGCTCAGGTCCATCTCTCCGAAGCCCGTGCGTCTCTTAGATGGACGGAAAGGCGCTGGCGCTACTCAAGGCTGCAAAGCACGAAGAAGCGCACGAAGTCCGCGCTGACGTCGGGCGCAGGCGACGCTCTGGTCGGCGTGAATGCATACACGTCGAAGTTCACGCAGGGCGCCACGATCGTGCCACGCAACTTCTTCTTCGTGGACCTCGACCAGCGCGTCGATGAAGGCGAGGACCTGCGGGAGCGGGTTCTCGCCCTCAGGACCGCGGCTGCGGCCGAGCGAGAGGCGAAGAAACCTTGGAAGGGTCTCGAGATCCGGGAACGCGCCGAAGGAGCGCTGCTGTTCCGGACCGCCATCTCGAGGAATATTGTGCCGTTCGCGCTCGTCGCGCCGCCGCTGGTGCTACTTCCCGTCGTGGAGGATGAGGGCAAATTCAGCGTTTTGGATGCGGACGAATTGATGGAGCGAGGCTACCGGTTCGCGAGTTCGTGGTTCGCGCGCGCCGAAGATCATTGGAACGCCGAGAGGACGGAGCGCAACGCTGCCAACACGCTTGGCAGCTACCTGAACTGGCAGGCGAAGCTGACGGGTCAGAACCCCAACGCGCGATATCTCGTCCTATACACCTCCTCGGCGACGGACGCGTCGGCCGTCGTGGTCGATCGACACGCTTCCGACCATCCTTTCGTCGTCGACCATAAGGCCTACTGGTGCGAGACGAAGACGGCTCATGAAGCGCACTACCTCGCCGCGTTCATAAACTCGGGCTATTCGAACGAGGCGATCAAGGAATTTCAGTCGCGCGGGCTGTTCGGGCCTCGGGACATCCACAAGACGATCGTCAAGGTGCCGTTCCCCAAGTTCAAAGCCACCGAGGCTGACCATATCGAACTTGCCCGGCTGGGCATGGCCTGTGCCGCGATCTCGGAAGGGGTGGTTGCGTCGGAGGGGGACACAGACCTCCAGCCCCGAGCATTAGGCAGACTTCGATCGCGCATCCGCCGTGAGATGGATGACGAGATGAAGTCGATCGACGAACTCGTCGAGCGCCAGTCCAAAGGACAGAACTCGGCGAAATCGGGGTTCGAACCGGCCAAGAAGCGGAAAAAGCAGAACCGATCCAAGGGTCTATTCGATGACCGTTAGGCTACGAAACGATAGACCGCAACGCCCAGTACGGCACCGGGTGTAGGCAACTTGGCCCGGTAGCTGATGGGATAGAACGCGCGAACCAATTGGTGCCAATCCCTACCCTAGTAGTACCCCCACTCCCAAAGCTGCACGACACGCTGCCCGGCCGGACGGCGCAGACGCAGCACGCCGCGATCGAGCGACGTTGGCATATAGAAGCGCACCGACATTCGACCTGAAGCACCGCACTGCCCGCAGGATGCCGGCGGCTGATAGACTTGCATTTCCGGCCCCCAGATCTTGACGACGTCCGACGCCAGGAAGGGTGTCTCCTGCTTGCAAGCATTGCAGCGGTAGATGATCACCCGCCCCTCTTCGGCGGCGTGTTTGAGACGATAGGCTTCAACGCGCCGGCGGCTGGGCGTCATGCTCATTTCTTGATCGGTCGATCCACTGCGAGAGCTTCGCGCACTATCGCTGGCGGCCAACCAGTCAGCTTCACGATATCGGCCGCCTCCAGTCCGGAGGCGTGGAGCCGTCGGATCTGGACGGCGCGTGGAACCTTGATTGCTATGCTCATGTCGTCACCTCGCTGATGGCAAGGTGACGACTCCTACACCGTGAACAGACGGAGAACAAGTTAGCCAAAAAGTGGAAGGTCCGGCCGGTCGAAGGTGTAGATGATCACCTCCCGAACGGCCTTCACACCACCTGTCGCCTGGCCGATGGAGTAATTGAGGTCAGCCGTCTCCATGCGGAAACCCTTGAACGCGTCGCGCACCCCCTGAACGTCATTAAGCGAGACAATCGCGCGGCCTTCCAGCTGGCCGAGGCGGTCGGCCATGAGGGCGAATTGGCCTTGATCGAACAGACCCTGTCCATAGTCGGTCTCGCAGTCCCAATAGGGCGGATCGAGATAAAACAGGGTTCCCGGCCGATCATAGCGGTCGATGAGATCGAGCCAGTCGAGATTCTCGATGACCACGCCGGAAAGGCGCTCGAAGACAGCCTCAAGGATCGGTCCGATCGCCAGCACGTCAAACCGAGCTGGCCGTTCGGTGGCAACGCCGAAGCTCTGGCCCACGATCTTGCCGCCGTAGGCAGTGCGCTGCAGGTAGAGAAAGCGCGCAGCGCGCTCCATGTCGGTCAGGGTCGCAGGATCTGTGCGCACCAACCGTTCGAATTCCCGGCGAGAGGTGAGCTGATATTTGAGGTGATCCATGAAGGGCGCATAGTGCCGCTGCAGGATCCGAAACAGGTTCACCACTTCTCCATTGCGATCATTGATCACCTCGGCAGACGGACGCCTGTCGCGCCGAAAGAATATGCCACCCATGCCGATGAAGGGTTCGACATAGGTGGTGTGGGGGATTTCCGCGATCCGTTGGGTCAGAAGCGTGGCAAGTGCCCGCTTCCCGCCAAGGTACGGTGCCGGCGGCGCGATCGGTGCCACCGGGTCGAATTCAATATTCATTGAGAGTTTTCCCGTATCAACCGCCCCGCCCGAAAGGGCCAGGGCCGGTGATAAGGTGACTTGCATCGGGCCGGGGCGAAGTTTGCCGACAGATCCCCGGCGAGGCGGCGTGCGCGCCGCTTCCCCTGCTAGCCGCCGTTCTGTTCAATACAGATGATGGCGCGATAACATTCGGGCGAGAGCCTGTGCCCGCTGAAAACAAGCGTGGCCAGGACTGAAATGACCACGATCAGGGTGACGCGAGCGACGGCGCCTGCGCGCCGCCTGGCTTCACTGTTGATGACGCGAAAAGACTCCTGTCGTGCCGTCTGGTCAGACTTGCCCATCGCCCTGCCCTTCCTGCTTGAGCAGTTTCCGGCGCATCTGCCAAACGTCGATGAAGAAGCCGGAAACCAGAATGCCGCCAATGCCGACAATGAAGCCACCCAGACCCTGCGCAGCATCGGGTTCGACGCCGGTGAAGCTGATGATGGGCTGCAGCACAGGCTGGAAAGCCGGGCCGATATAGGCGGCGCAGATGGCGCCGACCGCAATGCTGATCAGTCCGTCGATCGGCGGCTGTTTCAGGGTGAGCCAGCGCACCAGGCCGCCAAGCGCACCGGCAATGGCCAGCTTCGCCATTGGCGAGAACAGCCAGCTGAAATTAAAGTCCATTAGTCCGCGCCCTCCAGTTCGGCCTTCACGTTGTCATAGTGGTTGGCACAACGGCGGATGACGCCGTTCGCCTGGTCGAGCTGGGCACGTTCACGGGCCAGCACTGCGACGGCATTGGCACCGAGCAGCGCCGGCGCGTGGTCGATCTTTCGACGGCACTCGCCGGGCAGCACGGGCAGGAGAATTCCCGCCCGCACCTTGCCGGTTTCAGCGGCCGCTTGGGCGATCCGGCTGGGGCTGCACGCCAATAAGGTCAAGGGCAGCAGCATCGAGAGCGCAAATGCCCTCGCCCGCCGCATCGAGGCGCTGTTCATAGGCGTCAATCTCCAGTTCGAGGGCATCACGCAGCGCCTGGGCGTCGTCGGCCGCCGCCTGGCTTTCGTCGATGAAGCGCTGTGTCACGCGCTCCGAAATTTTGAACTGGCGCAGCTGCTCGGCCGCGACAGCATCGGCTGCAGCTTTCTCGGTGGCCGCTTCGCAAAGCCTGTCCTGCTGTTCGATGACGGCCGGGATCTGAATAAGATCGGCCACCAGCCCACGCCCGAACCAGCCCGCGCTGCCAGCGACCAAGGCACTGCCTAGTGCAGCGACGATCAGGCCAACGCCTGTTGGGTTGAGCATCACGCCGCCGCCTTCACTTCAAACGTGCCCCGCAGCAGTTTGACAGTTGCGTCGTCGAACGCGCCGGACTGCGGCAGGCCGTTGAACTCCTGGTAGAGCCGCAGCGCCTCGGCCGTGCGGTTGCCGACAACGCCGTCGATCGGCCCGAACTGCAGGCCGGTCCGCGCCAGAAGCTTCTGCAGATAGACCAGGCGCGCATCCGGCCCCGCCACCTTGACCGTGCCGCCATCGTCCGCCGGCACGGCGATGATCTCGCCCCAACTGCCCTTGATATCGGCGACGGGCAGGCCCTTGCTGGCCGCCCAGGGGATGACGTCAAAGCAGGGGCAGGCCTTCATCCACTCGCCCGGCTCGATCACGCCATTGCCATTGCGATCCGGCGACAGATCCCGGTGCCCGCAGATCTTGGCATCCGGATAGAGACCGACCAGGGCACCGAGCCGGGCTTCTAGTCCGGCCATCTGTTCTGGCGTGGCGTTGTGCTCCGGCTTGCCGTTGCGGTCGATGCCGCCGACCAGGGAAATGCCGAGGGCGACCGAGTTGAACCCGGCGACATGGGCGCCGACGGCGTCGAGACCGCGCCCCAGCTCGACCTTGCCGTTGCGGCGCAGCAGCTCATTGTAGCCGATATCGCTCCAGCCCTGCGCGGTGTGCATCTTGCGCACCTCGGCAACACCGATATCGCGGTCGGGCGGGGTAGCAGTCACGTGCACCACGATCAGGTCGGTGCGCTTGCGGTTGGCCATTCTTGTCTCCATGAAAAAACCCCGCCGAAGTGGCGGGGTTGGTGTATGAATTCGGCATGGTGAGAGTGCCGAACACGGTTTCGCTGCGGTTTCTGGAGGCCGACCCGATCGGCGGGGGCGGGTCCGAAGCCCTCCCCTATGCCGAGTTGTCACCCAAAGAGATCGACCGGCTCATCATCCGGTGCCGCCAGGCCATGCACAGCCATCACCGCGAAAGCCTGCATCGGGATCCGGCCCGCGCAGAAGAGGCCTTGGCGGCGCGCGAATCCGTCCAGCAAGTGCTGGTGGATCTCTGGCAGGTCGCTCCAGAAGAGAAGCGCGCCAAGATCGAGGCGATCCTGCGCAGGTTCTGATCAGCCCAACGTCTCGTGCGCCGGCAGGGCAAAGCCGGTCGAGGCCGGGTCGCCGGCTTTCCGCCCATCCTTCCCGGCCCCGCCGCCGGGCTGTTTGAGATCGAGTGACGTGGTCGCGCCACCGCTTCGGTTGGCGCTGTGCTTGACCGTCTCGATCAGATAGAGCCCGTCAATGCCGGGGCGCGCGCCGGTCAGACGACATTGCCCCTCGGCCACCGCGCCGACTGCCAGGTCGAGCTGCACCGAGCCGGTGCCGCCCTCGCGATCACCGTCGCGCTTGCGCGCATCGAGGACCGCTTCTGCCTCGCTTTCGTCGACCGAGAGCGTTCGTACCAGGTGCAGCGCGTCGAGATCGGTATTGCCGAAGTCGAGATCGCTTTCCTTGAAGGATGCGCTCGGACGGTCGAACCAGCGGGCGCGGCCCGAGGAAAACTTGCGGCGCGGATCCTTGGGCGTGATCGACCAGCTGATCAGGTTCTGCCCGAAGACAGCGTCGGTGACGCCGAGCGCGAGGCCGCCCGGCGCCTGGCCGCTGCCCCGCTTGGCAAAGATCGCCTGGTCGCCGCGGATCTTGAATGTGCCCCCGAACTTGCGGGCGAGCCGCTCGCCAATGGCGATGAAGCTTTCCCCATCGGCTGCCCAGTAATCCTGCTGCAGCGCGCCCAGATCCGGATCGACCGTAATGCCGATGCCGGCGCCCTCGGCTAGCCTTTCGAGATATCCGGCCAGGTCGGTATCGTCCATGTGGAAGGCCTGCGGTTCCTTGGCCTTGCCGCCGGTGTCGAATCCTTTGGCCTTGACCTTGAGCAGCCGCCCGCCGCTGCGGGAGCCCGAGCTTTCCACCTTTTCGACAAAGCCGCGGAACACGCGGGCGCCGTCGAGGATGACGACGATCGGCATCCGCTTGGCCGGCATGCGCACCTTGCCGTCGCTGTCGTCGATCGTCAGGTCACAACTGTCTGACGCCTCGCCCGCCTTGTCGGTGACCGAGATATCGATCAGCGTCGGTGCCCACGCCGGGGTCAAATCCTGCCCGTCGAGCAGGATCCGCCAATCCACTTTCCATTTGGGTGGCGATAGCACTTAGCCCTCCCCGAAGAGATCAATGACCTTTGTGCTTTGCGCCGGCGCGGACGTCGGCAGCTCGGGCAAGTGCACCGTGGTGCCGATCGGCAGTTCGGCCCCGAGATCCGCCGCGCCGGGATTGGCCTCCAGCGTCTGTTCGAGCAAAGCCGCGCCGGCGACGCCATACTGCCGCCAGAGCAGCAGGTCCAGCGTCGTGCGCGGCCGTTGAACGGTGACAGTGATCATCAGAGCGCCTCGAACAGATTGAGCAGCATACCCACCAGGCCGCCGGCCTGGCTGCCGCCGACCGCGCCATCGGTGCTGACCTTGGTGAGGGTCAAGGTGTAGCGCACCACAAAGCCCACGCCGAACCGGCTGAGGTCCGAATGCTGCTCGCTGACCTTTTCAATCACGTACCAGCCCAGCATCCGGCCATCGCCCCGCATCAGCGGCACCTTGGTGCCCGAGGTGGAAAGGCTATAGGCCAGCTCCAGCTCGGTCAGGCCGCCGAGCCTGGTCGGCAGCAGTTGGCCGGAAATGCTGATCGACTCGTCGGCCTCGCCCATGAATTCGCGTGGCTGCAGACCGCCCATCACCGGCTTGACGGCCAGATCCGCCCCGGCATTGCGGCTGAAACTCTCGGCCGCAAACGGGATGGTGTCGAGCGTCAACGGCCCGATTTGAAAGAGCATGGCTTACCCCGCATATTCGATATCGGCATAGATGCCGCTCAAGGCGTCCCGGAGATCGGCTGCCAGCCGTTCCTTGATCATCTGATAGGCTTGCTCCGGATCCGAAACCCCGGAAATGCTGACGCCACCGAGCTGCAGCGTGAGACCAGAGAGCTGCCGCCCACCCAGCATGCCCGCCGTTTCCTTGGCTGTGTGCACCCAGCCACTGCCGCCAGGTGTGATCAGCTCCGGACCTTCCTCGCCGACCAGATAGGTCTTGCCGCCGACGATCGAACCGCCGGCAGCTTGTGCGCCGTCGACGGCAAGCGGAACCGGCAAGTCGGGATAGCGCGGATCAAATTGCGCAGCGGATCCGGAAGGCGCGCCCCCGCCTCCGAAAAGCTGGGTGAGCCATGGCGGCAGATTGGCGATGATGAGGCTGCTGATATCGATCTTGCCGATCGCGTCGAGGATCATCTTTGGCCAGCTCGCGAACCAGGCCAGCAGTTCTTCGAACTTGGCGACCAGACCATCCCAGATACCTTGAATGATCTGCACGCCAGCGTCGTACATGCCGGCGACGGCACCGGCGATCTCGCCGGGCAGAGCAGTGAACCAGGCGATGATTTCGGCGCCCTTGGTGACCACGGCCATGACGGCATTGCCGACGGCGGATCCCGCAGCCTCGCCCCAGCCGCGCCAATCTTCGGCACTGGCATCGACTGGACCAAGCAGGCCGGTGATCCAATCGAGGATCGCGGCGCCCCCGTCAATGATCGGCTGGATCGCCGGCATGACGGGTTCGAGGGCCGAGACCAGGCCGGTGCCGAACCCTTGGAAGAAGCTCACCAGCCCTTCCCAGTTGTTGTAGATCCACGTACCGGCCGCCGCGATGCCGGCGAGCACCAGGCCAATGCCCGACATCATCAGCGCCACGCGCAGGGCCACGACGGCATTTTTGACCAGGTTGAGCGGATTGATCAGGGCAAGGAAGCCCGCCGCCCCTCTCCCCAAGATCAGAGCCGCGTCGAGAATGCCGCCCTTCATGAACAGGAAAGCCCAGCGGGTCGCGATTGCCGCCACCCGCAAGGCCACAAGACCGCCGACCAGGGCGACGATGGCCTGCACGATCTGCGGATTGGCCGCCGCCCAGTCGGCCATGGCGATCAGCACCGGCCCGACGGCTGCGGCGACACCATTGATGGCCGGCAGCAGCGCATTCCCGATCGCAAGGGCAACCCCGTCGACCTGGTTCTTGAGCCGCTGCAGGTTGAACTCAGTCGTCTGGGCGCGCTTGGCAAATTCCGCCGAGACACTGCCGGCATATTCGGTTTCGTCTGCCACATGGCCCAGCGTCCGCTCAAGGGCGTCGAGATTGCTCAGAAGCGGCGCCAATGCGCGGGCTTCGTCGCCAAATAAATCGCTCATTGTGGCGGCCCGCATCTCTGCAGGCAGCTGCCCCAAGCGGTTGATCACCTCCATCGTCGTACCGACCGCATCCTCCTGCATGCCAGCTGCCACTTTGGCGGCATCAAGGCCGAGACTACGGAAGGCACGACGCTGCGCAGCAGTGGCGCTTGTTCCCTTGGTCAGTGCCCGGCCCATGTTGCGGAAGGAGGTCGAGGCCACCTCAACTTCGGCGCCGGCGCTGATAAGTGCGGCACCGAACGCCAGGGTTTCTTCTTTGGAATAGCCGTAGAATTCACCCTGTGCGGCGACGTTGCGCGTGAACTGAGTCAGGTCCGGCGCTGTCGAGGCGGTGCGATCGGACAGATGGTTGATCGCGTCGGCATAAAGCATGGTCTCTTCAGTAGTCAGGCGCAGCGCCTCTCTGATCTTGGCCAGATCCTCGCCTGCCTGTCCGCCCGACACGCCCCAGGCGAGCGCCGCCTTGGCGGTCATGCGGGTGAACTCCAGCAGCTCACTGTCAGCGATACCGGCCGAGGCCGCGTTCTCTGCCAGTGCGGCCAGCTCGGTCACAGCCATCGGGATTTCCGAGGTCGAGAGGCGGCGAAGATCCTCGCCGAACTGGGCGAGGCCGCTATCGCTGAAATCAGAAACCTTGGCGACGTCGGCCATGACGCTTTCAAACGCCACGGCCTTGCCGATCGGATCGGCCAGGGCACGGCCGAGGGCATAGGCTGCCGCCGCCGCATCGACCATTTGCCCGCGCATCTCATTCATCTGCATGGCATTGGCGCGGGATTGCGCCTGCAGGTTCTTGACCACCTGCGCCACGCCGCGCGCCGGCGCCGAGATCTGGTCGACCAGCGCAACAATGAGCTTGGAAGTGATGACGGCCACGGCATGAACTCCAGCAGAGGGGTTGGTTTAGCTCCGCCTCGGCCGCTCGCGCTTGAGCTGGCGACCGAGGCTTTTCGAGTAGCTGATCAGCTTGTCGATCTCCCATTCCTCGACACTGTCGATCGAGGTGTGGGTGTGCCGGGCGACCGAGAGAATTACGTCTCGCCAGGCGACTGGTCGGCCTCCGCTCCCAGCTTCTCCAGCAGAGCCGCCCCACGCTTTCCCATGAGGGGCGCCACCTTCACGCCCAGCTCGGTCAGATCTTCCATGTCCAGCTCAAGGATCACCTCGACAGGGACGCCGGCGAGCGCGGCAAACATGAGATACCCGGCCATGACCTTGTTGGTCTCGTCTTCGGCGACCAGGGCGTCACGCGCCTTCATGCGGCGCAGCGTGAAGCTGGTATAGGTCTTACCCTCGACGGTGACCGGGTGGAGAAGGGTGAGGGTCGGTGCTTCCGTCATGTCCTAAGCCCCCAGTGCCCGGCGCTCTTCTTCGAACATGTCCACGCCATTGACGCGCAGCACCCGCTCGAAGAAGTCGACATAGAACAGCTCCTGGCCGCCCAGTGTCAGCTCGTAGTGGGTCACCTCGGAGAAGGTGTGATTGCAGCCCTGGAACTCCGCCGGGTCGCTTTCGTCCGGCTCCCAGACCGAGATTGCGCCCTCGATGACGGCACGTGCGCCGACAGTCGAGCCGCCACCGGGCCGCTTTTCGCGGTAAGCGGCAGCGAACACCCAGCGGTCGCGGACGCCAAGGCCCCGGAATACGTCGAGGTCGAGGCCCTTCACCTCGAACTTGGGCTCGATCACCTCCAGCCGGGGCTGGGTGAACTTGACGGCCATGACGCCGCCGCCGGGAGAGTGTTCGGCGCCGGCAAAGGTCAGGCCCGGCAGGGCCAGTTTGGAGATCACGGTGGCACGCGAGGTGCCGGCTTCCTCGGCCCGGCGCACGTCGACGGCAGTCAGCTGATAGAGCGGCTGCATTTCAAATCCTCATTGATGGATGGATGCGGGCCAGCCAGCGGATCCGCTGGCCGGCAGGTGTGCGACCGGCGCCTTAGGCGGCGACCGAATTGAGGCGGGCGATGATCTCGCCGACCAGGGCGTCGAGTGCGGGCCGGTAGCGCGCCACTTCGTGGTTGGCGACCTTGAAGGCCGGGACCGGCTCGATCCCGAGATTGACGGTCAGATGACCGAGGCGAATGCTTTCCGGGCTGTTCTTGTCGGCGCGGAACTGCACGTCATAGCCGATGATATCCTCATCGACCTTGTGGTCGCGCAGCATGAACTTGATCGAGTTGATCCACGCCTCGACCGAGTCCGCCGAGATCTTCTTGCCCAGGAACTGGCGGGTGATCTCCATGATCTTGACCGTCAGGTAGTCGGCGCCGCGCACCTGGTGGATCTGTTTCCACAGCTCCCCCGTCGTGGTGTTGTCGGTGCCCACGAACACGTGGCCGCCATCGGCGACCGCGCCGTCGACGCCGGTTTCGCCCTGCACCACGATCGATACTTCGCTTTCCAGCATCTGCTGGCCCTCGGTGGAACCGTCGAGCAGCGAGAACGGGATCTTGCGCGAGACACCCGACAGGCCCAGCACAGGCCGGTTGGCGAAGGGGTTGAAGGGCTTGCCCTCGAAGAGATTGTCGACGCGGATCATCAGCCCGAGGATGCGCGGCCCCATGGCGCGGGTCACAAGCGAGACGCCTTCATAAACACGGGCAGCCACGCCGATCGGCAGGATGCGCTCGGAATTGAAGGCTTCCCGCTGCGTGATCGCGTCATCCTTGTCATCGGGATCCACGTCGACCACGGCCACGGCCAGCAGCTTTTCGCAAGCAACCGGCAACGCCGCCCAAATGGGGTTCGGGGTTTCGGCATCGGCTTGCCAGCTGGTGCGGCCGACCCAGATCAGGCGAGGCGTGGCGCCGGTGGCCGAGGCGATTTCCGCAATCGAGGTTGGCGCCAGGGCGGCCACGATATTGGCGACGGTCAGGGCGACGGTGGCCTCTTCCTTGACGCGGATCACCGTGACGTCGGCGCCGCCATTGATGCCCGAGAGTTGGGCGTGAATGGCTTTTACGGCATCGGCCAGCAGGCCGGTGCCGAGGTCGGTGATCTTGGCGGAATCGCTGGTGGAGATCCGCACGGGTGTGTTGAGCGGATAGGTGAGAGCGACGGCATCTTCTGAAGTCTCGATCACCAGGGCTTTCGAGAAATCGGCCCCCAGTGCTGGCAAGGCCTCAGTATCGGGGCGCGAGAATTGCATGCCGAAAACCGGTGCGGTCATCGGGTGGTCTCCTTTGGTGTGGTGTTGAGGGTCAGCGCCGTGCGCTGTCGAACATGACGACGGCCAGGAACATGGCCACCGCCTTCCAGCGCTCGACGCCGAGGATCATCAGGGCGTCGAGAAAGGTCGTGTGCGCCGTCAGCGGGTCGAAGCCCGCCCAGGAGCGTAGATAGTCGTGCAGCACGGCAGCAGCCGCGTAATGCGGATCAAAGGGTGGCAGCAGCCACCAGAGCCAGCGGGGCACGGACGCCAGGTCGGTCACATAGCCCGCCGGCACGGTGATGCGCAGGCCGGAGCCTTTGACGCCGAGGTCAAAAGAGAAGGGGCGCTCCGTTCGGTAGCGCCCCTTTTCGTCTGGTGTGATCACCAGCGGATCGGTGAAACTAGTCATCAAGGATCTCATATTGCGGTTGGCGAAGGTCTCCCGCTTTTGACGGCTTGCCTCTGTGGTTCGGCCGAGGCTACTACGGACTCAAACACTGCTGGGGGACTGTGATGGAACGAAAGATGCACTATCTGTTGGTGCGGCTTGACGAAGGACGGAACCACCCTAAGTGGAAGGCATGGTGGGACATCGTGCATGGGCAGTTTGGCGGTGCCGATCTGGACTATACCGGCCACGCTGCGGCCAAGATCGTGAGGACCTCAATGGACGCAGACGACTTCCGCCGGTACTGCGCGCCATCGAGAGGTAAGAAGAGCTACATCGACGACGTACATGTCGAAGAGATCACCGGCTCAAGCGACGCCGACGGGCATGACGAATACCGCGACATTGTCCGGCGCTTTTATAAGGTGGATCTCGACGACGACGAATAGGCTAAAGCGTCAGCCCCCAAAGCCAGAGGTCGTTCAGCTCGGTCTCGGTCATTTCGAGATGGATCCGCGCTGCCTCGATCAGCGGATGGTCGCGCCGGAATTCGAGGCTGAATTCCAGCATGGCCGAGGCGATACCCTTCTGTACGGGGTCGGCAATCGTATCGACCCAGGCATTCAGGTCGATTTCATGCCCGGTGGCGCGGACAGCACCCCAGAACTGGTAGGGTTTGAGGGGAGCAAAGGGATTTGTGGCAGGAGGCTCGTAGGCCGGGATGGTGTTCCCTTCCGTTTCCCACTCCGCAATCATCTGGCGATGGCGGTTAGAGAGGTCGTCGGGGACGGTCATGAGGATGCCGTCGATAGTGGCCGAGATGGAGCCGCTTTCAGTGTAGCCGTGAATGTCCATGATCTCAGAACTCCGCGTCCAGGGAAATGATGTCAGTGAACCTCCCGCCGCCGGTGGCATTGGCCACTTTTTCGTATTGAATGGACTGCGTGTTCAACGTGGACGCCGATCCAATCGAGGATGGGAAGGCCGACGCCGCTAGGGACTGTAGTTGCGCAATGGAGGGAGAAGTCCGCTTCTCTACGAGAAAGGTTGCTGGCGTCCCGTAGGCGCGCCCGCTCAGAAGCTCTCCCGTATACCCAACCAGAAGAGGCTCGAAGTAACGCTGACACAGTGCCAACTCTTGCTGGGCATGACGAGGCGAAAACGGGTCGGCTTCGCTTGTCGCATCACCCTCGACAAGCGAGACGTGCGCAATATCGACGGACAGTCCGGCAGTGAGGGGCAGGGCGAAGTAAACCCGAAGGCCGTCATTGTTGTTGCTGCCCAGCGTCTTTCCCGCAATGGAAGGGATGACCCCGAGAACCGTGAACTTCTTCCAGGAAGTGGTTACGGCTGTGTCGTTGACAGTCAGTGCATTCCAGTTCGTTTGGGCCTGTGAGGATGGAGACCCACCCGTGCCAAAGTTCTGGATATACGCACAGTTGGCCGTATCCAGCGAGAAGGCCGAAGACGCCTTCATGTAGAACGTCAACGTACAGAGCTTACCTGCAAGGGTTTGAACACCTTCGACCCATTGCTCAATAACGTTAGCCGAGATCGTTCCAGCGGCAGTCATCGCAACCCGATGAAAGTACTTCGGATTGCCTGGCACGTCAGCCTGTCCGGCAGCAAAGGCCTGGCGTGAATGCGTGACGGTGTAACTGCCACCTGCAAAGCGGGCTGCCCATCTATCAGCCGACTTAAAGCCCGAAGTTGTGTATCCGTGGCTGACGCCTCGCTGGTAGAAGTTAAAATCACCGTTGATGATCTTGTTGCGGAACCCAGCAAGCAGGTCTGCCCCAATGTTCGCCCGCGCCTGACCTTTCTGAGCGGCGCTAAAGGCCTGGGCAGCATCACCCCGGACCCTGTTCCCCAGTGCAACCGATACCGTCGTCGCAAAATCCGGATCATTGCCGAGCGCCGTCGCCAGCTCATTGAGCGTGTCGAGTGCGCCGGGCGCGGCCGCCACTAGGGCATTGATGGCGGCCGTTATATCGGCCGGCGTTGCCTTGCCATTAAGGGCGGTTTCCAGCCCCGCAATGTTGTTGATCTGGAGGGCGACCGGGATCCACTTGCTGGCCTGGCGCAACAGCGTCATGCCGTTGGCCACGCCGGCGACGTCGACGTCGGTCAGGTTGGCGAGGGCATCGTGATAGCCCACATCCAGCTTGTTGCCGAGCGCCGCGACCAGGCCTGTGATCTCGGCCATGGCGTGGCCATGACCGAGATCTGATTTGCCGCCAAGGGCGGTCAGCAGGTCTGCAACGTCGGTGTCGATCGCGCCCAGTGCCGCGATCAGCCGCAACACGTCGTCTTTGAGCTTGCTACCGGGCGCAGGCAGCTGATAGCCGCGATTGGGCGTCGTCGCCATTCGCTCGAACTCCTAGATCTAGACGGAATAGCCGCGCAGGGCGGCAATGGAGGTGCGGCTGTCAGGCCCACCGGTCATCGTGACGCGCAAGCGTCCTTCGGCCGCCGAATAGCTCGCCAGCTCGTATTTGGGTTCGACCCAGCCCCCACTCAGCGTGAAAGTGCTGTCGAGGTCCAGATCGACCCAATTGTCGTCGCCGGCGTCCACCTCGACGCTGACCGTGCCACCCGAGCCCAGGAGGGCCGCGAACAGCGCCGATACCGTCTTGCTGACGCCGATTTCAAAGGCGCGCGTGACATAGGTGCCGGTCGCCCGGATCCGCCCGCCGGCGATCATCGTGCCCGGATAGAGCACGGGCGAGATCGTCTCGGTCCCCGCCAGCACGGCCCGCAACGTCACGGTCTCCGACACATAGCCGGAGAATTCGTGGTTCTGCCCCGCTGCCAGCGGAATGACCGAGCTGTCGGCCCGCACCAGCTCATAGCGGAACCCCGCCTCTTGCGACGGGATCTCGATCGAGCCGCGCACAAGAAAGTCGCTGATCGTGTCGAGTGCGCCGGTCCAGAGGTTCTGCACCAGGCTGGTGGCCGTGAACTTGGCGCCGACGATCTCGAAGGCGATATCTTCGTCCGGATGCACCTGCCAGCTCACCCGGTTGGATGAGCTGAACATGTCCCCGATCGTATAGGGCTGCGACGACACCCGCTCCTGATTGGCCCCGGATCCAAACACGTCGCCGAGGCGAGAGGTCGAGACCGCGTGCTCGCCATCCGAGGTGAGGATGACGAAGCAATAAAGCCGCATCGGGTCGAGATAGACCGGGGCCGCAAAGCGCGCCTCGATCTTGTCGCCTGGCTCGACGGTCGCCATCGACACAAAGGCCTCGGCCAACACCTCGGTGGTCGGAAAGCCATTGGCCATGGTCGCCAGCTGCACGCGCACCGCATTGAGCGGCGAGCCCACAGCCTCGATCCAGAAATTGACGCCGACAATGAACCGAGGCGCAGGCACGCGGAAGCTCTGCGCCAGCGGGTCATTGTTGCCCCCGGTGTTCGGATTGACCACCTGGTTGATCACCTGGGTGACATTGTTGACGATCGTGTTGTTGACGATCACCACGGGCGGCGGGGCCGCACGCGTCACCAGCGTCACCCGGCGCATGATCGAGACGTCGATCTGGCCTTCGCCGACAAAGATCGCTTCCGCGAAGCTGTCGGCCGCTCCGGTCGCCCGCACCAGCCGCCGCCCAACCGGTACATTGGCCGGGATGGTAAAGGTCAGTGCGATCTCGCCATTGGCATCGGCCGTCTGGGTGCCAACCGGTTTGACGTCGCGGCCGTCAAAGGTCAGCGTGGCCAGTTCTTCGCCCACCCCGAAACCTTCAAGCGTCACCGCCACCTCGATCTGCGCCAGCACCCGGGCAGCTTCCTGCCGGGTCGCCGCCACTTCGTCGAACACCGTCTGGCCAGGAGGCACATTCGGCGCTGCCGTGAATTCCTGTGTCACTGGCGACGTCCACTCGACCGCCCGTTCCGTCCAGAAGTAAGCGGCTGGCTGGATCTTCATCCCCGCAGGCATGGGAATGAAATTGTCGTACGGGTTGATCAGCGACACGTTGGTGCGCTGCGGCTGCGATACGACGATCTCTTCGACATAGGGCAGCGTGATAACATCCCCCAGCACCACATCGAGCAGCACATTGTCGATCGCCAGCTGCAGCACGCCACGGTTGACGGCCGCCGACTGGGCAGCGCCGGGATCGCGATAGAAGTCATCCACAAAGGTGTCGGTGAAGATCCCCCGCTTGGACACCGGTGTGCCCCCGAGCCGCACTTCATTTGACGACATGGCCCAGCGATCGAGCTGCTCGGCCACCTTGATCAGCAGCGCATAATAGCGCCGGTGATCGTCCTGGGTGACATTGCGCGTGCCGTTGTTGACGATAACCGGGGCACCGAGCCAGCTGTTATGCACTTCGGCCAGCTTGAGCAGGTTGCCCGGCACGGTCGGCGGCAGGGCACCGCGACGGGCCGAAACCCCCTTCACGCAAGCCGGACGACCGGCAATGTCGAGGCAGATCAGATCAATGCGGGGCAGCTTGGAGCTATAGCCCAGAATGATTGGCTTGCCGTTGACGCCACCCAGCACGGTCACTTCGGTGGCCGTGTGCGTGGCGGTGTCCAGCACCGAGACGTTGTAGAGATAGGTCACGGTATAGGTCGAGGCGCCAACCGGCTCGGCGCCAGCCGGACCCCAGCTGATGCCATTGCCGGCCAGGGCATAGGTCGACGGATCAAACGTCGTGCCACCCTGCACGACGCTCTCGATCTCGAAAGCGCCGGCCATGAGCAGGGCGTCGATCCCGCCCGGCGAACCGCCGCGCACCACGGTCTCGACGGCGCGCTTGACCACAACGGCAAAATTGAGGGCGGCGATCGGGCCACGATTGACCGCGACCGTGGTTTCGGTGCCCGTGGCGCCGGTGAAGGTGTGGGTTTCGCCGGAGATCAGTTCGAGCGACGGATCCTCGGTCACCTGCATGGTGAAGGCGGTTTCGCGGATCCGCTTGTAGCCCAGAATATTGGCCGTGCCGGCGTTGATCGAAAACACCTGGTCGGCGCCATTGAGGCCAAGTGCGGTGACTTCGCAGCCATCGACGATGTAGTGGCCGTTGAGGTCGAAGTCATAGGGCGCGATCTGGGCCATGATGCCCGACAGCGCGGGCGGCGCCACCTGGGTGATGACCGTCCCGTCGAGCAGCCGATAGACCGAATAGAGATCGCCTTCCTGCCCGTCGCCAGAAAAGCCCCAGCTCAACGCGATCTGCTGCCGGGCCGCGCCCGGTTCGCCTTCGGCGGCCGAGCCGGGATGAAGCCCGGTGAGCGTCGGATCCTCAACTTCGGTGACCACGGTGCGGATCACACGGACGCCGATGGTCACCTCGCCAACCATTGGCACATCGGCAAGATAGGCTTCCTCGACCGGGTAGATATCGCCCTCGATATAGATCCGGCCGGGGAACACATGCACGACGCCATTGTCGAAGTCGATATTGACGTCCGCACCCTCGATCCGGTCGCCATCCTTGATGACGCGATCGGAGATCCGCTGGCCGCGCGACCTCAGAATGGTCTGCACTTCATTCAGCTCGGCACCCTGGGTGTAATACTGTTCGCCCTCGCGAAAGATCACCCCGGACGTGTTTGGCCGGCTCGGCCCACGGTCATAAGCCGCAGGCACGCCGGGAACTTCAAAAGCCATGTCGTATGTCCCTAGAACCGCAAGAGCACTTTGACGCGCTCGCGAATGGTTTCGCCAAAGGCGATATCGATCGGCGAGACGGCCACCGGTTCGGTGCCGCCAGAGATTTCGCCGGGCGCCAGCCACAAAAGGCCAGGCCTTGCCGGGTCGCTGGGCACGGCGTCGAACACCAGGCCAAACGAATGGGCGACCCTGCCGTCGCCATCACCGAACCCGGTCTGGCACTCGGCATAGATCCGAATGTCGGCGGTCGCTACCGGCGCATAGTCGGCGCCACCGATGCGGTAGGGGCCGCCCACAGTGGGAGCGACCACCCAGCTGGCGCGGGCGCGGCGGTAGCCGATCACGGCGCCGACATCGTCGAAGAAGACGAACCAGATCGGACGGTCGATCGCACCCGATGCCATGGCTTCCGAACGGGCGCGCACAGCGCTCGATTCCCAGCTGGCCTCGGTACTGTCCCAACTGAAGTCGCCCCAGCCTAGATCTTCATCCTCGACCGGCTCCAACCAAACCCCCAGTTCGACCAGGTCGGCCTCAGCCAGGGTATGGTCGAACTCATAGCTCCGGCCGAAAGACCAGAGCGGCCCGCCCTCTTCGAGGCGCCGGCCGGAAAACTCGCCATAATGCGCTTCGCCCCAATGGCTTTCGGAAAGGGTCAGCGGCCGTATGTCGAGACCGTGATAGCCCCGCCAGAACACCGAGCGCTTGGGCACCGAAAGCTTGGCCACGCCGGCGATCCGTTCGAGATCTGCGCGCGCGTCTCGGACGCGATCGAGGTGAAGCTGGAACACGTTCCAATACCGCCGCAGCGAGCTGGCCTCATCGACAATGCCTTCATAGCCAAGCCAGGCCAGGGCAAGGTCAATGGCGGCTGGCGTCCCCCGGACACGCTGCCAGTAGATCCCTTCCGCGATCAGCTCATAGAGATTGGGCACGTAAGGCGTCAGTTCACCCAGGCCATACTCATAGATCAGGAAGGGCAGGAACGATGGCGGCGGCGCCAGGAGCTTGGTGCCTCGGATCGCTACGATGGCAGGCGACACCGACACATTCGTGTCGAGCGCCTCGCCCACCGCCAGTTCCCACGCCGTGGCATTGCCCGGCAGCAAATCGCTCAGCATCAGAATGCTCTGCCAATCGTGTTGAGGGTGATCGTCCCGAGCGCGGCGGCCTGGTTAAATGGCACCACGACGTCAGCGGCCGGCGCGAGGATCTCCACGCGCTGCACCCCGTCGATCATCAGGTTTGCGATGAGCCAGGATCTCGTGACGTCACGGCCCAGCCCCATCTGGGCAGCCCAGGCTGCGCTCAACTTGGCCGTCATCTGCTCGACGATCGCAGCAGACGTTTCCGGCAGCAGCCAGACATTGGCGGTCACCGGCATGGCAACGCGCGAGGCGGCCGCGACCACGATCCGATCATTCACCATGCGCACGGCTGGAGCCTGCAGGGCGGCATCAACCTTCGCCAGTAGCGGCGCGTCAGCAACGCCGGCATTGTCGGTCGAGAACACCGCCACATGCACGGTTGGATCCCGCCCGACGGTATAGACCGCCGCATCGGCAACCCGCGCGTCAGCGCCAAGCGCCACTGAGCGATAGCGCGGCTCGGTGCCGCCCGTCGATCGACCGCGGATCGCCAGCACCACGCGCACGCGCAGGGCGGCGTCGGTCTCGCCGGTCAGCCTCGCCACGTCATAGAACTGGGCCAGATGGTCGAGGTCGCTGCCATTGGCAAAAGCCAGTAAGTTCGCCCGAATGGCCTCATTGATCCGCTGCCGCAGCAGGAGGTCGCTATAGCTGGCCGTCTGCAACAGGATCTGCGCCGGATCGGTTTCCAGATCCTCGACGTCATAGTCGATCCCAGCCGCCGCGAAGATCGCCACCAGTTGCGAGCGGAATGCGGCATAGCGATCTTCATAGCTGATCTGCTCGATGATGACCGGCAGCGGCAGGTTCGCAAGTTCGGCGGGCAGTTCGGCCATTGAGGCACCCCTAGATAATCGTCACGCGCTCCCCCAGGCGAATGGTGAAGCTGCGCGTGCCGGCTACGGAAAGGTCGCCGGCAAGCGCGCGAGGGCGCCAGTCGACCAACACTTGTATGCCCGCCGTGCCCACGCGCAGTTCGCTGGGTGAAGCGGAGACCAGGACGGCCCGCACCCGCAGGCGCGGCTCCCAGAGATCGATGCCGACGGCGATCAGCGTTTTCCACGCGGCGAACAAAGCCGGCGTCGTGGCGCGGCCCAGCAGCTCGGCGAGACCCGCACCGAAATGGCGGCGCATGACACGCTCGCCGATGCGGGTGGAGAAGATCACCTCGACCGATTGCAAGGCTGACGCATAGCCGTCGATCACCTTGCCGGTATGCCGATCGACGCCGCTCATTTCGGGGCCTTTGGCCGGGCCTGCTTGCGCACCGGTGCCGGCGTCAGGCGGCCGTGGCCAAGGTCATAGAGCGCCTCGGCCTCTGTCAGCGACATGCGCCGATTGCCCGGCACCGGAACGCCATTGATCTGGGTGACGCCCGGCGCCACCAGGTAAAGCTTTTTCATTGGTCTCTTTCCTAGATTGCGAAGACCACGTCCGACCCTTCGACGATCGGCCAGAGGCCTGCCGACGAACCAGAGCCGACATTCACCTTGTCGCCGATCCGGGCGACCTTCTTGCCACCTTCACCGCCCAGTTCGATCTTGGGGGCGTTCACCAGAACATTGGTCGCGGCATCGATCGTCACCTCGCCACCCTCGCCGATGGTGATCGTCACCTCGCCGAACCGCAGCTTGTTTTCGTCAAGGCTCTGGCTGGGTGGCGGATTGGCATCCGAGAACCCGCCTCGCAGCAGAACGCCGCGTCGTGGATCGCCCCCCGGATTGATGAGCCCGACAATCTGCCCCTCGCTCAATGGCGCCCAGGTCGAGGTCGCGCCGCCCGATTCCGGGTGGGGATAGAAGGGCGAGAGATAGGGCTGCCCATCTGGCCCGTCACCGAGCTTGATGCGAAAACCCCGCTCCGGATCGACAACGGCAACCGGCCCGACGCGCAGCGCCCGGCCGAACAGCGTCTTTAGCTGCTCGATATCGGCCCGTTGCGCGATGATTTCCGAGATCATGATGCCCCCACTTCGACCACCGACACCGGACCTTCCACGGTGAGAGTGCCGGCCTCCTCGCCATCATCTGCAAGTGCCGTGAGGCCCAGCGCTGTCGCCTCGTCCTGTGTCAGACCATGTTTGCGACGAAGCTTCTGCAAATCATCTTGAGAACCTGACAGCACAGCCCGCATCGTTGCTGCCATTTCGACGTAGCTGGCATTTCCCGACGCTTCGAGCGCATCGAGGAAACGGCTGAAGGGCGCGTCGGGCACCAGCTCGCCACCGAACGGTTCATCAACCAGGCGCACAGTGATGCGCTTCTGATGGCCAGCGAGCCGCTGACCATCATCTGAGTTCCGGGCACCGGCAAACTCGATCTTGATCACACTGTCATGCAGGCCGCGATAGATCTCGGCCCAGCTATTGTCCGGATCATTGAGTGCGTCGATGATTTGGCGTTCGACGACATCGAGGAGGAATTCGAAGCTGCTGTCGGACGCCGGTACTCCGACGCCCACCAGTGACGAGACGCCGGTGTCCGGGTCAGTTTCGACCATCGCCATGGATACACCGGTTTCAAAAACAACATCGCACAGACCATTCTCCACAAGGCTGCGGCCGGTGACTCCTTCAGCCTTCCCCTGGTCTGTGTAGACAGCGATGAACGGCTTCTCTTCATCGGTTCGCAGCGACCCATCCGCCTGAATATCAAGGGCGCCGTTTGGCGTATCGAGAACGTTGCCGCCGACCAGGGTGCGACCCTTGATGGCCTCGACAGCCGAGATGCGCAGGGCGACACGACAAAGGCTCATTTCTCGCCAAGCTCCAGGACCAACCGCGTTTCGCCACGGTCATCGACGCGCAGCACTTCGAACCAGGGTCGGCCTGGCCGGGACAGAGCCTGGACGGCGTCGCCAGGTCGAACCGGCGGACCGGTATAGGTGGCACGATCGATATGCAGCTCGCCCTTGCCGGCCGCCAGTTTGGTGCGCCAGGAGCGGCCAATGCCGCCGTCTGCAGCGGACTCCTTGCCACCTCCCACACGCAAAGGCGCTTCAACCTCAACAGCGTCGCGATCCGGATCGACAGCCCCGTTCTTGATGAAGGAGAGTTTCACCGGCTCGGCAAACACATGGTCGACGGCGGCGAGGACGCGATCTCGGAGCCCCTCAAAGCGCGCAGGCACTAGCTATCCTTGCCGGTGCCACCCGGCTTGTTATCCGCGCTCCCGCCCTTTTTCGCCTCTTCCGTCAAGCGCTGCGCCTCTGCCTTTGCTGCGTCGATGACCTTCTTGGCTTCATCCTCGGCATCGCCGACGATCTTCTTGGCCTGGTCATTTGCCGCATCGGTAACTTCCTTGGCTTTCGCCTCAGCATCATCCAGCACCGACTTGGCCTTCCCTTCGGCATCCCCGGTGGTCTTCTTGGCCTGGTCATGTGCGTTGTCGATGATGCTTTTCGCCTTGGCGTTGGCATCCTCGACCAGCAGGGACCCGTGGTCGGCAGGCTGATGTGCCTCGGCAGTCTTCTTCGACCAGAAATAGGCAAACCGGTCATCGACAAGGGTCTGCGCATAGGTCGTTTCGGCATCAACAGCATGATGCGGCCCGACACGTTCATCTTTTTCCGACCGGCTGAAAGCGGCCGGGACAATGCCGCCATGCGGGAACGCGATCTTCTTGTACTGAGGCTTTGACATGGGTTTTCCTTTCGTCTCGAGCCATGGCGCATCAACGCCATCGCTGGAAACGAAAGAGCCCGGCAGGGCCGGGCTCTTTCGAATGGACTAAGTCTCAATGCCGCTTAGGTAAGCGTCAGCTTGCGCAGCACACCGGGGCGCGTGCACAGGGAGATCGCATTGGTCTGGACTTCGAGGTGCCGCCCTTTGCCGTTCTGCGAAGAGTACTGCTTGGCGTAGAACGGAAGGCCCTCGGTATTGACGGTCTCTTCGTAGTCCGCCGGGGCAAACCGGGTGATGAAGAGATCCGGCACACCGAGCGGGATGACCCGCGCTTCGGTGGCGGCGATATAGGGCGCCCCAAGATTGGCAGTCGCCTTGGCGCCAGTGCGATACCGCTCCCAGGTGGCCCCACCAAACTCGAACTTGTCGGGAACGTCCTGGCGAAGGATGGCCGCGCCATTGTGGTAGAGAAAAGTCTCCTGCACCGAGGCGTGGGTCCAGAGTGACCGGTGGAAATCGCGACCGGTGAAGACGTGAATGCCGCCATAAGGCTCGTCGAGAGCATCTTCGAGGCCATAGACAACATCCTGCCAGAGCGAACCGACCTTGGTCGCTTCAACATCGAGTTCGAGGCTGATCGCTGCCGGGACCGCAATGCCGAAGCGGGAATAGAGGTCATGCAGCGTCTTGCCGGACTTGGAGGTGACAATGCCCTTGATCGCGCCGACCCGCTGGTGCTCCAGCGTCATGGTCAGGTCCTGGGCATGGCGCTGCGCCCGCCGTTCGATGCGATCCTGCAGCGTTTCCAGCACATCTTCTTCGCCGAAGGCGCGGATGTTCTGGACGCTGTCGGCCTTGATGAAATCGTCCCGCTGATAATGGTCGACCTCGAACGGAATGCGATTGCGATCCTCGTCATCGGCCGTTTCGCCTGGACCGCCGCGCTCGGTCGGCTCGATGAGGGACAGTTTGCCATTGCGCTCTTCGATCGAAACAACCGTCGTGGTGACGCTGTCCTCTTCGAAGACGCCAAGCGCACTGACCTGACCAGGTCGATAGGGCTCGCGATTGACGGCGGCGGTGAGTGATTCAAGGGTGAAACCGTCACCCTCCCAGATATCGTGTCCGGGCATGTGATAGTTCTCCCTTAGCGGACGTGAATGTTGACGCCTGCAGCAGCCAGCTGGCTGTGCTTGGCAGTGATCTTGGTGTCGTCGTCGACGCTGGCGTGGAACACCAGATAATCGCGTTTCACCTCGGCATCGCGCCGCAGAATCACGGCGGTCTGATCGGCGCTTGTCGCGTCGACGCCATAGGCAAGGACCGCCTTGGCGGTCTCAGCGCCCTCAATGCCGACCGTTTCGGCATTGGGACTACCGGTCCACTTCTTGCTGGCCGTGATCTGACCGAGCAGTGTGCCGGGTTTGAGAGCCCCTGCGCCGGAAGCGATGGTCACAGTCTCGTAGGAGATGTTGCAGTTGCCTTCGGACAGGACGAAATCGAGATTGCGCGGTCCCATGGTCTTCTTTTCCATGTCTTAGGCTCCCTTGTGCGACGGGCGGCGCGCCGCAAAGATCGCGCTGCGATTGATGGAAGCACCGGCCTTTGGCTTGCCGCGTTCGGGCTGCGCCTGGCCAGTGGCGGAAGGAACGACAGCTGCCGCACCGAGGCGACTGGCCTCATAAGCGGCGGCAGGATCCGGTGACGCAGAGGCAGAGACGTTTCCGGTCACAAAGCCGGCCACGTCTTCTGCGCTCATGTTCGGGGACTTGACCGCTAGATCGAACGCCGCCGCCATGCGCCCACCGTCACCCTTGATGCCATTGGCACCCAGAATGGCGGCCATCCTCTCATTGGCGGCCGTGGCACCCTCGCTGCGGGCGGTGGCGACAGCCGTGTCATGATCGGCCTGGGAAATACCCGGTTTGGTCTCGGCACCGGGTTTGCCGCTATTCTCGCTCATGGAGTTACTCCCTTGCTGCGAGGTTGAACGCCCGGTGTCCGGGTCGCCTTGGTCGAGTTCGGTCACGTCCGCGCGCGCTGCTGCACGGACCGCGACCAACATGCTGTTGGACATTGTCAGACCTTTCGATTGACCTCTTCGATGAAGGCGCTGAACGCCTCATGCGGATTCCCGATGGCGTCTACCAAGCCCATGGAAAGCGCCTCGGGCGCGTCATAGGCCATGGCTTCGGTCTTGAGCGCCGCCGCCTTGGTCAGCCGCTTGCCGCGACCGCGTCCGACAGTTTCCGCAAAGCGCTCGCGAGATCGATCCGCGCGGGCCTCCCAACGCAGGCGCACTTCCTCAGGGAGCGGCTCATAGGGATTGCCGTCGACCTTGTGCTGCCCCGAATGGATCAGGGTAACGCGAATGCCCTCTTGCTCCAGATTGCCGCTGAAATCGGCATGCAGCATGACGACGCCGATCGAGCCTGCGCCGCCGGCTTCCGGCACCACGATCTGTCGCGTCTGGCTGGCAAGCAGGTAGCCGGCCGAATAGGCAAAATCCGTGAGGATCGCGATCGTCGGCTTTTCTCGCGACAACGCCATGATCTTGTCAGCAGCCTCATGGGCGCCATTGACCATGCCGCCAAAGCTATCGACTTCGAATACAGCGCCTTTGACCTTGGGATCGGCCCGGGCACGGTCAATCTGAGCGTAGAGGCCCTCATAGGAGGTTTCGCCGGAAAACGCGCCCACCCATCCACCCTTGTGGACGAGGGTGCCTTCGATGCCGATGACCGCCACCCCCTCGACCAAATCGAAGGGGCGGACACCATATCGGTCAAAGGTGCGGCCAACACGGTCCCCGATCACGCCGGCGGATGGGCGGCCGTTTTCGAAGGCGACGTGATCGACGCCACCAGTTCCCCCAACCATGTTGATGGGAACCCCTAGCAGCCGCGGACCGATCGCAAGCGCAAAAGTTTCCGCCTTGCGCGGATCGTAGTAGTGGACCTGTCCGAAAACGAGGTCGGACAATCTCGTCAAAGACATCAGTGCCGCCCCCACCTTACAGTGCGCGCCTGGCGGTACGACTTGCCTTGAGAACGATGGCAAAGCCCGTCATAGAGCGTGATCAGTTTCTCAAGCCCTGCCACATTGGCTTCGGTAAAGCGGGTCTCGTCTTCACCGAACCGGGCGACAGAGACCGCTTCACCCGTCGCCACCGTGATCTGGGCTTTCCGAAGCTCCAACAGCACGTCGCATGGATTGTTGAGGTCTACCTCAACGCCCCCGATCTTCATCGTGCTACTCATCTTCGGATTCCTTCTCACGCTCGTCCGGTGCCACCGGTCCGCCGCCAACGCGCGGGGCGTAGGGCGACTGCATGCCGGCGGCCAGATACCGCTGGTGCAGGCGCTGCCGCTGTTCGAAGATCTCGTCCGGATCAACTCCCAGCTCGGCCGCCTCGATCTCCACCGATGACGTCCCGTTCTGGAGGCGCTCGGTCGAGGCCTTTGCTGCCTTGCCGTCGTCGGCCGTTGGCTTGGACGGACCCTGCCATTGCGCCCAGGACATCGCCTGTCGGTTGGCAGCAAAGGCGGCATACCCACCCTTGAATGGCATCCGGCCCTCGCCGATCTCCTCGTCAAGCCAGGCGCAGTAGATCATGTCCACTTGCGGAACTGCGACGCGCTCGCGCCGCCGCACCACGACCGGCCAGATAGAGGAGTTCTCCATCCGGACGCTCGAATAGGTCGAGCCCTTGTGGTTCATGGTCAGGCCGCCATAGGTCATCCCGATGGCGCGGGCCATGTCCCGGCTGAGAGCGTCGGAAAACGGCTGGTATTCCCCGCCGGGTGTCTTCGAGCCATGCAATTCGAACTTCTCGCCGGGGGCCAGGTGAGAGACCTGCGGGTCTCCACTGAAATAGATGCCGGATTCCTTGGCGCCATCGATCTGCTCTTGGAGCATGCCGAAATAGTCCGCAGCGAGACCCGGATTCCCCTCCTTCATCGCCTCGATCGCTTCGAAGGCCTCGGCTGACGGCGCCGAACTGGTCAGGGTTGCCGCGAACAGCGTCTGCAGGATTGCGGTCTGCAGTGTCGCATCATCGAGCATCTCGTGCTGGATGTGCTTGCGGAACGCCGCCGCCAGGACGGAAATGCCACGGACGTCAGTCGCGTCGACGGGATCAAAGATGTGCATCACGACCGGGCGACCTGACCGGTCAAACGCCGGCCAAGGGACTTTGCTCACCGAGCCGAAGGCCTTTTCGGCAAACAGGTACTGGACCGGGCGACCATTGTGATCGTGATAAACGCCCTGAAACAGCCCCTCCAGCTCGCTTGTGTCCTGCACCAGCCGCGTTGGCGGCACCATACAGACCTTGAGACCGCTCTCGATTCCATATCGCCGGCGCTCGCTGCGCGACATGTATGTCAACTGGCCAGTGACCTCACCATAGGCCATGTTCCAGCGGAGGCCGATGTCGTTCATCTGCGGGACGTTGAACTTGCCCCGCAGGTCGCATTCGCGGGGGTTCCACGCCCAACGCTTCCAGCGCTGCTTGATCAGCGAGATGAAATCCGACTGCTCCTTGGAGGTGTAGCCCAATCTTGCCATAACCGCCGGATCGGGTTGCGGGTTGACTTGCAGGCCGCTGCCCACAGTGTCGGCAATGACCTGGTCGGCCGCACCGCGAAGCCGCCCGGAATTCTGAACCAGATCGATGGCCAGAGCCGCCGACTTCTTCCATGCGCGCCGGATATCGTCACGGCTTTCTCGAAGGATGGCCGGCCGGGACTGAATAACGCCCGACCTGGTATCTCGGAGATAGCTGGCCCGCACAGGCGGCGGCCCACCGATAGCGCTATCCGGCGCTCGACGGCGCTCACCCACAGAGGGAACTCTCCAGCTCGTCATTTGCGTCGCTTCCAAGCCTTTGGCTTTTCCTTTGCCGCCGCAGCGGGTTGGGTGTTGTCTTCTGATGACCGGGCAAGTGCAGGGGGCGGCGCAACATGGTTTGCCGCAATGACTTCGATTTCCGAGGACAAGAGATCGACAGGCTGGGACGGCACGATGGCCGCACGCAATGCCGCCCACCCGTCGCGGGTGAGCTTGGAAAGCCCCAGCAGCTCTGCCATCGCCATGGCGTAGATGCGAACGTCCAACCAGTGGTTGTCGCGCCGCAATTTGTCCCAGCCTTCGTGGAGCTTGCCCTTCACCAGCTTCCGCTGGAAATACTCCGCCGTCAGCTGCTTGAAGTATCCTTCGTCATGCCAATCGGCGAAGTGGCAGTAGCCACCAGGAACCGCTGTGAGCCCTTCATCCCGAACGATCTCCTTGTGGAGATTGCCCATGAGTTCACCTTTCAACGCCCAGGTTCCGACAGGCCAGACTTTGGCCCCTCCGACCTTCTGTCGCCGACCGCTCTTTCGGATCGAGACCTTCTGAGGCAAGCCAATGGCCGGGACGCCTCGGCCCTGCATGCCCTTGATCGCATGCGTTCCCGCGCGCCTGGCGCACCAGGAATAGACTTGCGTGGTGCGAAGACCATCGCCGGAGTCCACGCCAAGAGCCTCGACACGGCGCTCCTGGCCATAGACGTCGACCAGGCGCTTCTGCCAGAACGCGTCCAGCTTGAGCCAGGCGCCGGCATTGATGTCGTCCGTCGGCCCGTCCAGATACTGGACTTCCACTGACCAGGACTGCCGATCCTCCGCGAAGGCGACGATCTCCACCATGATGTTGTCGTGGTGGACGTCAGCGCCAGCGGTGACGATCAGCCCCTCCGCCGGAATGACGCCACGCGGATAAACTTCGCGGCGCTCCAGGAGCCGCTTATGGTCCGGAGCATCGCCTTTCATCGCGTAGGGCAGACCCAGCACGAGATTGGTGAACCCCTTGGCACCCTCTTCGCCCTTGTTTTGGCGGTCCAGCCACTCTTCGGCGATGGCCTCGTAGCTCATCATCAGCGACATGAAGGCATCGACATGAAAGCCAGGATGCCCTTCCGCCGTCGGAATGAACCGGCCCGCCCGAACCGCCGGCACCCGCTCCATCTCGCTGATATGGTGTCCGCAATGCGGGCACTCATATCCGCTGCGGTGCGGGTGCGCGCGATCCAGGACAAAGCCGTCCATGGTCTGCACGAATTCACGCTGACACTCCGGGCAGGCGATGTTCCAGAACTGCTGATCGGACCGCAAGAAGGAGCGGTCTACCCGGCAGTGCCCCGGATCATCGCCGAGCGGGTCGCCGCTATCGAGCTCTGGCGTCGACAGCTCCAGGATCTTCCAGAGCTTCAGCCGGCGGAACGCGGTGAAGCGCCCGAAGAAGAGGATCTCCGGGTCGTCGCCATTGGGCGAATTCTGCCACTTGGACACCTCGTCCTTGACGCCATAGCGCGACGTCTTGGCTGACAGGTCCATCACCGAATTTGCATTGGCGAGGCTCAGCGCTCCGCCGACGAAACGCTTCTCATAAGTCGTAGAGCCGGCACCGGACCGGCTGACGGATGGCAGGATGACGCGCTTGCCCGTCTCAGCCTGCCAGGCTTCGATCATCGGCTGCAGCTTCTTACCGTTCATGTCCTGCAGCGCATCGATACCAGGCACACCGTACAGGATATTGTCCGGCGCAACTTCCGCCAGATAGAGCGACCAGGCCAGAGCCAGGATGGACACGCCGGTCTGCTGGCTCTTGCGGATCGTCACCAGGTTAGAGGGGTGCTCGATATCGAGAACGTCGGCGATCGGTCCAAGGTAGGGCGCGTCTGCCTCTGCCCAGAAGTCCCCTTTCTTCGGCCCATCCACCAGGACAATGTTCTTTGGAAGCCATTGCCGGAACGGCAGTGGCGGCCTGGGACGGATGGCATCCGACAACACACTTGCGACTAAACGCGCAGCGCCGGGATGGAAATTCATTCGTCCAGACCCTCAAGCATCTCGTCCCGCTCCGGCGCCTCGGTTGCGACCCTGGCCAAAGCATCGGCGATCCGTTCGTTGATCTCCTCGGCCAGCCGGCGTAGCGCTAGGCGGGCGCCGCTGGTCCCCTCCTTGGAGACGGCCAGCGCAATATCGTCAGCCCGGTTGGCGATGCGCCCCACCTCCGACTGAATGACCCGGCCAGCCCGAGCCAGTCCCTCGTTGAGAGTGTCCGATCGAACTAGGCGCCCGGCTTCCTTGGCGTCTTCCAGCCTTTGCCGCCGCACCTCCATCCATGCCTTCTGGCGCAGCGCCTCATCGCGCGATTCCGAGGTTGGCATTTCCGGGGCAGGACTGAGTGTGAGCGCCTCGCCACCAGGCGTCTGATCCTGCTCGGACGATCCGAAGAACGCCCGGTGATGATCGTAGTCCGCGACACTCAATGCCACGACGCGGTCGCGGCCATCCCGCCGCACGGGCAGTTGATGCTCACGCACCAGCTTGGCGACCATCTTGCTGACGGCCGCCTTCGACACACCGTCGCGCTCTGCGATTTGCCCGATCGACCACATGACGATCGGCTCACCTCTGTCAACCAGATCCGCCATTGCTGTTAACCGTGTTAACCCTGTTAACCGTTCATCCCGGACTAAAAAACTGACAGAAATCCGGGCCGCTTCCGCACCGCAGCCGAGCTATCGCCGATACGGTCCCTAGACCGGGGGGGGGTCAGCCGACAACGCCACCGGTCAACCGGCGCAGTTCATGTTCGATGCGCTTGGGCAGGTTGGCAGACACGGTTCGCCCGAATGCCTGGGCAGTCTCGCCCTTGACCATCTCGGCAGGGATGACGACACCCGACTTGAGCTTGGAGATCGGAAGCCGAGCCCCGCCATTGCGCTCGAAGACATGCCCGTTGAGGCGTTTGGCCACCACGCGGTTCGGAAACAGACCACCCCGCATGAACGCGCCAGCAAATACCTTGCGCTTGCCGAACGGCGCCGCCGAGGTGCCCCGCCTGATTTCACGGGCAGCGAAGTACTTGAGCGACACGTCGCCACCCTTGGCACGCATCTCATACGTCAGATCGCCAAAGTTCGCCTTCTTGGGACTTCCGATGGCCTTGACGATGGTCGGGCGCTTCAGCCCGGTTTGGCGGGTAAGCGCGCGGACAACCTGCGTCTTCGCCATATCGCCAGTGCGGTTGATCGCCCGCACGGCAACCTTGGCAACACCCTGGTCGCTCAGTTTCTGAAACGCAGATGCGAAACGCTGAAGCTCGGCGCTATTGGCCCAGCGGATCGATATGCCCGTCATGGTGCCCCCGAAATGGTTCCACGCGGAACCGTTTTGCCGCCACCTTGGCCAGCACCGAAAAGGCAACAAAAAAGGCGGGCCGCTGTGCGACTCGCCTCTGAACCTGTTTCGTTGTGGTGAAGCTATGTCAAAATTTCTCTCCACGTCAACCGGCCTCCAGATGCTCCCCCACAGGATCAAGCCAGGGCTCTGGCGAGGCGGCGGGCCAGCGGGCGCGGAAGGACTTCAGTTCGCGGTTGACGAGGATCACCAGCTCGCACAGCGAGACGTACCATAGCCGATAGACGGCACGGCTTTCCTCGACAAGCGCCGGGTCAATGCCGACCAGCTCGGGCGGCGCCTGGCCGATCGGGTCCCGCTTCCGCACCGGGTCGCGATAAAGCAGCTTTGGCCGCCCGGTCTTGTCGCGCGGCACTTCCCAGCGGCCCGCCCCTTCCGGATACCAGAACGGGCGAAGGTTCGACCGGGCGCATTTGATCACCTCGACCCAAGCTTCGGGCGGCAGGGTCATCACCGCCTCATAGATCGTCAGGGCATCGTCATGGCAGCGGGCGCCCACCCAGTTCGCGCCGACCGAGCTGGTATCGACCCGCGTGCCCAGCAGCAACAACTGGCTAAGGCTCTCGGTGCTGGATTTGGGCGATGGCGCCGGGCCGTAGGCACCGCCCCTTATCGTCGCCACGAACCGCTCAACCTGCTGCTCGCGAAAAGCCCATGCCAACAGCGTTTCTATGTCCCTGTACTCTGCCATTTCCTGCTCTTTCGAGGTTTAGCGAGGTTTGTTTCCAACCCTCGCAAATAGAAAAGATAGACAAAACAAGAGGCTAGCGAGTGTTGAGACAGTAGCGAGGGTTATCCCATACGCAGTGAGTCAAAATCCGCTTCTCTATTGTCAGGAAAGGGCACCCCCGGCCCCCTCTACACGATATAGGCGAGAACAACCCCCGCAAAGGTCGCAAAAAGACGATAAGCCTATGAAAAGTCTATTGTTTTAGAGCGTGACATTTCGGATTTCACCCTCGCTAAACTCTCGCAACCCTCGTATGGCCCGCGTCAGCGGGGCGAGGGTTGCGACTTCCGTTTTCTCTGCCCCAAGAGGGGGTGCGGGGCGCGGCGCTAGGCGGGTTTGGCCTATGGAATCAGTTGCCGGAAGCGAGGGTCGCGACCGGCACGGTGGCCCAGAGTGGGGTGCGGGGTCTAGCCCAGGCTGGCGCTTTGCGTGACCAGGCGCAGGCCGAGGTAGCAGTAGAGGCGGCCGCGATGCTTCTCGATCCCCAAGGCTTCAAGGCAGATCGCCAAGGCGCGCTCGGTCATCGCCGGCGCATCATTGGCCCGCGCCCATTCCGCGAAACGTGTGGACAAGACGCGCGCCTGCACCTGTCCGCGCGGATCCTCCACCGTGCAGTCGGCCAGGAACTGCTGGACGATATCGACACCTTGCCGCGCCCCGGCCGGCCGCGTGGCGCTGACGTGGTCGAGGGCAGGCAGGCCCAGCGATTGCCAGAGCCCGGCCGCCGCCTTTCTGCCCATGGTCAGGCGCGCCTCGCGCACCAGGTGCATCTTGGCGGTGATCATGTCCCAGTCGAAACCGTCGCCGGGTTCGGGCGCATAGCGGCCGGTGCGGCGCAGCTGGGGCAGCAGCTCACCCGTCACCCATTTACGGAAGCGGTGCGCCATCGATCCGGGCGAGGTGGCCTGTCGCGATCGCAAGATCAGGGTGTAGAGGCCGCCTTCGGAAATTATCAGGAACTCTCGCTGCCGCCCCATTGCGTCGGTTAAACCGACGCTATTGGCGTCGTGGGGGTGAATTGAAGTCACACCCTTTTCATCATCATCAAGGGGTGCCACGGCATCTCGATGATTGGCGATGCCCAGCACCGCACACACGTCCTTTGCCACGAACCAGGGTTCATCGCCGCGCATGACCACGCGCAGGCCATGCGGCTGGTCATCGTCAAAAACGAAATTCTGCACCATTGCGCTCATTTGTTGATCTCCATCAGTTCTTGGCGAGTGACGAATTCCACGTCGATCAGATCCAGCCCCATATCGACGCGCACCGAGAGGCGCGCCTTGGACAGGCTGCTGAGAAACTTGGGGCGGTCGCTCTCAAGCAAGACGCCACTCCAGGTGTAGAGAAACACCCCATCAGACCTCCGGCGGACGGCGACGTCAGTGGGTTTAGGATCCCTGACGGGAGCGGCACTCCCGGCCAGGTTCACACCACGCATCACAGCCCCTCTTCCGGGTCAGTCTTGCCCTTTGGCCCTCTGGGCACTTCCCGATCGATCGACATGCGCCAGGACGTGTCGACGGCAATATCCTGATAGACGTAGGTGCGGCCGGTTGTTTTCTTGAAGTTCAGCTCGCCGAGGCGATCGCCAAAAGAGCGCTGCTTGGCGGCCGTCACGCCGTTCAGCTCGCACCACTCGACATAGAGCTTGTAGAGCGGCCCCGCCTGCATGGTCTCGCCTTCGACGCGGGTGATGCACTGGTCGGCGAATACGCCGACATTGTCGCGATCGTTCCGGTATTCCTTGGTGAAGTCGGTCACCTCTTCGGGGATGAAGCCGGACAACCCGGCGCCCAGATAGGTCACCAGGCCATCGAGCAGCCAGTTGAGGATCCCCGAGCGCTCGGCGTCGAGCTTTTCGGCCAGGCGCGAGGGGATCATGCGCTCGCCTTCCGGAATCGTGACGCCCCAGAGCACGATCAGCACGCGGCGCCAGATCCCGTAATCGCTGCCAGAGATCGAGGGCTTGAAATTGCCCGACAGCACCGGTGTGAAGATCGGCTCGAATTCGAAGATTTCCTTCTGTAGGAAGCGCGCCGTCATCTTGGTGCCGCCCGACAGAGCCTTGATCAGCTCTTCCTTGAGCGGGGCGTTTTTCGGCAGTTCCTCGATCGTGGCGAGGCGGGCATTGTGCAGGCGCGCAATATCGGGGCTGGCCTGCTGCCCGGCTCGCTGGTTTTCGCCCGTGATGGTTTCTGGCGCCACCACGGTGCGATAGGTACCGGCGAGGCGCCCCAACACTTCGATGAAGGCCGATTTGCCGTTGGCGCCGGTGCCGTAGTGATAGACCACCTTCTGCTCATCATTGCCGCCGATCAGCAGGGCATAGGCATGGAACACCTGCAGGAAGATCTGCATGCGCCGGTCGGGCTGCAGCTTGGTCAGGAATTCCTCGAAGAAAGGGCATTTGGCGTCCCCGTCATAGTCGACGTCGGCCATTTTGGTGATCATGTCGGTGCGCTCATGCGGCACAAACTTGAACCGCCCAATCATGCCATTGCTCTCGGCCGGCGCGTCGGGATCCGGCTCGCGCCAGAACACCAGTGTGCCATTGCGGACATTGAACCGCATGCGATCGCTGTCCAGCTTTTCGGCTTCGAGCGAGCGATGGCTGGCCGCCTGCTGCAGCATGGCGGCCGTCTTGCCGGCATTGCCCGAAGTGATGGCGAACTTGACCCGCTGGGCGCGTTTGGTCGCCCGCTGCTTGATGGCCTGGTCGGCATTCAGGATCAGCTCTTTGTCGGCCTGGCTGCGCTCTTCGGGCGGGATCTTGCGCTTGGGCTTGGCCGCCTCCAGCAGCCGTTCCTGCGCCGGCGTATAGTCGATGAATTCCTTTTCGAGCTTGATCAGGTCGACCAGGTTCTGCGCCATCAGCCGGGCCGCCAGCTCGCCATCGTCGCGCTGCCAGTATTTGCCCTGCCAGACCAGCCAGCCCATGCCCTGCACATAGGCAAGATTGGCCCCGTAGTGGATGACCAGGCGCCGGCCGTTGTCGCGATCATTCGGGTCGAGGCCCGCGCAGTCCTGCAGGGCCGCGAGTCGCAGCGGGTCGAGATCTTCGGGCAGGCCTTCATCATCGTCATCGAGGGCGAAATCGTCCGGAAAATCCGGGCCGGGATCGTCCGGATCGGCCGGGGGCGGCCCATCCTCTTCGCCGTTTTCCGACTCGGTAGCCGCACCCTCGACTTCCTCGGTCTCACTGACTTCGACCTTGCGCCGGCGCCCCATCGCCTGCTTGACCGAGCCGGATTTCCCGGCCTCGGAAGCCTTGTCTGTCTGCCGCATAACTGCCCCTTGGTCTAAAAAGTCTATTCGCCGTCGTGTTCGATGAATTGCCGGTGCGGATCGTCGTCAGGGCCGATCAAGAGCATCCAAACCGTCGCAATCACTGCTTGGCGCACTTGGGCGTCGGCGAGGTTGAACACCTCGCCCACCCTGCGAACCGAGTGGCGATAGGGAGGGTTGAACATGATCCAGACCCCGATCGCCAAGGCGACCGAGCCGATATCCGGAATGCCCTGATTTTCGTCCCATGCAGTGGTGAAAACGACGCCAGCATGCGGACGCGGATTGTGGTCGCTCATGATGTCTCCATCACCAGGTCGTTGAGGTCGCCCCCGCCTTTCGGGGGCTCGACAAATTCGGTCACCAGATCTGGCAGGTCCGGATTGGCCTGCCTCGCCTGCCGGCGGCGGATCTGGGCGCGCTTGAGGCCGCGCGTCAGCTTGGCATCGGTATTGCGCTCTGCTTTCTCGGTCTCGCCGAGATAGATCAGCTCTTCGCACCAGTCGGGCGGCTGCCAGCAATCGAGATCGTCGAGGTCGGGCCGGTCCTGCACCGGCTTGCCGTTTTCATCTCGCCAGGCCTTGCCGGCCATGTTTCCGACGTCAACCCCGGCCCAATAGGCCGTGTCCGGCTCGAAATTGTGCGCCAGCGGGGTGAGGGTGGTTTCGATCCCCTCGCCCATGATGATGCGCCGTGCGCCCTCGGGCGTGTAAAGCCGGATCGCGCCACCCTGCTTGATGCCCCAGCTCTTTTTGGTTTCGAGCACCTTGCCAGTGTCGGGATGGGTGAGGATCAACCGCCCTTTGGGCTGGTCGAGATCGAGCCAAGTACGATGCACTGCGCCGAAACGGCCGTCGGCCATCTGGATCGGCGCCAGCATGGCCGGCGTCGAGGCGAGCTGCACATACTGGTGCCGATCGGCAATCTTGCGCGTGTCCATATAGGGCAGATCGTCGTGCTGACCGAGCTGAAGGAAGTCCCAGACCGCCATCAGGTCCGAGGTCATCAGGCCGCGGATCCGCAGATAGTCCAGCACCAGGCTGCGCTGCGGGTCGCGATTGCGCGCCCGCCAGATGGCATAGCCCTCGGTGCGGGCTTTCTGCCGATAACGCTCGGCATCCTCGGCGCGCTGCCGTTCGGCCGCTTCGTTCTGGCGCCGGATCTCGGCTTCCCGTTGCGGGTCGCGCGGCGCATCGGCCTTGCGGCCGGTGATGATTTCGCAGGCCTCAGTGAACCCGACGCCTTGCGTTTCCATCACCAGCTTGATGACGCCTTCACCGGCGATATTGCACTGCCGGCAGGCATAGAGGTTTTTGCGCGTATGGATCGAGAACCGATCTGTGCCGCCGCAAACCGGGCACGGCCCAGATCGATCTATACCAGCCGAGAGTTTCCACCCCTGTCGCTTTGCCCAGCTTTCGCAGCTGGTGAGCAGAGCTTCGTCGCGCAGGGCAACCAGGTGATCGGGCAGGGTCATTGGTTCGCCACCAGCAGCAAGGCGTCGGCGTGACAGGGTTTGCCGTCCAGTCGGCACCAGCAAGCGAGGTTCTTGCCGCGAAGCTCTTCGAGCCGATCGAGTATGGTCTGGCGCGCATGGCGCTGTTCATCGATCGATGGCCCGGCCGCCACGGGGAAATAGCCCGACAGCATCAGCTCGAAATAGCGGACGCATTCTTCCCGAGTGCCATCGCGCCCGACGACAAACGGATTGCCGAATGGTCCGGGTCGGGCGACCGAAACCGTATCGAGTCCGTTGAGGGCCTTGCCGGCAGCCTGCAGGTCAAAGCCCTTGCGGCGGGAGAGCCGGACGCGGTCAGGCATTGGAAGCCCCTTCAACCGCATATTGCGCTTCGAGATCGGCGAGAAATTCCAGGAGCGTGCCGGCCGGCGAATGGGCGACGTTGACGACGCGGTCCATATAGGGGACTTCGCCCCGCGCCATGGCCGCGCACAGTTCACCCACGGTGGCGCCGTGCTGCAGGGCGAAGCTGATCAGGATCCCAATATCGTGCCAGAGCGCGATCGCGCGCTCATTGAGGTGGTTGTCGCAATTGACGAACACTTCCCCGATGCGGCGATCGTCGAGGCCATAGCGTCCAACGGTCACTGTCATGGTCTCGGTCATCGCCCGGTCGGTGCCCTTGAGCCAGGTATGGTCAAGACGAAAGGTTTCCATCGGCCGGCGATCCGGCAGGCGTTCACGCGCCATGCGACACTCCTGAGAATTCGAGTTGATCGACGATGCCGGCCCACTGCATGGCCATGGCGTCAGCAATGCCAGGGAAGAACCGGGATCGCTCATGGCCACGATCGGCACCGGGCGGCATGCGCCAGACCCGGTTCCAGGCCTTCCATTCGTCGGTGCCCTTTTCGGGCTCAATCAGCCGATTGGTAGGCACAAGCTGGGGCAGACCCCTGAGATAGAGGCCGGTGCCCTTGTATTCGGGGTGGCCAAACCAGAACGGCTGCACGATCTGCGGGCGAGGCAGATCCAGCGGCAAGCGCGCCTTGGCAAGATCGTGCATTTCCGGGTTCTCGATTGCGACACGCGCGATCGGCGCCCGCCAGCAGGCGGTGAAGAGGTCGACGCCGTTGTCGAATTCTTCTTTCATGCTGCCCCAGCCGCGGCCCTTGGGGAGCTTCTTTGGCGGTGTCATCTTGCCGGGACCGGAGAGCCACCGGCGCCCGCTCCGGCACAGTCTTGTGCAAGGCGGGTGCGCGACCATCAGCAGATCCCAACCGTCGTCGAGGATCTGGCGCACATCGCCGACAATGTGTTTGTTCGAGCGATCCTCGGCAGGCAGCAGGTCGCAGGACCATGCGTCATGTCCCAAGGCAGCAAATGCCCGGCGCACGATTCCGGAGTATTCGCAGGCGATCAGGACGCGCATTGCTGTTGTCATCTGCTCACCTCGATCGGAACCACGCGCCGGTTGTAGAAATCCGGACCGCCATCGGCGCGGGTGGTCAGGGCACGGAATTGCTCAAGGGCGGCTGCGAGGGCGGCCAGGTTCTGCACGCCGTAGCAGGCGATCATCAGCCCGCCCGTCGTCTCGACTTCGAGGCGATGATCGCCATTCGGATCGAGCACACAGCGGGCGACGATTTCGCCGGTCGGATAGCGCGGGGCATGCCGGGTCATTGAGCAGCCTCAATGGCACGGCGCCGGTTGGCGGCAGCCACGGCCTCGCGTTGCCGATCGCGGCTGGAAAGGCCCAGCACACGGCGGCGATCCTTGACCTGGTTGAGGGTCAGGCCCGTACGCTCGACCAGGGCAGCCAGCGGCGTCTTTGCGGAATCGCCTTCGCGGATCAACGCATCGGCTTCCTCGCGTGAAAGGGGAAGGGAGGGCGCCGGACTGGTTACCGAGCGGCCTCCCGTGGCACTCTCTCCACCCGTCACGCCGGTTTCAGTCACTACGGTTAGCCTGCGGTCGGCGTCGACCTGATCTTGCTCCGGAGCCTCATAGCCCCAGCGGACCCAGCCCGGCCGCGCCACGCGAGCATTCAGCTCGATCTTGGGCAGGGTCGGGAAATAGGCCTCAATGATCTCATAGAAAATTTCGGGCTTCGCCGAGTGCTCGCCCACCGGCGCCTCGATCGAGCTGTCGAATTGCTCGCCCATGGCCGGCGCCGGGATCCTGCCGCGCGTCCCGATCAGCAGGTGTTCGTGCCGGTTGCGGTTCCAATAGCCGGTGCCGACGCGATCTTTCCGCCAGTCGAAGTTCGACTTGTACTCAAAACCCCAGGCCGCCATGACCTCAAGCGCGTGCGGCAGCATGGGCACCGTGGCCCAGAGAAACAGCACACAATCGTCGGCGGCGAGCGAGCCGACGTCACGGCTCTTGATCGCGTCGAGGCTGGAGGTCGGATAGTGATTGTCGGCCGACCGGTCCATCCCGGTATCTTCCGAATAGGTTTCGAACTTCCACTCCGGATCGGCATAGATCACGCCGAACCGGGCTTCGGGCAGCGCCATCTGCTTGGCACCCAGCTCGATCTCGCGCGCCCGGCGCCGAGACTTCTTTTCGGCCGTCGACAGATCCTTGAGCGGGTTCACGACGACGGCGCCGCCCGCCAGGATCTTGTCGCGGGCTGTGCGCAAGGCGGCCTCGAAGGCGGTTTCGTCGACCGCTGCGAACTTCTGCGAACGGGTCGAGAGCTTCTTGCTGATGCCGGCCTCGGCGAGCGTCACGCGCTGCGGGCGCACTACTTCGACGGTTTCAGCCTCTTCCTCGGCCGGCGCTTCCTCGCCTTCGTCGACATTGGAGCGCGACGGCCGCCCGATGCCGAGCTGTCCGGTCTCATGGGCGCTGCGCAGCAATTCGCCCAGCCGGCGCTCGGCCCGCATGATGATCTCGGTCGCGTCGGCGATGATGGTCCGGTCATTGGCCTGCTGGCCATAGAGCCGGATCCGCTCGGCCTGGTCGCGCACATCTTTGACTTCGTCGACCTTGACCGCCTCGGCCAAGGCCTCTTTGGCGACAGCAAAAAGCGCGAGCTGGGTGCTGCTCATACGTCCGTCTCCGCTTCGGCGTGAACCTGCAGTTTGAGGGCGGCGAGCTTGGCCAGGGCTTCATCGATCTCGCGACCAATGTTCGCCGCGTCGGCGGCACAGAGCTTGCCGTCGCCCATGCCATCGGCCAGGGCGACAAAGACTTCGCTGGTTTCCTTGAGCGCCTTGGCGGTGATGACGCCGAGTGCCGTGCCCGAGCGCACGACACGGGGCACTTGCACCAGGAGGTGTCCGGAGAGCCGCGCCAATTCCTTGGTCAGCACCGGCTGTTCGCACTCGCTTTCGAGATCCGCGATCACGTCGATCGGCATGAAGCGGTCGGCATTGTCGGGATGGGCCGAGCCATAGCGGCTGATGCCCTGATGATCGCCACGCGTCACAGCAGCGGCGGCGACACTGCCACCGGCCGCATTGATCAGCTGGCGGGTAGCGGCCTTGAGCGCCTGATAGTCGCGATCGGGAAGCTGCCTGCCTCTAGCCATGGCGCACCGCCCGGCGATCTGCGCCATGACAGGCGCGCGAGGCTGATTCACAACGGGCGCCATGAAGCGATTTCAGGATTACCGGCCCAGCCGGGCACTGATCGAGGCGATCAAGGCCGTTCGGCACGCAAGAGAAAAGCTGGCGCGCAACGCGGAAAAGGATGCGCGCCAGCCAGTTACCCGCGCCAAAGGAGGAGGATACGCCGACCCGATGGGAGGTCAGGAAAAGACCGGCGTTTGCAGCTGCGGGGGAGCGGTTGGCCTGGGCCAGAGCCACAGGGAGAAGTGAGGGTGAAAGGATCAAAGCGACACCTCTTCGCGCAGCAGCGCTTCGATCTCGCGCTCGACCCGGCCGAGCCGCACGGGTCGATGGGCATTGCGGCGCAGTTCGCGGGTGAACTGGGCGCGTTTCCTGGCCAGCAGTTCCTCGATCGTGGCCTCTTCGGCCGCCACCCGCTTGAGGGCGTCGGCATGGCGCTTGCGGGCAGCAGCCAGTTTCAGGGAAAGGGTGTCGCGCGGGGCGGTCATTCGACAGACCCCCGGAAAAGCGCTTTAAGGCGGGTCATCAACCCATGGAGATGACGATGGACGAAACGGCCCAGACCCAACTTGTCGCTGAAATGGCGCTGACCGAGAGCCTGGTGAAGCTGGCCATCAACATGGCCGTGCAACTGGTCGTCGACGACAACGGAAAAATGGAGCGCGTTCGGGCCTTGATCACGACGATCGAGGCCACTGGCGATCTCGGCCCAGCCATCCCCAAGATCACGCCCGCCGCTGCCGAAGGTTATGACCGGGCTGAGGCCCTGCGCATCGCCGGGCTCAAGAGCAGTCAAACGGCGCAGTTCATCGCCGAGCAGGCCGCGATAACCGCGCACCGGATGGGCGTAAAGGTTTCCCGATGAGGCAAGGCGACGGGCGGCGGCGCGATCGGCGTCCGATAGTTCAACGATCTCAACAAACCGGACGCCGTCGATCCTCGCAATGCAGGGGCCTGACATGCTCATTGAGCACCGTCCGGCATTTCGTCATCAGCGAAGTCGTTAGGGGTTACTGCCCCGCCCGTCCCTTGTTTGATTCGCACCAGAAGGTCGAGGCGCGGCGAGCGCTCCTTCGCCAGGAGGCGAGTGATTGTCGAAGCAGGAACAGCGATCTCCGCAGCAAACGCGGAGGGCGTCTTTCCATTCTCACGAAGGTACTGATCGAGTTTCATGTTGCCACAGTTGCCATATGGCAAACGTATTTGTCAACTGGCAATTTGCCAATTGGCGCTGGTGGCAATTTGCAAACTGGCAAATATGGCGCACATGGCAAATCGCATCCGTGAAGTCCGCAAATCCAAGCACATGACGCTCGAAGAGCTGGCAGAGGCCACTGGCATCTCCACCAGCTACCTCTCCCGCATCGAAGGAGGGGGAAAGAGCACGCGCGGCTTGAGCTTGGAGAATGCGTTGCGCGTTGCGCGAGCCCTGCAGTGCGAGGTGATGGATATCTCCGACGATTTTTCCGCCGAGGATATCGAACACGGATCAAAGCTGGCACTGACAGTGGCAGGCAAACCAGCTGTGCAAGGCGATGTGCCCAACCTGACTATTCATGCTGGTCTGGGCAATGGCGGCCTGGCCGTCGTCGAGGCTGACGCGGAAACTGGCATCATCCCCGACGATTTCCTCAGTGGGTTCTGGAGCTTTCCCGAGGATATCCGCAGCGGGTTCACTCAGATCGGCAAGACCCATGCACTGCCAGTCAAGGGCGACAGCATGGAACCAACGCTGCCAGGTGGCTCGACCGTGTTCGTCGACACAAGCCACGTGCTGCCTTCGCCTCCCGACCTTTACGCCGTTGACTACGGTGACGGGCTGATGGTGAAGCGAATTGAATTGATCCCTCGGAGTGCGAAGGTCCGGGTGATTTCGGACAACGGCCGGTATCAGACATATGAGATGGGCCGTGAAGATCTGCGCGTCTATGGTCGCGTGGTCGCGTCATTCCAGTGGCGCGGATAACAGGCATAATTTGCCAATTGGCATTTTGCCACTAGACAACTTTATTGCCATTAGGCAAATTGCCGTCCAGTTTTTCACTGGAGGGCACCATGCTCGCACGCTCAACCGACCACCAACGTCACTTCCCGAACCGTCGCGCCGGCGACGTCGCCACGCGGCTCGAAATCCTTGCTGCGGATCTGATTGATCTCAATGCCGAGGGCGATGCCCGCCGCTCGCGCCTGCTCGAAATGGGCTGGCCGGCCGCTTTCCTTGATACCTATGAAAGCCAGGCGCGTGAAAAGGCGAACGTGATGTTCGTCCGCGACGTCAACGCCGAACCGGTCAAGTCGCACCGCCAGGTGCAGGACGACATGGTCGATATCATTGGCAGCCTGCTGCCCTCGACCCAGTTCATCGTCGCCGAGCTGCAGGCTCGCGGCGTGCCGGTCGGTTCGATCGACCTCTATCTGCGCAAGGCCAAGGCCCGCGCCGCCCTGTCATTCATTCACCAGGGCGTCCACTGATGGAGCGCGTCATCGCAGCGATCGAGAGCGACGTGGGCATGGCGATTTGCTTCCTGCTCATGTTCGCCATTCTTCTGGCCAGCATCCGGTGACCGCCATGACTTTTTTCAAGACCCTGGCCAGCGGCCGCGATTTCTACTTTGCCAACCCCAAGCCCGAGATGATCTGCCTGCGCGATATCGTGCACCATCTCTCGCGCGAGAACCGCTGGGGCAACAATATCGAGTTCCCATCATTCTCGGTGGCCCAGCACTCGCTGCTGGTCGCGCAGATCTGCCGGCGTCCGGAATCGCGGCCCTATGCCCTGCTGCACGACGCGGTCGAAATGGTGACGCGGGATCTCGCCACGCCGTGGAAAGGCTTTCTTGCCGAGCTGGGCGCGGACGTCGTCGCCTATGAGCGCCGCGTGCTCAATGAAGCCATCTATCCCGCCTTCGGCCTGCCTAGGCCGACGCGCGAGATCAATGCCGACGTCGATGAAGCCGACCAGATTGCCCTCGCGACCGAATACCGCGACGTCGTCGCCGGCCGCAGCAGAGATTGGGCGCCGAGGGCCAAGCCCCTCTCGACCCGCATCCGCTTCATGACCCAGCCTATGGTCGAAGAGAAATTCCAGCTCGCGCTCGAAGCCGCGTTGCGCCCCTTCGGTAAGGTGGCCTGATGCGGTTCACCTCGATCGACATTGACGATATCGACCAGGCGCGTGAGATCGCCTGTGGCGACGTCATCGGCGACAACGTCAACAGCCGTCGCACCGCCAGCGATCGCGACGTGCGGCGGTTGCGCGGCCGTGTGAAGCGCTTCCTTGCCGAGCTGCCGGCCGACACCTCGGTCAGCGAGCTGCTTGAGGCCCTGGAGGACTGACCTTGGCCCGCCGCGCCCCCGTCACCATCGAGGACATTGAGTTCGCCATGGATGAAGTCGCGCTCGCCATCGACATGGCGGGCGCCAAGGGGATTGTCTATCTGCCCATCTTTGAACGTCTGGAGCGCGAGCTGCAGGCCCTGCGCGAACGGCAATCGACCATGTCGGCCGTCAAGGCGCGGCTGGAGCGAATTGGCCTTCAATCTGCATGACTCAGTGGCCCCACGGGGGCGCCGGCTGGTCGGGCAGAGGATCTCGCCGGCCGGATACGATCGCTATGATACTTACTACTGATCTGGTGGCCTCAGCACAGATTGCAGCATCGCGGAAACTCGCCGTCCTTTGGTGTTGCAGCCGAAGCGCCAAATCCAGAGCCGTGCGCGCATGGCGGCGAGCTTCGTCTGCCGCACTGCCTCGCAACTCCACAGCAATATAGGCCTCAATCATTCGCTTAAAATCTGTAGCGCTAACCCGGACGTCTGGGTCGGTAGGGTGCCTGGCCGGGTCAAACACCTGTTGCGCCAGCGAAATCAAAACTTCTCTGCAAAGTAGCCCGACAGATTGGAATTGCTCTTCCGTTTTTGCCTGAGCAAGTCGTGTCAGGGCTTCTGCCATCTGCCGATCGACAAGAGACCATCCGGTCGGTGTCGAGTCGACCACCCGCTTTGTCCTGATCTGGGCAACTAGAGGATCGAACATTTCGCCGACGAACTTTCGTCTCGAAGCATAGGTGGGAAGATCATCCTGGCTCCAACGGCCATGCCACTGCCAGAGGTCGGGATATGGGATCGAGTTCTGCAGACCACGCGCACTCAGCGCGTCGGCAAGTGTTCTGAAATCTTCCTGAAATTCATGGTTGACCTCGCCGATTCGAGGTCCCCCGGTCGAAACTGAGATCATCATTGCTCTCATTTTGTCGAGCAGAACGAGAAGTTCATTGTCATGCATTGTGTCAGCGTTCCTCACTGCGATCGGGCAAACCATTGAATACAGCCGGGGCGAAAGGGAGGGCGACCTTGGCCAGTTCCTTCTGGCGCCATTCCAGCGATCCGCCTATTCCATATTCCTCGCGATCGATCCGGTGGCCGAGCAGGATCCGCCGCAGATCGTCGCCGATCCCCGCTTCCTTCATCCGATCTTCCATTGAGTGGCGCAGCCCATAGAGGGTGTGTCGCGGCGTCGGCGCCAGGCCATTGTTGCGCAGGTATTTGTTGACGAGCTGCGACAGCGACTCTTCTTTCTCGCGATAGCGCGGGAAGCCGTTGGGAAATCGCTTGAACACTTCGAGCGCCACCCCGACCAGGGGCACGACGCGGATCGAGGCGGCCGATTTCAGCTCGCGCGGATCGTCCGGATCGTCGCGCTCTTCAAAGGCCAGGTGCGGCACCGGCGCATTGATGCGGATCTGTTCGCTGGTGAGGTTGCAAGTTTCGCTCGGCCGCGCGCCGACCTCAATCGTGGCCAGGACTATGGCGCGGGCTTGGTCATTGAGCCGGTCGAGGGCGCCGGGCTGCAGGATCTTGGTCCGGATCCAGTCAGTGGGGAAGGGTGGGCGCAGCTTCTTCTGCTTGGCCTTCTCTGCAAAGGAGAGGCCCGCGAACGGATTGACCCGGTCCATCTGCCCGATATGGGCAAAATACTCGGCATAGATGGTGCGCAGCGAGCCCAGCTCGCGATTGCCGGAAGAGGGGGTGTGGGTGGCGCGGCCCTCTTTGGGCGCGATCCGCTGCTGCCAGTAGCGCCAGAACTTCAGCGCATGCTCGCGCGAGATGCGGTTCATCTCGATATCGCCGACCACCTCGACGAACCGCTCAACGCTGCGCTTCTTGACGTTGATCCATTTGCGGCGCTGCTGCAGGCTTTTGGTGCGCAGCTCGGCCGTGGCGATTTCGTCGACATAAAGTTCATAGACGGCTGTCAGCACCAGCGGCGGCGGCGTCTCGCCACCCAGTAGCGCCGCCTGCTGCTCGACGGTCCGCCCGGCTGCCGCGATAGTCCTGGTGCGCTCCACTAGGTCGCCGATCGGCAGCTCGGCCAGCTCCGCAGCCGGCCGGTAGTCAAAGCCCATTGCCTCGGCCCGGCGCACGGTCGCCTCATAGATCTTGCGGGCGCGCACCTGGTCATCACCAACCAGCATGGCGCCCCAAAGTTGGTTGTCGGCCGCCTCATAGGCGTCACGACGCGGGCGGGCCTCGCCGATGCTTCTGGTCTCAAGGGAAATGCGCACTAACGGGGCGCGGCCGTCGACGTCGCGAAGAGCCTTGGGCACCTTGCGGTGATAGTACCAGATCCCCCGCTTTTGCTGCAGGTATCGATCCGCGTCGGTGCTGTCTTTTCGGCCGCCCAAAGGTCTCAGGTATCCCCGCAAGTCTCCCCGCAGGGAACACCGCGACGGCGCGGGCTGTCAATCACAGTAGCCCAGAAAAGCAAAAAGCGCTGCAATTGCAGCGCCTTAGCTTAGACTTGCGTCTCTAGTTTTTGGAGCGGGCGATGGGATTCGAACCCACGACCCTAACCTTGGCAAGGTTATGCTCTACCCCTGAGCTACACCCGCGCTCCGTCGTCTCCGGCACTTGCAAGTGCGGCGACGGGCGCTATATGCCCAATCGCCGATCCGATTGCAACCCGGTTTTTTGCGATTATGTCATTCTCGCAAAGGCCTGTGGGAATCGGGGGTTGCCACATGCGCCCCGGCAGGCGCAAAAAGGCCGCCAATGCTTTGGTTTCTCTGCCGCGGAAGAGTTGAAGATCATGTCCCTGTCCTTTGATGGCACCCCCAGCGCCGCCCCGGTTCCCGCCGATCTCATCCGCGATGGCTCCGATGCCGGCTTCAAGGCCGATGTCATCGATGCCTCGCTCCAGACCCCGGTCCTGGTCGATTTCTGGGCGCCCTGGTGCGGTCCCTGCCGCCAGCTCGGCCCAGCCATCGAAAAGGTCGTCAAGGAAAAGGCCGGCGCCATCAAGCTGGTGAAGATCAATATCGACGAGCATCCGCATATTGCCGGCCAGCTCGGCGTGCAGTCCATTCCCGCCGTCTTCGCCTTTGCCGGCGGCCGCCCGGTCGATGGCTTCATGGGCGCCATGCCCGAAGGCGAAGTGCGGCGCTTTGCCGAAAAGGTGATCGCCGGCGCCCCCGCTGGCGCCCCGGCAGCCGATTCTCTCGAAGCGCAGATCGCCGACGCCATCGAAATCGCCCGCCAGGCCGAAGCCGCCGGTGAACTGGGCCAGGCCGCGCAGATCTACGGACAGATCCTCCAGCACGTCCCCGACCACGCCGAGGCCCTCATCGGCCTTGCCGGCGTCTACATGGCTGCGGACGAAACCGGTCAGGCCCGGGTGACGCTCGACATGGTCCCCGAGGACAAGCGCAAGGGCGACGCCTACACCGCGCTCGCCAATGCCATTCGGCTCAAGGACGAAGCTGCGGGGCTCTCCGAAGCCGCCACGCTCGAGGCAGCCATTGCCGCCGATCCGGACAATCACCAGGCCCGCCTCGACCTCGCCATGGTGCTCAATGCCGAGGGCAAGCGCCTCGAAGCCGCCGAGGCCCTGGTGGCCAGCTTCAAGCGGGACCGCTCCTGGAACGAGGACGCCGCGCGCAAGAAGCTCCTCGAGTTTTTTGAAGCCTGGGGCCCCAAGGATCCGGCCACTCTCAAGGGCCGCCGTCTTCTCTCTGCGGTGCTCTTTTCCTGATCAGGATCATTCATGCCCAAGCGACCGACCAGTCCGGCCGAATTGCCCAAATCCGTTCCGGTCTTTCCCCTGAGCGGGGCGCTGCTGCTGCCCTATTCGCATCGCCCGCTCAACATCTTCGAGCCGCGCTATATCGAAATGGTCGATGCCGCCCTGCGGGGTGACCGGCTGATCGGGCTGATTCAGCCCGAGGACACATCCGAGGAAAGCCCCAAGGGCCGCGCGCCGCTGCAGAAGGTGGGCTGCATCGGCCGCATCACCCATTTCGAGGAAAGCGGTGACGGGCGCTATTTCATCATCCTCGAAGGCGTCACGCGTTTCCGCGTCCTCCACGAATTGACCGTGCTGACCCCGTATCGTCAATGCGTGATCTCGGCCGAAGGCTATGAAGCCGATTTCTCCCGCAATCACGGCGAGGAAGGGGTTGATCGCGCCCGCTTCGTCAAGATGATGCGCGACTATGCCGAATTCGCCAATTTTGAGCTCAATTGGGAAGAGATCGAGAGCACCGGCACCGCCGACCTCGTCAACTTCTGCTGCATGGTCTCGCCCTATGGCGCTGCCGAAAAGCAGGTCCTCCTGGAAGCGCCAACCTTGGAAGAGCGCGCCGAAACGCTGATCGCCATGACCGAATATGAGATGGCGCGTGGTGGCTCGGATGGCGCGGCGCCGCTCAACTGATGGTTGATCCGCAACTCGATCCGCGCCATGTCGTCGATCCGCAGACCCTGGAAATGCTGGTCTGCCCGCTGACCAAGACGCGGCTGATCCTCTCGGAGGATCGCCAGGAACTGATCTCGGTGGCGGCCCGGCTGGCTTTTCCCATCACCAAGGGCGTGCCGCTCCTGAGTCTGGATGAGGCGCGCAGCATCGATCCCGAGGAGCTTCAGCGCCTGTCGCGCTGACTTATCCCCCGCTTCCCGTAGCCGGTTATGCTTTGTGTCAGAGTGGTATGCCGCTCAAGAGTTTTGGCGCGCCACCCACTGCCCCGGCCGCCGCGCGGATCAGCGTGGACTTTATCGGCCCGGCTCGGTCGACCAGGCCCAGGCCGAAATCCCGGAGGGCCCGGACAGGAGCGACATCGTTGGAGAACAGCCGGTTCATGCCATCTGTCACCACGGCCATGGCGGTGGTGTCGAGCCGCCGCCAGCCTTGGTAGCGCTCCAAGACGTCTGGCGCGCCGTGATCGAGCCCCAGTCGCATGGCCTCGATGATCACCTCGGCCAGTGCCGCGACATCCTTGAGGCCCAGATTAAGCCCCTGGCCGGCGATCGGATGGACGACATGGGCCGCGTCGCCCACCAGCGCCAGTCTCGGACCAATAAAGCTCTTGGCCAGTTGCAGGCGCAGCGGAAAGCCCATCAGCGTGTCTTCGAGCGTCACCCGGCCCAGGGTCGAACCCATGACGGCCTCGATTTCGAGCGCCAGTTCATCGGGCGCCATGGCGAGGAAGCGCGGCGCCGCTGCCGTCGTCTCGGTCCAGACCAGCGACGAGCGATTGCCCGGGAGCGGCAGGCTGGCAAACGGGCCCGCAGGCCGGAAATGCTCATAGGCCACGCCCTCATGGGCCAGTTCATGGGCAATCGTTGCGACAAGGCCGGTCTGCCTGTAGTCATGGCCGAAGGTCTCGATGCCCGCGCGCTGCCGCAGGCTCGATTGCGCTCCGTCGGCCGCGACGATGAGGGTGGCAGACAGTGTCCGCCCATCGGCCAGCGCCACCTGCGCAAGTGCGTCGCCGCCGGACCAGTCGACGATCTCCGCCGGTGCGATGATGTCGATCTTGCCCGTGACGGCGTCGAGCAGGGCTGCGCCGCTGACTTGGTTGGGCACCATATGGGCAAAGGCTTCGCCGGGAGCCACGTCGCCCTCGAAACGCAGGAAGAGCGGCCGCGCCAGGTCGCCACTGCCCGAATCGGTGATGTTCATGGCCGTGATCGGCTGGCTCTGCGGCGCCATCGCCTCCCAGACGCCCAGCGCCTCGAAAATCCGCCGAACGCCGGCGGCAATGGCCGAAGCGCGATTGTCGCGCGGCACGCTCAGCGGACGGCGGTCCAGCACGCCCAGGCGGATGCCGGGTGCCGATTGGCTGAGGGCGAGGGCCAGTGTCAGCCCCGCCGGCCCGCCGCCTATGATCAAGACATCGTACTGGTTAGCCGCCCGTGTGGTCATGCCGGTCTCCTTGCGGGCCATTGTCCGCCTCGCCCCAATCCAAGGCAAGTGCCGCAATGCCGCGGCACCGGTGAAGACTGCCTAATTTGTAATCAACAAGATCGATTTTTGCTCAAGGATTAGGCTTCGATCTGCTCATTTCCGAGTCGATTTCTGCGTCGTTTCATTAAGGCATTGTAAACATTGGCGTAATTCGTGCCGGTTCGTTTGGCACGGGGTTTGACTGTTAGGTGGCCGTTCCAGCACGCGCCGCTATGGCGTCAAAGGGGGTCAGATGAAACTGGTGATTGCCATTATCAAGCCGTCGCGGCTCGAAGAGGTCCGGCAGGCACTCAACTCGCTCGATGTGCACGGCATGACCGTGACCGAGGTCAAGGGCTATGGCCGACAGAAAGGCCATTCGGAAATCTATCGCGGCACCGAATACGCCGTGCATTTCCTGCCCAAGCTCAAAGTCGAGATTGCGGTCGATGATGGCCTTGCCGACCAGGTGAGCTCGGTCATTCGCGAGGCGGCCCAGACTGGCCGTATCGGCGATGGCAAGATCTTCGTACTCGATCTGCTCGCCGTCACCCGCATTCGTACCGGTGAAACCGGCGCTTCGGCGCTGTGATCCGCTTCCCAATTCCGGAGACAATACCAATGAAAATGTCCAAAGTCCTGGGGGGCGCAGCACTGGCCTCCCTCTTCGCGGCACTGCCGGCCTTCGCGCAGGATGCCGTAGCACCGGCCGCTGAAGCGGCTGCCGAAGTCGTTGAAACCGCAGCCGCCGTCGTCGACAAGGGCGACGTCGCCTGGATGCTTGTCTCCACCATGGTCGTCATCGTCATGACCATTCCGGGCCTGGCCCTGTTCTATGGTGGTCTCGTCCGCGCCAAGAACGTGCTGAGCGTCCTGACCCAGGTCTTCCTCGGCTTCTCGATGATTGCCATCCTCTGGGTGGCCTATGGCTATTCGCTGGCCTTTGCCGGCCCCACCGAAGGCGGCCTCTCGGCCTTCGTCGGTGACTTCTCCAAGTTCTTCCTTTCCGGGGTGACCCTCGAATCGACCGCCGCGACCTTCTCGGCCGGCTTCGAGCTGCCCGAAATGGTCTTCGTGATCTTCCAGCTCACCTTTGCCTGCATCACCTCGACCCTGATCGTGGGCGGCATTGCCGAGCGCATGAAGTTCGGCGCCCTGATGGCCTTCCTCGCCATCTGGTTCACCTTCTCCTACATCCCCATGGCCCATATGGTCTGGTCTGGCCCGGGCCTGCTTTTCGGCATGGGCGCCTATGACTTTGCCGGCGGTACGGTGGTTCACATCAATTCCGGTGTGGCCGCTCTCGTCGCTGCCCTCGTCCTGGGTGCGCGTTCCAACTACATGAAGGAACCCATTCCGCCCCATAACCTGGTCCTGACCTATGTCGGTGCCGGCCTGCTCTGGTTCGGCTGGTTCGGCTTCAATGCCGGCTCCAATCTCGAAGCCAACGCGCTCACCGCCGTGGCCCTCGCCAACACTATTCTGGCTCCCGCCGCCGGTGCCCTCGCCTGGGGCCTGGGCGAAAAGATCACCCGTGGCCATGCTTCGGCTCTGGGTGCCGTGTCCGGTGCCGTTGCGGGCCTGGTCGCCATCACCCCGGCTGCCGGCTTTGCCGGTGTCGGCGGCGCCATCGTCCTGGGTGCCATTGCCGGCGTGGTCTGCCTCTGGGCCGTGGTCAACCTCAAGCCCATGCTCAAGTATGACGACAGCCTCGACGTCTTCGGCATCCATGGCGTCGGCGGCATCGTCGGTGCCCTGGGCACGGCCATTGTCGCGGCTCCTGGCCTGGGTGGCTACCCGCTCGGCGAAGCGGCAGAGTACTCGATCGGCGGCCAGTTCATGGTGCAGCTGACCGGCGTGATCATCGCCATCGTCTGGTCCGGCGTCGTGGCCCTCATTGCCATGCTGATCGTCAAGGCCCTGTTCGGCGGTGCCAAGGTATCCGAGGCAGCCGAGAGCGACGGTCTCGACCTCTCGAGCCACGGCGAACGCGCCTACAACTAAGTCTTGGGTTCGGGCGGCCTTCGGGCCGCCCGACCTGCTCCCGCCCGGCCCAATGGGCTGGTCAGGGCGTGCGGCTCATGTCCTCTTTGGCCCGCCACAGAGGCTTCCCACTCGCAAACTGCATGGGCCGCACTCCCGGAACAGTCTCCACCGGCAACAAATTCCGATGGTTAGCACGCGATTAACCACACCAGACTAGCATGAGCGCATCACGGCCCACGCTGATGGTTTGCGGGCCGGCAACGAGTAATGCGTGTCCATGCCCAGCCATCCCGTCCCCACTCTCGACGAAGTCCGCTCCATGCCTGCCCGGGCGCCGCGTGCCTCGGCCCGTTCCGCTGGTGCGCCGATGCCGCCGCCAGCCATTGCCATCCGCATACCGCTGCGTATCGCCGGGCTGCTGATTCTGGCTCTGTGCGCCATTCTCCTGGCGTCGCTGGCTTCCTGGTCGGTCGACGATCCTTCGCTGTCGCTGGCCACCAGCAAGACTGCCGCCAATTGGCTGGGCTTTCCCGGCGCGGTGATCGCCGATCTCGTCTTCCAGTTCCTGGGCCTGGCGGGTCTCGTCATGGTCGTGCCGCTGGCCCTCTGGGGCTGGGCCATGGCACGGCGCCATGTGGTCACCCATGCCGGCCTCCGCCTCGCCTCCTGGATCGGCGCGACCGTACTGTTTGCGGGCGTCTTCAGCTTCATTGCCATGCCCGAAAGCTGGCCCCTGCCCACCGGGCTTGGGGGGCTCGGCGGCATGCTTTTCACCAATCTGGCCAGCCTGATTGCCGGTTCCGAGCCGCAGGCGATCACCTCGACCCTGTTTGCCATCATTCTGGCCACGCCTGCCCTGGCCCTGTTCTGGATCGCCATGGGCCTCGGGACAACCATTCCGGCCAAACCGCAAAAAGCCTCGGCACGCAAGGCCGCCGAAGAGGACGAACGCGAACCCAATCCGATTGTCGAAGTGGCCATGGGTGCCGTGGTCCACATGGGTTATTCGCTGCGCACCGCCTTCCGGCGTGCCAAGGCCGAACACGCGGCCCGTCGTGCCGCCGAGGTCGAAGACGCTTTCGACCACGAGAATGAACCCTCGCTCGATGGTCGTCGCCCCCCGGAGGTCGTTCCGCAGCGCGAGCCCGTCGTGGCCGCGCCACAGCGCCGCATCCATGCCCCGGCCGCTCATGTCGAGCCCAGCTTCGAGCCATCGGCGCGTATCAAAGCGCAGCCTGACTACGATGACACCGCCATCGATTATCCGGAGATCGATGAGGACGACGCCGTCCCCTTCGTCCCCGACACGCCGGTAGTCTCCCGCACCCAGCGCGGCGATTCGCGCTTCCACCCGGTCGATCCGGTCGCGCCACGCGTCACCGCCCCGGCGCCGCGCCCGGCCCCGGGTCAGCGCGTCTTCCGCGAGGCCCAGGGCTCGCTGCTCGACGAGCCGCATGGCTTCGAGCTGCCTGAACTGAGCCTCCTCGCCGAACCGCGTCGCGCCGGTCCCTCCCCCGAGCACGCCCCCGAACGGCTCGAGGACATGGCCCGTCAGCTCGAGGCCGTGCTGGCCGATTTCGGCGTCAAGGGCGACATCATCAATGTCCGCCCCGGCCCCGTCGT
>VFQR01000436.1_pt1 | contig 59425 bp, 59 predicted proteins | sample 3512321 | NCBI WGS metagenome assembly VFQR01 (sample SAMN10412374, study PRJNA504923) | tailings metagenome | isolation source: Relicate 3 Philex TSF1 revegetated site | place: Philippines: Tuba, Benguet | collected 2017-08-29 | reverse complement strand
CGCGTCGCAATTCGATGGCCGCCACCGCTCCATTATAAGTCATTGACGCGTTTGATCTGTACGGCAGAAAATCGCCGGAAACTGCCATTGATCGGCAGCAACGGATGCGGCGCCGAGATCAGATACTCACCGCCCACACAAAGCCTATGCTGGCTGCGATCACGGCGAGCACCGAAACGATCCGCCACATGCGCTTTTTGCGTTTGCGCGCCTCGGCTCCGCGATCGACATCGCGACCTTCGATCTTAACTTTCAAAGCCTCTTCGAGATTTTGTATTTCCGGAGCCATGCGACCCCCGTTCCAGCGCGTGAAGTCCTCCCCTCTAATGGCACCAAAACCGAGCGGGAGAGTGACATGATCTAGCATCACCGGCACGAGGCGGCCGTCATCACGGGCGCAGCCGGCTTCATCGCGAACGAACGTCGAAGCCGCAGAACTTTGCGTCCAGACGACGATCACCGCTTTAGCCGTTTGCAGCTCAATCTCGATGATCTTGGTATAATCTTCGCCACCCCAAAGTGAGCGATCCCACCGGACATTGAAGCCGCGTTCCCGCAACGCTTCCGCAAGCGGACGAACCCGGTTGCGATCCTCGCTGGCGTAGCTAATGAAAACGTCAGCCATCTATACGCTCCGGCCAAGCGCCATTTCATCCTGAATTCGCTATCCCGAGTCCTCTTCCAGGCGCTCCGGAAATCAACTCAACGAGAGCTTAGGACTACAACCCGCCACCCAGCCATTTCTCTGGGTCAGCCGTCGCTCCATAACACAAACCAAGGGCAATCAATCTAAAGAAATTCGAGTTCCCTTGCAGAAATACGTTCAAACGGACTAGCAGAAGCGCGACTGGACATCTCTATTTTTCGCCGCTCGCTAATTCAACATCATCCATGAGCTCTTGCCGCGTAATCTCATCGTCCGCCAGCCTATCGATAGTCAACGACCGGAATTGATTGCCCGCGGCCCTGATCATGGCGATGCCTTCAAAATAAAAGCCACCAGTCCTTCGAACTGAACCACGCACAACATTCTGATCGAAGATCACTCGTGCGTACGAGGCGCCTCCCACCAAAGCCTGGTCGCCCACTTCGAAATGATTTCCGTGCAAAAGAACGCTCGCGTAATCATCCAACGAAACTGTCGAGGCTGAATCGCTTCCGGGCCGGCGCACGAACGACGACTCATATGCGAACACCAAACCGCCGCGCCCAACGTTCAGGCACGCACTCTGGCACTGCACTGTCGCCCCTGACAACAACGCTTCCGCGCGGTGCACCCAAATCGATGCAACACACAGCTCGCAGACATCGAACGTGACGCCCCTCAGCTCCACGCCTCCCGCATCAACTGAAACAAGTGAGAACCGGTTCGTAGTGGAACGCAATCGAACGCCGACAAGTCTGGAGGTCCCCGACGCTACGAGAACAACAGAACTCCAATTATCGATGCCCTCAATGACAACATCTTGTCCTATCAGTTCGACACTACGCCTGATCACCAAATTCTCGCGATAGACTCCAGAAACAATCTCTATTCGGTCGCCATCTTCGGCAACATCCAGCGCACCTTGTATCGTCCGGTGCCCGTCAGCGCCGCCCACCCGGTGCAATGCGCCTGTGAATTCACTCGCCGACGCCGTCAGGACATCATCCGAGGCGAGCAGAAGCGCCTCATCCCAATGACGCCCGCGTCGCATGAGGCGCAGGTACTCTCGCGCTTGCGCTCCACCGGCCGCTTGTACCAATTCCCAAATATTGGTGTCCGCCCGATCGATACTCGCGTCAGGAGAGGTTGGCGCCAAAAACCTATGGTGAGCGGGCATCTCCCCATAGATCGACGGCTCTTGCCAGCCGGCAGTCTCCCGCAACACGTCGTCGCGGACCTGACCAAGCACAATGGGGAGTTCCACCCCTGCTTGGCCCATACGAGCCGCCAATGCTCGCGCGAAGGGGCTGTTGGCCCCAGCACCATCCAACGCCTGCCTTCCCGGTCGGGCCGCAAAGAGCACCAATGCGCCTTGCACGCTCATATCTGCAAGCCCGCCTTCTGAAACCCTGCTTTGTCCAGAACTAGGGTTAAGCGGATTGTCGCGGCAGGCATCAAGGAGGAGCAATCGCAGGCCACCCGCCGCTCTCATTGACTCCAAGAGGATTTCAACCGCAACCAACTCCTGATCCGCGCGCGCGAGTGCGTCGCGGCCAACATCAACGGGAAAAACATAATTTCGACCTGACAATTGCACGCCATGACCGGCAAAGTAGATGATTGCGGCGTCCGCACCTTCAGCGTCCCGAGCGAATTGACGAACCGCGCCAAGCAACTGCGTTCGAGTCAAATTCATTCGGGTTCGTGTCTGAAATCCAAGATTACGCAGAGTCGCTGACACAAGCCGTGCATCAGCACTCGGATTGGGCAGATCAGCGTAATTCTGATAATCACCGTTACCAATTACCAAGGCCACGCTACGTGCGCACACAGGCGACGCCCAAGCCGACACAAAGACCGCGACTAACGCTCCGATCAAACGCAAGCTTGTCACTTTGGATTTTCCGGGACGGCCAGCACGGTTCTCACCGTGTTATTTGATTGATCAAGGCGAACACCATGAAGCGACCTGACCGCTGCAGAACTGCCTTCAAAAACATTGCCTCTTGCTTCAACTAGGTTTTCGCGACGATCAAGAATGAAGCTCCGACCAGCCGTTCTCATTCTATTGTCGGTGAGTGCAACGCGCGCAGCTCCCCCCAAAATCACTACGCCTTCATGCTCAACCGAAATATCGTTGCCTGAGAGATAGACGTAGGCGTTGCCGCGTGCATCGACAGTCCAGAACCCTGCCTCTTGTGCAACCCCAGTCACGCTGGAGTTGACGAGAAGCACCACCGCCTCATCCCTAGCTCTGAGACAGCTGGAGCATCGCAAACGAGAATTGTACCCAATTACGAGCGCGTCCCAGGCAGTTATGCACACCACACAACGCAACTCAACATCGACAAATTCCAGGGCACCGCCCCACAGCACCACCCTCTCGTAGCCACCGCCTCTGTCCAGAGTGTCATCTCCAACGATGAGATTGATAAATCTAAGCGTTCCTGATCGCACGACGATTTGGCTGATGCCACGGAGTCTGACCTCTGCAGGCGTCTCGCCAACCCCAACGATTTCTACATTGCCTGCTATTCTGACGTTCGAGCTCAACACATGTAGACCCGACTCGATTTCAATCCGGTCCCCGTTCTGCGCAACCTGCAACGCCTCCCCCAAAGTGCGAAACTCCCGCGACTGTCCGACTCGGATGACCCGAGTTTGCGCAGCGTCGGCGGCTGTTAGTTGCTGAATTCTGTCCTGCGCGAGAACACTGAGGGCGCCATCCCAATTCTGCGGTTCGCGAAACAAAGTAAGATAACTCAAGGCATCGTTTCCCCGCTGAAAACGCAATACAGCTTGCCAAGCAAGCGCGTCAGCAGCTTCGATAACGGTGTCAGGATTTGCCAAAACCAAGTCCGCGTGGGCGGCGGAGATCGTACCGTAGGTAGTCGGCACTTGACGTCCCGCTGTAGCTGTTCGCACCTCTTCTCGAATTCGAGCAAACACCTGACGAATATCAACACCAGGCGCTGCTATCGCCCCTACGAAGGCGCTCGTGAAGGGCGAGACCGCGTCACGACTAACTGCAGATATCTCACCCGCGCGGCAGGAATGCAAAACAAGCACCCCCCCTAGCTCGACGCCCGCAAGACCTTGGCGCCGCGCACCGAAAACTCCCGCGGACTGACAAGCATCAAGCACCAGCAATCGCAGGCCGGGGCTCGCATCCAGAGATCGCACCAACGTCTCTACGGACACAAGCATGCTCGACGGGCTATTCGCAGCGTCCGGTGGCGCATCAACTGGCGCAATCCAATTACGACCGCCCGCCTGCAAACCGTGACCCGCAAAGTAAATCAATGCGGTATCCGACCCGATAGCCCGGCTTGAAAAGTCTCTAACCGCATCCAGCAATAGCTCGCGCGAAGCGTCAGCAACCGAATGTACTTCAAAACCTATGGAAGACAGCGCATCCTCCACCAATTGCGCCTGGCTGGCAGCTCTCAGCCGCGGCGCATCGACATAGTTTGAGTTAGCGACAACGAGTGCGATACGGCGCGCATGGGCTTCGCCTTCCAACAAAAGGAAACTGAACGCCGGGAGTAAGAGCCAGAAACGCAGCATCATGGGCGATACTCAATTCCCCATACAGCGCGTGTGACGGTACACGAAGGAGACATCCCGTCAACGATGTCACTCGATGGATCGCCCTACTGAACTCATTGGCGGCATTGCACGCGCCGGTGTCGGCCACCCTAGGGCAGAATCTTGCGACCCAACGCACACCGCTCGATGTCAACCGTCGAAACAGAAACTGGAAGCTCCCCCGAAATCTCAGTCGGTCTTTGCTGCGCCCCGTGACTTACCGAACTGACAATTTTGATGGCTCGAATGCTTCAGATGACTGCCCTTGACCGCCTGACCGTTGCGTCTCATTGGGGCCACGGCACGACATAGCGACAAGTTTGGCGACCGGCCTACGCGCTCCAACCCGGTCACTGACCTAGCAAACGCAGCAATGGCATGGTCTCGCCGGTTGCGGTCGTCCAAGCATTGATCCACCGGGCCTCTCTTCGCAGAAACAAGACGAAGAACCCTCTGCGCCCACCTGCTTGATTCAAATCAAACGCAGGACGAACATTCGCCAAGAAGCGCGCTGTGTTGTCGCTGACGTATGCAATTTACCGCTGCCTTACCTTCGACTCATGGAGACTGACCGGCGTAGATAACAAAGTGGAGCAGACGTATGCCGTTCGACGCACCGATCTCAGCGGAAATCTGGAATGCGAAGTATCGCTTCCGATCAGGCGACTTAGGTGACGAGACAGTCGATGCGACATGGGCGCGCGTCGCAAACGCCATCGCCGCTGCGGAGCCCACACGCGCGCGTCGGCACTGGCGCTCTGAATTTGAAACGGCGCTCTCCGATTTCAAATTTCTCCCCGCCGGGAGAATTATCGCCGGCGCCGGCACGGGCCGCTCGGTTACGTTGTTCAACTGCTTCGTCATGGGCACGATCCCCGACAATTTGGATGGAATTTTCGAGCATCTTCGCGAAGCCGCGCTGACGATGCAGCAAGGCGGCGGGGTCGGAATGGACTTCTCAACCATTCGCCCCGCTGGCGCGCCTGTGCGCGGCGTCGGCGCGCAAGCGTCCGGGCCCCTCTCCTTCATGGACGCATGGGACGCCATGTGCCGAACCGTAATGTCCGCCGGTCAACGACGCGGCGCCATGATGGGGTGTCTGCGCATCGATCATCCGGACATCGAGCAATTCATTGACGCCAAGCGCGATCCGGCGCGGCTGCGCAACTTCAATGTGTCAGTCTTGGTGACTGATGCCTTCATGGCGGCGTTGGCCGCAGACCAGGACTGGCCGCTGCAGTTCGGTGATCAGATTCATCGAACTGTCCGCGCCCGCGATCTCTGGGCGCGCTTAATGCGCGCAACTTGCGATGCTGCCGAGCCGGGCGTTATTTTCATCGACCGCGTCAACGCCGAGAATAACCTCGCCTATTGCGAGAGCATCGCGGCGACCAATCCGTGCGGCGAACAACCGCTTCCGCCTTATGGCGCCTGTCTGCTCGGATCCATCAATCTTTCGAGGCTGGTCACGCGCCCCTTCGAGGCTGACGCCGATATCGACCACCAAGAGCTGGAACGCCTCACCGCCACTGCGGTGCGCTTTCTTGATAACGTCATCGACGTCTCACGCTACCCGCTGCGCGAACAAGAGCAAGAAGCAAAATCAAAACGCCGTATCGGCCTGGGCGTCACTGGCTTGGCAGACGCCTTGATCTTCTGCAATGCGCGCTACGGCGGCGCTGACGGACTGGCGCTAGCGGAGACCTGGCTAAGCACGATCCGCACGGCCGCTTATCGCGCGTCAGCTCAGCTGGCTGCTGAAAAGGGCGCGTTTCCGGCCTATGATGCCGCAATCCTCGATCGCCCAACGCTCGCTTCGCTTGATGAAGAAACGCGGGCGCTCATTCGCGAACATGGATTACGCAATGGTTGCCTGACCACGATCGCTCCGACAGGTACGATCTCACTGCTGGCCGGCAACACCTCCTCTGGCATCGAGCCCGTTTTTGCTTTTTCGTATCAGCGCCGTGTTCGGCAAGCGGATAACAGCTTTGTCGAAGAGCCGGTGCAGGATTATGCGCTCACTGTCTGGCGGCGTCTCCACGGCGAGGCCCCTCCTCCAGAATACAGCTTCGTCAGCGCTCAAACTTTGACGCCCGCCGATCATTTGGCCATGCAAGCAACGGCGCAACGGTTCATCGACAGCTCGATTTCGAAAACGGTGAACTGCCCGGAGGATATCCCTTTCGAACAGTTCTCCGACATCTATGCGCGCGCTTTCGATCTTGGCTGCAAAGGCTGCACAACATACCGACCCAATGCAGTGACCGGCTCGATACTCTCGGTCGAAAAGCCGAAGGAAGCAGAGACCTCATCGCCGCTCCCGCCCTCGCTCACGGCGCGGCCGGAGGAGCTGATAGGCTCCACTTATAAGATCAAATGGCCGGAGAGCGAACACGCACTCTACGTCACTATCAACGACATCGAAGAGCACGGCGTACGGCGACCGTTCGAGATTTTTGTCAACTCCAAGAACATGGAGCATTACGCGTGGACGCTCGCCCTGACGCGCATGATCTCGGCCGTCTTCCGCCGAGGTGGCGATGTTTCGTTTGTCGCCGAGGAACTAAAGGCGGTCTTTGACCCGCGCGGCGGTTCGTGGCTGCACGGGCGCTATGTTCCGTCACTTCTGGCGGCGATCGGCGATGTCATCCAGCGCCATCTTGATAGCGACACTGTCTCGACGCCGGCTCCATCGGAAACTGCGCCGCATGCCAGCAAGACGCGGCCACGCTTTTGCCCAAAGTGCAGCGCGGGAGCGCTGATTCGAACAGAGGGATGCGACAAATGCCTGGAGTGCGGTTACTCGAAGTGCTCGTAGATCTCAGCCGCCCGGCGCTGTCACGCGACGGCGCCGGGCAAGGAGGCGCATCGAGAGTTCCTGAAGATCTGCTGGCTCAAACCGCCGGCGCGCGAGCGGCACAACCACCGCATTCTCAAGCGCAAGGTGCTGCATTTCGTGCTGTGCGAATGATCGAAGCGCCTCCGGGCCATCTTCGATTGCATGCGGCGGCTTTCGTATGATGAGGCAAGCGTTCAAGACATCACGCACCCGCACCGACAAGGCTTTGTCTTGCTCGTGTTCGGATGACAATCGGTCCAGAACCTCATTGATCTCGTCATCTGGCGCACAGCGCTTACGCAACATCGGAAAAAAATCCTCCTCCTCGTCAATGACGTGAAGGGTTAGATCAAACCGGATGAAATCGACAAGAGCGGCAATCGGAGCCGCGTCGAAGTCCGTGGCGTCGGCCAGCGCCTCCAGTGCGCGGCACATACGTCGGTGGTTTAGATGTTCCGCCAGAATGAACTCGATTGGGTCGTGCGGCGTTGGCCGGCGCGAAACATCGTCTCGATCGCCGATGGCGTTCATGATCGTTGCCTTGGCTGTTCAAGCCTCACGCGGAAGTCCATGACGCGCGCGACACAGACCGCCCCAGGATCGGCGCCGTCGCGCAAAGCTGAAATTAGAGACGCCCAAGTCTCCTCGTCCGCCTCCGCCATGAAGTCGGCGGTGGCGATGCGGAGGAAGTGCGCGATCGATTCGCCGCGAACATCCGCCTCTTTTGCCAAACGCTCAATGAGCGTTGGATCCTGCCTCTGAAGCCAGGCGCGCAACTCCGCGCTGCTTTGACGGTTGAAGGCAAGAAACTCACCCAATGTGGGAGACTGTCTCATTGCGCCGCTCCAAACTCTAGCGTCAGCCCCTCAATCTCGGCGTTGGCGGCCAGTTCGCGCAGGTATCGTGCGGCGGCGGCGACGGCGGCGCGCTCACACAAGGCTGAGAAGATGAAGTCGCGCACGGCCTCGAAAGGCGCCATCCGCGCGTCACTGCGGCGATCTAGGCGGACGATGTGAAACCCGAACTTCGTGCGTATCGCCGCCGGCGCGATCGCGCCAACGTCCAACGCCAACAAAGCCTTCTCCAGTTCCGATCCCAGGTCGCCGTGCTGGAGCTGCCCCAGGGCGCCGCCTTCCGACGACGACGGGCAATCCGAATGCGCCGACGCCAGCATAGCAAAGTCAGCGCCGTCCTGCAGGGCCGCGACAAGTTGTGCGGCGCGAGCGCCTGCCTCTGCCACAGCCGCCTCCCTTGGCTCCGCTGGCGCGATCAGAATATGTGACGCCTCATAGATCGCCGGCATCGTGAAGCGCTTTGGCGCCGAATCGTAAACCCGCCGGCACTCCGTATCCGTTGGCTCCGATGCGATCGCCTCCGCTTGGAGCACCTGACGGATGAGCGCCTCTTCCTCGGTCTCCTCACGCCCCTGCTCGTCTCGCAGAGGCGCCGGCGTCAGGGCGAGAGTTCCCGCGCGCTGCAGCAACAGTTCGCGGATCACGAGTGCGCGCGCCGCCGCGGCGCGCGCTTCCGCGCCAGAATGCGCACTATGGTTTTGCGCCTCCAACGCGATCGCGGCTTCATCGATGGCGACGCCATTGACGAAGACCGGTGGCGCATTCAGCGGCCGGCTTGCTGCCGGCGTCGGACCATGTCCACACCCGGAGAAGCTCTCAGGCTGCGCCTCCTCCCGGACCATGCTGATCAGCGTGTGCTTCATCGCCCTGGCCCCGCCGCAAGCTTCTTGGACCGAACGATTTGCCAACCGCGGCGGTTTAAATACCAAACTGGCGCTGAGAGCATGTGCACGAGGCGGGTGAACGGAAAGACGAGGAAGATCGTCAGTCCGAGCGTCAAATGCGCTTTGAAGATCCAATGTGCGTCCGCGACGTAGCTCGCAGCGCCGGGTTGAAAGGTGAAGATGCCCTGCGCCCACATCATAAACTTCACCATCTCCTCACCGTCGCTGTGTTGCAGCGAAATCGGGATGGTGGCGAGGCCGAGACAGAGCTGCGCCATCAGCAGCACGAGGATCGCGGTATCGCCAAATGTAGATGTCGCACGAATGCGTGGATCGAACAGACGTCGATGCAACAGCAACAGGCCGCCGACCAAACACATGGCGCCGGCCACGCCGCCCGCGATAATCGCGAGCATTTGCTTTGCCGCGTGAGTCACACCCAAAGTCTCCCACACGATCATCGGTGTTAGCAGGCCGACAAGATGGCCCACAAAGATCAACAGGATACCGACATGAAAGAGTATTGAGCCCAACACGAGTTGTTTGCGGCGTAGCAATTGCGATGAACCTGTGCGCCAAGTGTATTGCTCGCGGTCAAACCGCAGCACCGAGCCAATCGCGAGCACGGCAAGCGCGATGTATGGATAAAAACCGAAAAGCGCCTGATTGAGCCATTCCGTCATGGTGTGTCCTCAGAGCCGATATTCGAGAGCGAGCCAGAACTTGTTACGGTCCGAGAAGCGCGCGTCATCGCCGTCGAACATCGCCGCCTTCGCTTCGATCGAGATGTGCTCGTTGATGGTGAAGCGCGCGGAAGCATCCCATTCGCTGCCGAACGCGATAGAGCCGCCATCATCCGCGAAATCGTGATAGGTCACGGCAAGAGTAACCGGCTGCGCGTCGGACCAAGGCGTCGCCGAATAAGAAACGCCGGCATAGAGATCGCGCACGCCATCGGACGGCGTCGCCAAGAAGACGTCGGCCCAGCCTTGGAAGGCGTGCAGCGTGGCCAGAGGAGTTGAGAAGCCGCGCGCGTCATCGCCCTCAAGGCGCTCGCCACCAGCGGTCACGGTCCACTGACCGCGGCGTACGCCAAACTCCGCATGCTGGTAGCCCAGATCAAAGTCTGCGCCGTTGCCGCCATAATCCCGCTGCTGCGCGACTTCCAACGTGAGCCGCGGCCTATAGGCGCCGACTTCCCACTCGTCCTGCCAGCGCAGACCATACGTCTGGCTCGATTGCGTCGGTGCATCCTGGAAATCGAGAAGCAGCCCGTACGCGGCGAACCGGCCCACGGGCGTCATCAATTCCGCTTGCACGATGTGACTATCGCTGTCCCACTCGCCTTGCGGACTGTCATCCCCGAAAATACGGCGGACGCGATCGACATAGATGTAAGTCAACGTCGTTTGCTCGAACGGACGGAACGAGGCGCGCACCGCATCGAAGGTTTGTTCGTTCTGCCGAAAGCCGACATTGCCGACAAAACGCGCGTTGCCGAGCACAATACGCTGGCGGCCCAGTATAACACTGCGCCCGTCTGCACCCGACCAAGCGAGTTGCAGACGGTTTAGCTCGAAGGTCTCCGGGTCTGGGACGATCGCATGCGCAGCGTGGCCATTGACCGTGTCGTTGAAGTCGTCCGTGAGTTGAACGACGCTCTCAAGCTCGGCCAATGCTCGAAAACCGCGCCACGCCGGCGTCTCGTAGCCAAGTCGCGCGCGCAACGTCACCGCATCGGCGTCTTCTAGCCCATCCTGACTCACGGTTTCGTAGCGGAGCCTCGTGTCGAGTATCCAATCACCCTCCGTCGCCGCCGTCTGCGCCAGAGCGGCAGGCGTACAGATGACGACACCAAGCGCAAACGCGCAGGATCTCAATGCATACGCGTTCATGCTGCACTATCCTTCATCTGGGCGATCATCGCCTCCGCCTTGGGGCAGCCGGCCTTGTCGGGCCCGAACGTGACTTGTTCCTCGGCCCACGCCTTATCGAGCGCTTCGAGATCGTTGGGGTCGTCGTCGGGCTCCTGCATCAACGCCCTAATCGCTTCGCCGTTACGCTCTGCGTCAGCGAGCGCGAGAAGAGCGTCGAACACCTGCGCGTAGGCGGATTGACGCTTCTTAAGGCGCTCCCGCAGCGCCTCCAGAACGTGTGCAGCTTCTCCAAGCAGCACCGCCGCCTCATCGGCCGGCTGCTGCGAAAGGAATTCCAGAAATACCGGCAGGTGATCGGGCAATTCCTTGGCGGTCAGCTCAAGGCCGCGCGACGAATAAAGCTTTAGCAGCTCCACCATCGCTTGGCCGCGATCCCGGCTTTCGCCGTGAACGTGTTCATAAAGCTGAAGCGAAAGTGAGCGCGTGCGGTCGAACAGATCAACGTAACGCGATTGGGCATCGTAGAGGTCGTCCGCAGAAAGCTCATTGAGCAAAGGCGTGAGCTTTCGCACCAGAGGCGCCGGCACGAGCCGCTCCGCCTCCAGAGCCGCCGCAACCGCCGGCATCAGTGCCGCGGTGGCGGACGTCGGATAGCTCAACAGTACCGCCAGAGCGCGATAAGAGTTCGCCATCTCAAGCCTCCATCGGATTTTTGGCGGCGCGCCGTTTGGTCGGCCCAAACAGACCAAGCTCTGTGCGGCCACCGGAAGCTTGGTTGCCGAAGCTGAAGCCGCACTCGCCACGAACGTGGTAAGCATCTTCGGCGCCTTCACGATGCGACGTTGGGATGACGAAGCGGTCTTCGTAGTTCGCGATCGCCATGATCTGATACATTTCCTCGATCTGCGCGGGCTTAAGCCCGACGCGTTCGGCCACGCCGTGATCGATTACGCCGTCGATGGTCTTCGCTCGCATGTAGGACCGCATGGCCAGCATGCGCTCAAGCGCGTAAACGACGGGCGGCTCCTCGCCTGCCGTCAACATGTTGGCGAGATACTTCACGGGGATGCGCAAGGAGCGCACGTCCGGCATGATGCCATCATGCTCGATCGCGCCCATCGCCGCCGCTGACTGAATCGGCGAAAGCGGCGGCACATACCAGACCATCGGCAGCGTGCGATATTCAGGGTGCAGCGGAAACGCGACCTTCCACTCCATCGCCATCTTATAGACCGGGCTCTTGCGCGCGGCGTCAATCCAGGCTTCCGGCACGCCATCTGCGCGCGCTTGCGCAATCACCGCCGGATCGCTCGGATCGAGGAAAACACCGAGCTGCGCCTCGTAGAGATCTTTCTCGTCGGCGCTCGCCGCAGCTTCAATGCGATCGGCATCGTACAGAATGACACCCAGATAGCGGATGCGGCCGACACAGGTTTCAGAGCACACCGTCGGTTGGCCCACCTCGATCCGCGGGTAGCAGAACGTGCACTTCTCGGACTTGCCGCTCGACCAATTGTAATAGATTTTCTTGTACGGACAGGCCGAGACGCACATGCGCCAACCGCGGCACTTATCCTGGTCGATAAGAACAATGCCGTCTTCTTCGCGCTTGTAGATCGCGCCGGAGGGACAAGCCGCGACGCAGGTTGGGTTGAGGCAGTGCTCACACAACCGCGGCAGATACATCATGAAGGTGTTTTCGAACTGCCCGTAGATGTCTTTCTGAACATTCTCGAAATTGTAGTCCTTGGAGCGCTTGGCGAACTCACCGCCGAGAATCTCTTCCCAGTTCGGACCCCACTCAATCTTCTCCATGCGTTGACCGCTGATCTGTGAGCGCGGTCGCGCCGTTGGGAAGGCTTGCATTTCCGGCGCGGTTTGGAGGTGCTGGTAATCGAAGTCGAACGGCTCGTAATAGTCGTCGATCTCAGGCAAATCGGGGTTGGCGAAGATCTTAGCGAGAATGCGCCACTTCGGACCCATCTTTGGCTGGAGCTTGCCTCCTCGCGTGCGTTCCCATCCGCCGTTCCAGCGCTTCTGATTTTCCCAATCGCGCGGATAACCGACGCCAGGTTTGGTTTCGACGTTGTTGAACCAGGCGTACTCAACGCCTTCGCGACTGGTCCAAACGTTCTTGCAGGTCACCGAGCAGGTGTGACAGCCAATGCACTTGTCCAGGTTGAGCACCATGCCGATTTGAGCGCGGACTTTCATTGGCCAGCCTCCGCCTTGTTGAGCGGTTGGTCCAACCAATCCACTTTCTTCATCTTGCGGACGATAACGAACTCGTCGCGATTGGCGCCGACGGTCCCGTAATAGTTGAAGCCATAAGCCAGCTGGGCGTAGCCTCCGATCATGTGAGTGGGCTTCAATACCGTGCGCGTCACCGAATTGTGGATGCCCCCACGATGCCCAGTCATCTCCGAGCCGGGCGTGTTCACGATCTTCTCTTGCGCGTGGTACATGAAAACCGTGCCCTCACGGATGCGCTGAGACACCACGGCGCGCGCGGTCAGCGCACCGTTTGCATTGAACGCCTCGATCCAGTCGTTGTCCTTTATCCCTGCACGCGAGGCGTCCTTCTCCGACAGCCAAACAACGGGTCCGCCGCGATTGAGGGTGAGCATCAGCAGATTGTCGGAATAGGTGGAGTGAATGCCCCATTTCTGGTGCGGCGTAATGAAGTTGAGCGCGATTTCCTTTTCGCCGTTTGATCGGAAGTTGTGCGTCGATGCAGTGGTCTTGAGATCAACCGGCGGCTTGTAGACACACAGCGCCTCGCCGAACGCCCGCATCCACAAATGGTCTTGATAGAGCTGCTGACGGCCGGTGAGCGTGCGCCACGGGATCAGCTCATGCACATTCGTATAGCCCGCATTGTAGCAAACCCTTTCGCTCTCAATGCCCGACCAGATCGGCGAAGAGATAATCTTGCGCGGCTGCGCGACGATATCGCGGAAGCGGATTTTCTCATCTTCCTTAGGCAACGCCAGGTGCGCATGCTCGCGCCCGGTTTGTTTGGTGAGTGACTCCCAGGACTTCACGGCGACCTCGCCGTTGGTCTCCGGCGCCAGCATCAGAATGGTTTCGCACGCGTCGATCTCGGTCTCGATCTTGGCTAAGCCTTTCGTCGGCCCATCCAGCACTTCGCCATTAAGCTGCTTCAGTAGCGCAACTTCATGCTCAGTGTTCCAGCCAAGTCCCTTCCCGCCGTTGCCCACCTTGGTCATCAACGGCCCGAGTGAGGTGAAGCGGCGATAGAGGTTGGGATAGTCGCGCTCGACAATCGTAATCTGCGGGCCCGTCTTGCCCGGGATCAGCTCGCACTCGCCCTTCCACCAATCCTGCACGTCATATGGCTGGGCCATTTCCGCAGCGCTATCGTGTTGGATCGGCGTTAACACGACGTCTTTCTCAACGCCCAGCACTTCCGGGCAAACCTCGGAAAACGCCTTGGCGATCGCCTTGAAGATTTCCCAATCCGATTTGCACTCCCACACCGGATCCACCGCTGCGGTGAGCGGGTGAATGAAGGGATGCATGTCTGAGGTGTTGAGGTCATTCTTCTCGTACCAAGTCGCAGTCGGCAGAACGATGTCGCTGTAAACCGCCGTCGTCGACATGCGAAAATCGATGGTGACGAGAAGATCGAGTTTTCCTTCCGGCGCTTCATCGCGCCAGGTCACTTCTACCGGCTTGCGGCGCCCAGTTTCACCGAGGTCCTTGCCGAGCACGCCGTTCGTCGTTCCGAGCAGATGCTTCAGGAAGTATTCGTGGCCCTTGCCGGATGACCCCAGAAGGTTCGAGCGCCACACGAACATGTTGCGCGGCCAATTGTCGGGGTGGTCAGGGTCCATGCAGCTCATTTCGAGCCGCTTGGCCGCCATCTCGCGCGTCGCGTACTCTTTAGGATCGACGCCCTCGCGCGCCGCAGCTTTCGCGACCTCGAGCGGATTGGTCTTGAGCGCTGGCGCTGAAGGCAACCAGCCTATGCGCTCGGCCTTGGCGTTGTAATCGATGAAGGTCTTGCCCCAATCGCCTTCTGGCGCGGTGGGTGAAAGAATTTCCCTCACGTCGAGCGTTTCGTAACGCCATTGATCGGAGTGCGCATAGAAGAAACTCGTCGAGTTCTGCTGCCGGGGCGGCCTGATCCAGTCGAGAGCGAACGCCAGCGGCGCCCACCCCGTTTGCGGGCGCAACTTCTCTTGGCCGACATAGTGGGACCAGCCGCCGCCTGACTGGCCAATGCAGCCGCACATCGCGAGGAGATTGATCACCCCGCGATAATTCATGTCCATGTGATACCAATGGTTCATCGCCGCGCCGATGATCACCATTGACTTGCCGTTGGTCTTCTCGGCGTTCGACGCAAACCCGCGCGCCACCGCGATGATCTGCTCGCGCGGCACGGTCGTCACCTTCTCGGCCCAAGCCGGCGTGTATGGCTCAACGTCGTCGAAGCTCGACGGCATGTGATCGCCGCCGAAGCCCTGATCGACGCCGTAATTGGCCATGAAGAGATCGTAGACGCAGGCCACCAGCGCTTCGCCGTCTTTGAGCGCCAGGCGCTTGGCGGGCACGCGCCGCATCAGCGTGTCTGGATGGTCTGTCGAGGCGAACCCGTTAGACGCGGTGTTGGCAAAATAAGGGAAGCTTACTTCAACCACATCGTCGTGCGCGCCCTTGAGCCCGACGCGCAGTTTTACATCGCCGCCGCCGGCATCTTTCTCTTCGAGATTCCACTTGCCTTGTTCGCCCCAGCGAAACCCGATCGATCCCGTCGGCACGACTGGCTTGCCGGTGGCTTCGTCGATACCAACCGTCTTCCAGTCCGGATTGTTGGCTTGGCCAAGGCCATCGGCGAAGTCCGCGGCGCGCACCAACCGATCGGGCACGTAGCGATCGCCCTGCTTCACCAGCCGCACCAAAAGCGGCATGTCGGTGTAGCGGCGGACGTAATCCTTGAAGTACGGCACCTCGCGATCGCGGTGGAATTCCGTCAGCACCACATGGCCCATCGCCATAGCAAGTGCTGCGTCCGTACCCTGCTTTACCGAAATCCAGAGATCGGCGAACTTCGACGCTTCGGAATAGTCCGGACAAATGACAACGGACTTAGCGCCCTTGTAGCGCACCTCGGTGTAGAAGTGCGCGTCCGGCGTCCGCGTCTGAGGGACGTTGGAGCCCCAGACCAGAATGAAGCCTGAATTGTACCAATCGGCGGACTCGGGAACGTCAGTCTGCTCGCCCCACGTCTGCGGACTGGCCGGCGGCAGGTCGCAATACCAATCGTAGAATGAGCCACACGCGCCGCCCAGCAGCTGCAAGTAGCGCGCGCCGGCTGCGTAGGAGATCATCGACATCGCGGGGATTGGTGAGAAGCCGAAGACGCGATCCGGCCCGTGACGCTTCACGGTGTAAGCATTTGCTGCGCCAATCAGCTCGGTAACTTCATCCCAGGTGGAGCGCACGAGGCCGCCGCCGCCACGAATTGACGTGTAGGACTTGCGCTTCGCCGGGTCTTCGACGATCGACTTCCACGCCTGCACGGGCGGCAGCGTCTTGCGCGCCTCGCGCCAGAGCTTGATGAGACGCCCGCGCACAAGCGGATACTTCACCCGGTTGCCGGAATAGAGATACCACGAATAGCTGGCGCCACGCGCGCACCCACGAGGCTCATGGTTTGGCAGATCAGGCCGGGTGCGCGGATAATCGGTTTGCTGTGTCTCCCAGGTGACGATGCCGCCTTTGACGTAGATCTTCCACGAACAAGAGCCCGTGCAATTCACGCCGTGCGTGGAGCGCACGATTTTGTCGTGCTGCCAACGGCGACGGTACGCCTCCTCCCAGGAACGATCTTCATCGTTGGTCACGCCGTGACCGCCGGAATAAAGTTCGGTTTTGCGCGTGAAGAAGGCGAGACGGTCGAGTGTATGGCTCATAATTGGCGTCCTTCAGTTCGTCGCCTTGGCGGCGTCTGCGGGTGCGTTGCGTTTATTTTCGATATCGAACAGCAGACCGCCCGGACGCGCATAGACGAACCAGGTTATGGCCAGGCATGAGACGTAGAAAATGAGGAAGCCGATCAGCGCACCAGTGGCGGCGCCTGTGGCATCGATGGAGAAACCGAAGCTCTTCGGGATGAAAAAGGCGCCGAAGGCGGCGATGGCGGACGTGAAGCCGGTAATGGCGGCAGCTTCCTTTTCCGCCTGCTTCAGTTGGTCAGGCAGAGGCAGCGCCGGCATCAAGCGCGCCACTTCTTTGCGCATGATCGCGGGGATCATCTGGAACGTGGATGCATTGCCGACGCCCGAGGCGAAGAACAGCAGCATGAAGCAGGCGAAGAAACCCGCAAAGGCGCCGGGCGCTTCCTTCGCTCCAAGGAAGTAGATCACGCCGATCGTGCCGAGCATCATCATAGCGAACACGACAAGTGTCACACGCGCGCCGCCGTAGCGATCCGCGACCCACCCCGTCAAAGAACGCGAGAGCGCGCCGACAAGCGGGCCCAAGAAGGCGATCTGGAGCACGTTGACGTGTGGAAACTGCGTGCTCGTCAGCAACGGGAACGCCGCCGAGAAGCCAATGAACGAACCGAATGTGCCAGTATAGAGCCAACACATGATCCAGTTCTGCGTGCGGGTGAAGATCACCGACTGCTCGGTGAAAGATGCGCGTGCGGTTGAGAGATCGTTCATCCCGAACCACGCCATGAAGGCAGCTACGATGATGAACGGAACCCAAATGAAGCCCGCGTTTTGCATGAACAGCGTGTCGCCGCTCTGCGTAGTCTGCCCTGGCCCACCGAAGCCGCCGAACACCGCCATCGTGATGGCGATCGGCACCAGGAATTGCATGGCGCTGACGCCGAGATTGCCAAGTCCCGCATTGAGCGCGAGGGCGTTGCCCTTCTCGGCCCGCGGGAAAAAGAAGCCGATATTGGACATCGACGATGCGAAATTACCACCGCCCAAACCGCAGAGCAGCGCTAGCCCAAGCATGATCCAGTACGGCGTCTCAGGGTTCTGTACCGCGAAGCCGATGCCAAGCGCCGGCGCCAGAAGCGACCACGTCGTCAGCGTCGTCCACAGGCGGCCGCCGAAAACGGGCACCATGAAAGAATAGAAGATGCGCAGCGTTGCGCCAGAAAGGCCCGGTAGCGCGGCCAGCCAGAACAACTGATCGGTCGTGTAGGCGAACCCGATGCTTGGCAGCTTGGCCACGACAACCGACCAAACCATCCACACCGCGAACGAAAGAAACAGTGCCGGAATTGAAAGCCACAAATTACGCGTAGCCACTTTCTTGCCGGCCTCGTTCCAGAAGACCGGATCTTCGGGACGCCAGTCCGCAATAAGACCGGCGAGCGCAGGCTTGTGCTTCGCCGGTTCGTGGATCGGCTTCATTTCCGGGAATTGCGGCAACGCCTCAAGTTCAGTGCCAACCGTTTCCCGCTCCATCTGACGGATCGCAAAGTGCATCCACAGCAGCGAGCCGGACACGATCAGGAACAACAGCATAAAACAGCTGGTCCAAATGCCCGTGAGATCGTTGAGCACACCAAACGCAATCGGCAGAACAAAGCCGCCGAGACCGCCGATCATGCCGACCAAGCCCCCGACAGAGCCGACGTCTTTCGGATAATAGACGGGAATGTGCTTGAACACCGCCGCTTTGCCGAGGCTCATGAAGAAGCCCAGCACGAAAACCAGCACGGTGAAGCCGATGAGACCGGTCTCAAGGCGGAACGCTATCGGCCCTTCAATGCCGTCGATCACATAACTTGTTGGCGGATAGGAGAGCAAAAAAGTCGTCGCGATGCCGACGAGGAAGGTCCAATACATGACCTGTCGTGCGCCGACCTTGTCCGATAAATGTCCGCCGTAGATACGGAAAAGCGAAGCAGGCACCGAAAATGCCGCCGCGACCATGCCGGCAGTCTTGAGATCAAGACCGTAAACGCCAACCAAATAACGCGGCAACCAAAGCGCCAACGCCACAAACGCGCCGAACACAAAGAAGTAATACAGCGAAAAACGCCAGACCTGGATATTCTTGAGCGGCGCAAATTGCTCCGCCATGCTGCGGGGCTTGACACCCGCGGCGCGGCGCGCAGCGAGGTCTGGGTCGTCTTTGGTGAGAAGGAAAAAAAGAACAGCGATAATGGTGAGCCCCGCCGCCCAGATCTGGGCCACTGCCTCCCAGCCCATTGCTAGCAACACAAACGGCGCCAGAAATTTCGTCACAGCGGCGCCGACATTGCCTGCGCCAAAAATGCCGAGCGCCGTCCCCTGCTGGCCGGGACCGTAGAACTTAGAAACGTAAGTGACGCCCACCGCAAAGGTGCCGCCAGCGATCCCTACGCCAAGAGCTGCAAAGAGAAACTGCGGGTATGTTTCCGCGTACGAGAGCAAAAACGTCGCGAGAGCCGCAGCCAGCATGACGAGAGGGAAGACAACTCGTCCACCGTATTGGTCTGTCCAAACACCCAAGAAAAGCCGGATCAGAGAACCAGTCAGGATCGGCGTGCCGATCAGCAATCCGAACTGCGTTTCCGAGAGCCCGAGGTCCGCTTCAATCTGAACGCCGATGATCGAGAAGATCGTCCAAACAGCAAAGCTTGCCGTGAACGCTAGCGTGCTGAACCAAAGCGCACCGGGCGCGCCGCGATGTTCAGCGATTGCGTTTTGTGTTGGCATGAAGCGCCCCTCTGGTGACTTGCAGGGAGCGCCCAAAGACGGCTGGTGCGTTTGATGGAGATCAAGCGAGGCTGACTAGGCTGCAGATTTTTTGTCGCGCGCGCGCTACCGCGCGTCTTCGTTTGATCAAAAAAGATCGCGCATTTGAAAAATGTCAAGCCAAGTCAATCGCCTCTTCGCGAATCGCTCGGCACTTGATTTCCATCAATTCCTGTAGCCAGGATCGGCGCCACAAGATCACGCATCCGAACGGAGGCGGGCGTTGCGAGCGAGCGATCTTGAGCGGGTGAAGTCGCTGCCCTTGTTCATGGACGTGGGAGCCGACACCTTTCGCGTGGCGACAGCTGGGGCTCACCTTCAACGCTTCCCTAGCAACACGGTACTCCTGCTCGAAGGCGATCCCGTTGATTTTCTTTACGTGTTGCTCGATGGCCAGGTCGAGCTGCACGGCACCTGGAATGATCGCGAGACAGTGCTCGCCATCTTGCGGCCTGTCTCCACGTTCATTCTCGCGGCTGTTGTCCTTGATGCTGAGGCGTTGATGTCGGCGCGCACCCTTGAGAGGTGCGAAATACTGATGATCCCTGGCGACGCCATTCGTACGGCAATGCGCCTTGATCCCCGCTTTGGGATGGCGGTCTCACGTGATCTTGCGGGCTGCTATCGCGGCCTCGTTCGAACGATCAAGAATCACAAGTTGCGCAACAGCACCGAGCGGCTCGCAAACTATCTTCTTGCTCTACGCGCCGCTGATAATTCGGGCGGCGTCGTGCGGCTTCATCATGAGAAGCGCGTTCTTGCTTCGCTCCTGGGCATGACGCCGGAAAATCTATCGCGCGCGTTCGCAGCCCTGCAGCGGCATGGCGTGACGGTGGAGGGCGCGGTCGTCACGCTCCGTAACATTAGCGCGCTCGAAGGCTTGGCGAAGCCCGATCCGCTCATAGACAATCATGCGCCGCGCGGCGGCGAGATCGTCGCCGATGCGGACGCAGAGGTGTGGTCGTCCGAATGGTACCGCTCCAACCCGCCTGACGCCTCCTCCGCGGGCAAACGTCATGGCTGACCGCGCAATAATCGACACCACGGGCGGCGTGCTTTTGGCGGGCGGTCTTTCAACGCGTTTTGGCGCCGAAAAGGCGGTCGCTCGATTGCATGATTGTTTGCTGATGGACGCCGTGAGCCGGCGGTTCGCTCCGCTCGCGGAGTTTGCGGTGAGCGCACGCCCCGGCTCAGCGGCGGAAAAACATGCTCTCAGCCGCGGATTGAGTGTCCTGCACGACGACCCATCCCTTCCTCGCGGGCCGCTGGCGGGCGTAGCGGCTGGCCTTATTTGGGCTCGCAATCGAAATCTGCACGCCGTCGCAACGGCGCCTTGCGACACCCCATTGCTGCCGTGCGACTTGTTTCCAACACTTCTGAATCACCTGGGCGATAGACCCGCAGCCTTCGCCGTGACACTGGCAGGGCCTAATCCGCTCTGCGCCGTCTGGCGCACGGATGTGCTCTCAGACTTGCTCGTGCGCCTCGCGGATCATCATCCATCGGTTCAGAGCTTTCACGCGGAGCTTGGCTCAACCGCCGTCCGGTTCGGTGACGCCGAAGCCTTCACCAACGCCAACACCAGAGAAGCACTGGCGGCGATCGAGGAGCGGCAATGAAGCCGCTGATCGACCCGTTCGGCCGCGCCATTACCTATTTGCGCGTCTCCGTCACCGATCGCTGCGATTTGCGCTGCATCTATTGCATGAGCGAGCGCATGCGGTTTCTGCCGCGTACGGAATTGCTCAGCATCGAAGAACTCGATCGCCTGTGCACGGCGTTCATCCGGCGTGGGGTGCGCCGATTGCGCTTCACGGGCGGCGAGCCGCTTGTGCGCAAAGGCTTCCTCGATCTGCTCCACCGCGTCCGCCGTCATCTCGGTGAAGGTCTCGATGAAATCACGGTAACGACCAACGGCGTTCAGCTGGCGGAGTTTGCGGCGCCACTCTTTGCCGCTGGCGTCCGCCGGGTGAATGTCTCGGTAGATTCGCTCGACCGCGAGACGTTCGCGAGAATTACGCGCCGTGATCGGCTGCCGCAGGTGCTTCAGGGCATCGAAGCTGCTGTCGCGACGGGCCTGAATGTCAAGATCAACACGGTCGCGCTGAAACACGACAACGCCCACGAGATTGCTGACCTAGTCAAATGGGCGCACACGCGCGGTCACGACATCACGCTCATTGAGACAATGCCGCTCGGCGAGATCGATGAGGATAGAACCGATCAGTTCTTGTCACTGACACGCGTGCGCGAAGACATGCAGAGCTATTGGCGCCTGATGGAACTGCCGGATCGAACCGGCGGCCCTGCCCGCTATGTTCGCGTCGAAGAGACCGGCGGACGGTTGGGCTTCATAACGCCGCTCACGCACAATTTCTGCGAAGGTTGTTCACGGGTGCGCCTTACCTGCACGGGGCGGCTCTACCTCTGCCTTGGTCACGAGACATCGGTCGATCTGCGCGCACCCTTGCGCGCGAGCGGTGACGAGGATGCAATTCAAGCCGCGATCGACGCCGCCATCGCCCTGCGACCCAAGGGCCATGACTTTAGGATCGAACGCCTCTCCAAGCCTGCCACGGAGCGGCACATGTCGGTGACTGGCGGATGACAAGGCTCCTCTTCTTCGGCCGCGCTCGAGATGCAGCAGGCTGCAGCGAAATGATCTGCGAGCTGCCCACCAACATCGAGACAGTCGCCGATCTGCGAACCTGGCTTCATCAACGCGACCCGGAACTCGGCAGCGTTCTCATGGCGCGCGACATTCGCGTCGCTGCGGATCATACAATCTGCGTGAGCGAGGCCGCATCCGTCCGGGGCGCGTCCGAGATCGCGTTCATGCCACCCATGAGCGGGGGCTGAGATGGACCCGACCATCCTGCTGCTCGCAGTCGCGATCGCGGCTGCAGCGGCGCTCTACTCCTCCGTCGGACACGGTGGCGCTTCGGCCTACATCGCGCTGATGGCGCTGGTCGGATTGGCGCCCGAAGAGATTCGGCCTGCGGCGCTGGTGCTCAACGTCCTCGTCGCCGGTCTGGGCGCATTCCGCTTCCTCCAGGCTGGCCGCTTCGATTGGCACATATTCTGGCCGTTTGCGATTACGGCGATCCCCGCAGCGTTCGTGGCCGGACGCATTGACGTCCCCGAAGAAATATTCCGCCCGCTCCTAGCTTTCGCGCTGGCAGCTGCAGCGCTCCGCTATCTGGTTTGGCCTCAGATCGATGCCGTGAAGCCGAGCCTGGCGCCGTCGAAGCTCGTAGCGCTAGCAGTTGGCCTCGCACTGGGCGCGCTCGCAGGGCTCACCGGAATTGGCGGCGGCGTCTATCTGTCCCCGCTGCTCGTCTTTGCCGGCTGGAGCGATCCGAAAAAAGCCACCGGCATTGCAGCGTGCTTTATCGTGGTGAACTCGATCGCGGGCCTAGCTGGACGCACGTCTTCGCTGGGGCTTCTCCCCGATTATCTGCCGTGGCTCGCCCTTGCCGCAATCATCGGCGCGCTCATTGGCACAACCTGGAGCCTTAAGGGTCTCGGCAGAAAAGGCGTGCTGCGCGTGCTTGGAGTCGTCCTGGGTCTAGCAGCCGTGGCGCTCGCCACATGATCCGCACCACCATCACCACCGAGGCGTTTCGGCCCGAAGCAGAGCTGAATGCCTTCATAGAAAGCCGAGGCGACCACATCGGCGCGATTGCGAGCTTCATCGGCTATTGCCGCACGTCGTCGGCCCAAGGCCGAGTGGAGCACCTAGAACTCGATCACTATCCCGGCTTCACCGAAGGCGAAGTCGCGCGTTTGGCAGCCCAAGCTGCGAAGCGCCACGGCCTGGCCGCGTTGCTTGTGATCCATCGCGTCGGAATCATCCCCAGCCGCGACCCCATCGTACTGGTGGCGGCGCAAAGTCAGCACCGTGCGGAGGCCTTCGCGGCCGTTTCCGAAATCATGGATTACCTGAAAACCGATGCACCCTTCTGGAAACGCGAAGCCGGGCCGGCGGGTGCGCGTTGGATTGAACCCACTGCGGCCGACTACGTGCGCCGCGCGGAGCACGCCAAATGACCGATACCTCCCAGCACTGCCGTATCGATGAGTCGCTGCCGTTTAAGCCCGTTCGGATCGCCATCCTGACTGTCTCCGATACGCGCGACGAAGAGAGCGACACATCCGGCGCACTTCTTGCCGACCGCGCCGCCCGCGATGGCCACCTCGTCGCAGCGCGAGGGCTGGTGCACGACGACACCGGCGCCATTCGTGCGCAGGTCAATGACTGGATCGCCGATCCCAACATTGATGTAGTCCTCACGACGGGCGGCACGGGGCTCACCGGTCGCGACGTGACGCCAGAAGCGCTCAAGCCGATCTTCGAGAAAGAGATCGAGGGCTTTGCCGTGGTCTGGCACATGCTGAGCTATCAGAGCGTTGGCCTCTCCACGCTGCAATCGCGCGCTTGCGCCGGCGTTGTGCGTGGCAAATTCATCTTCGCCCTGCCCGGCTCGAACGGCGCCTGCAAGGACGGCTGGGACAAGATCATCCGATGGCAGCTCGATAGCCGCCACACGCCGTGCAACCTGGTTGAAATCATGCCGCGATTGACGGAGCGCTAGATGAGCGACCGTCTTACCCATCTGGACGAGAATGGCCGGGCCCGCATGGTGGATGTCGGCGACAAAGACGTCACGCAGCGCGAGGCTGTCGCGACCGGCCGCATCCGAATGCGTCCCGAAACCTTGCGACGGGCGCAAAGCGGCGATCTCCCCAAAGGCGATGTCCGCGCCATCGCCGAGATCGCGGGTGTCATGGCCGGCAAACGCACATCGGAACTCATTCCGCTCTGCCATCCCCTGGCGTTGAGCAGCCTAAAGGTAGACGTGGCGGCCGCTGAGGCACTGCCAGGCTTCGTCGTCACTGCGCGCGCGCGCGTGACTGGCCAAACAGGCGTTGAGATGGAAGCGCTAACCGCCGCATCCGTGGCGTGTCTCACCCTCTATGACATGCTCAAGGCGATTGATCGAAGCATGACGATCGAAGCCATCCAACTACAGGAGAAGCACGGCGGCGCCAGCGGCTCTTACGTCCGAGGCGACGAATGATCAGCGTCGCCGAGGCTCGCACTATTGTTCTCGAGAATGCGCCTGCGTGCGCAACTGAAACGCTTCCCCTGCACGCAGCGCTCGGACGAACCCTGCGCGAGGATATCGTTTCCCACCGCGATCAACCGCCGTTTCGTGCTTCCGCCATGGATGGCTACGCGCTGCGCGCGGCAGATACACCCGGCATGTTGAAGCTGATCGGCGAAGCTGGCGCCGGGCGGGCCTTGAGCCGCGCGCTGATTCCCGGCGAATGCGCACGCATTTTTACCGGCGCTCCGCTTCCCGATGGCGCGGACGCGGTGCTCATCCAAGAAGACGCAGTACGCGACGGCGCGCTTGTAACCTCGCCCGCAGTTGAAACCAACCGCCATGTCCGCTCGGCCGGCGTAGACTTCGCGCGGGGAGAACGATTGCTCGCAACCGGCCACGTTCTCGATGCCGCGAGCATCGCGCTCGCCGCGGCTACGGGACGTGCATCGGTTTCCGTCGCACGCAAGCCGCGCGTAACGGTTCTGAGTGGCGGAGATGAACTCGTGGCGCCGGGGAGCATTCCTGCCGCCGATCAAATCTTCGATTCGATGAGCATCGGCATCGCCGCACTCGCCGGACAATGGGGCGCTGCCGCCACGGCGGTCGGCCCGCTGCCCGATCATGCGAACAAGATCGCTGACGCGCTTCAGAAGGCGATCTCCCAAAGCGATCTGACAGTCATCGTTGGTGGAGCGTCTGTCGGTGATCATGACCATGCCCGGCCCTCGGTTCGCAGTCTCGGCGGCTCGCTGCTCTTCGAGAAAGTGGCGGTGAGGCCCGGGAAGCCGACTTGGTTTGCCCGCGTCGGTGATCGGATCGTGCTTGGTCTGCCAGGCAATCCCGCTTCGGGCTTTGTGTGCGCGCGCCTCTTCCTCCGTCCGCTGCTTGATCGGATGTGCGGACGTGACCCCTCCGCCTCAACTCGGTTGGGCCAAGCGCGCCTCAGCGCAAACCTCGCTGAAAATGGATCACGAGAGACCTATCTCCGCGCCGCCATCGAGACGGATGACACCGGTCAAGTGTGGGCTAACGCCGCTCGGCAACAAGATTCTTCTCTGCTCTCAGTCCTAACGCGCGCGCCAGCGCTTATTCTCCGGCCGCCGCACGCGCCTGCTTTGTCCGCTGGCGCTCTAGTCGATGTGCTCGCGCCCTAGCCAGTGTGCGCTTGGGCCGCATCGTCATTTGACTCATATCAAACGCCGGCGCGGAGCGCAGGGCAATGCTGCGCCATGGATCCGCAACTCCTCCCCTTCGCGGAGCGTCAGGCGCCGCGATATACTTCCTATCCCAGTGCGAACCACTTCGACGCGTCGGTGAACGCCGAGACCTATGGAAGCTGGCTGCGCGCCCTCAGTCCCGACACCAGCCTCTCGCTTTACCTCCATGTCCCATATTGCAGAGAGCTTTGCTGGTATTGCGGCTGCAACACCTTCCTGACGCGCGGCGGCGACACCGGTGATTTCGTCACAACGCTGATGATGGAGATTGATCTCGTCGCATCGAAGCTTGGCTCACATCACGTCAGTGAAATTCATTGGGGCGGAGGCACGCCCAATATTCTCCCACCCGAGCAATTTCGCCGCATCGTCCGTCAAATCGAGTTTTGGTTCGATGTTGCGCCTGACGCAGCGCACGCGATCGAGCTTGATCCACGTCATGTGACGCGTGAACTCGCCGACGCCTATGTCGCCGCCGGAATCGGACGAGCATCGCTCGGGATTCAAGATCTGAACGCGCACGTCCAGAAAGCCATCGGACGCGTGCAGCCGATTGAGCAAGTGCGCCAAGCGATTGAAACGCTGCACAGCGCAGGTCTCGAGCAACTTAGCTTCGACCTGATGTACGGCCTGCCAGGTCAAAGCGCAGGCGACCTAGCGCAAACGATCCGCCTTGCAGCGGATCTTCAGCCAAACCGCATTGCTGTCTTCGGATACGCCCACGTTCCGTGGTTCAAGCGACGGCAAAGACTCATCAATGCCGAGGACTTGCCCGGCGTCAGCGACCGTTTTGACCAAGCCGAATTAGCGCGGCGCATGCTGAACGATTTGGGCTATGAGAGTGTGGGCTTGGATCATTTCGCGCGGCCAGATGATCCGCTCGCGGTCTCGGCGCGCGACGCTACGCTGAAGCGAAATTTCCAAGGCTATGTCGCCCACGAGAGCGCCGCCCTGATCGGATTGGGGCCGTCCGCGATATCCCATCTTCCCGGCGGCTACGCCCAGAATATCGCGACCGTCACCGCTTGGCGTCATGCGGTTGAATCCGACACTCTGCCCATCTCGCGCGGCCACGTGGGAACCGCTGAGGATCTACGGCGCGCGGCAATCATCCAGTCGATCATGTGCACGCATCAAGTCGACCTTAGCTCATGGGGCGGTTGGGACATGTTTCCCGACGCCTACGTAGAAGTAAGAGCGCTCGCCGAAGCGGGCCTTGTAACCCTCGAAAACGACGGCCTCCGCATTCCAACTTCGGCACGACCATTCTCGCGCCTCGTAGCGGCGGCCTTCGATGCATACGCCCAGCCTTCCCAACCGGCGCATTCACGCGCCATCTGAGAAACTCGCCCTATGACGGCCACGACTGCTGAACGTTATCGAACCTATCGCGGCTCTCCGCTCTTCAGCATGGGCTTTCGGCCGTTCTTCCTGTTGGCCGCGATATGGGCGGCCATCGCCGTGCCGGTATGGGTCGCCAGTTTTGCGGGCTGGCTGCCGCCGGAGCATTTCAACCGCGACTGGCACGCCCATGAAATGCTGTTCGGTTATCTGAGCGGCGTCATTGCGGGCTTCCTCTTGACCGCAGTGCCAAACTGGACGGGCCGGCTTCCAGTGACGGGTGGGCCACTCATGGGGCTCGTCCTGCTGTGGTGTGCTGGACGCGCGACGATGCTCATCCCTTCCTTTGCCGCGGGCCCCTTCATCGACAGTGCGTTCCTCTTCGTCTTCGCCGCAGTGGTCGGGCGGGAGATCATCGCTGGCCGGAATGTCCGGAATCTGCCTGTGCTCGTACTGCTGACTGTTCTCGGCAGCGCGAACGTACTTTCTCATCTGCGCGACTTGGATCCCGAGCTAGCATTGTTAGGCGAACGCATCGGGGTCGCCGTTGTCGCAACACTTGTGGCGTTAATCGGCGGGCGCATCGTCCCCAGCTTCACGCGAAATTGGATGGCCAAGCGGCGGACTAAGCCAGAGCCTGCGCCCCCCGATCGTTTCGACGCGGTCACGTTGGCAGTGGGAGCGATTGGCCTCGCCTTGTGGGCCATCTCACCTACGCTTTACGCCGCCGGGCTCGTACTCACGCTCGCGGGCGTGCTTCATTTTGCGCGCCTTGCACGTTGGCAAGGCTGGCGAACCACAGACGAACCTTTGGTTCTTATCCTTCATCTCGGATATTTTTGGCTAGCATCAGGATTGTTGCTGCAAGGTCTCGCGATCCTCGCCCCCTCTGTAGTGCCGACGGCGTCCGGCCTTCATGCGATCACGGCTGGCGCCTTCGGCGTCATGACGCTTGCCGTGATGACGCGCGCCAGCCTCGGGCACACTGGGCAACCGCTTGCGGCGACGCCGCGCATCGGCATCATCTACGTCCTGGTCAATCTCGGCGCTCTCGTCCGCGTCATAGCGCCAGTCTTTCCTGAGCACTACGCCGCGCTCTTGGCGCTATCAGCCGTGCTCTGGAGCGGTGCATTTGCCTGGTTCGTTATTGTCTACGCGCCACTGCTGCTGCGATCTCGCCAAACGAGCCCTGCATAAAGGCCGCTCAATTCCTGAGCGCGCAGCACAGCCGCGCGTGCTTCGCCACCAGCTCGCCTGCGTCATCCCACCGCGACCTCGCTTGACCATCATCAAATGCAATCAGCGGATAGCGTGCTTTGCTTTCTGTACAGCGCTGAGGCGCTGTGGGCCGGCCGCCAGCACCCGTTGGGCGCGGAACGCTAGGCCGGGCAGGCCGCTCCGTCAGTTACGGTGCGGCCTGCTTGCGTCTTCGACATTTGCTGAAAGCGATTCATGACCAACGACTATCGAGCACGCATTGCGGAAATTGACGAATATGCCGTCGAGTTGCGCGCGCTAATTCCGGACTCACTCGCCGCGTTCGGCACGCTGTCCAAGGCAACTCAATCAGCTGGCGCTCTCGACAAGAAAACTAAGGAACTGCTCGCCCTTGTGATTGGCGTCGCCATCCGGTGTGACGGATGCATCGGCTATCATGCTCGAGGCGCACAGCGTACGGGGGCTAGCCGTCAAGAAGTTGCCGAAGCGCTGGCGGTGGCTATCCAAATGGGGGGCGGTCCCAGCGTGAATTACGCCGCGGACGCACTACGCGCCTTCGATCAGTTTCAGCCCCGCGCCTAGATTGCGTGAGCGAGCGTTTTTGTGGTGCCGCTATGTGTTAGCGACTTCTGGCTTGTCCCGCCACAGAAGCCGCATCGCGGAAAAACAATCCGTTCTGCGCCATGAACCGGTCACTCGGAGATGAAGCCCAACGACGGGAAAGGGCCAGCGTAGGTCATCCAGCAACATTTCTCGAATGGCCTGGTCGATTCAACCCGGACAGTGGCTCAGGCTCCGCCCGACCGGCGCGGTTTCGCCGAAGACGGTCGCTCGGACCACAGAATTGTGCTCCAATTTGCACTCTCGTTTATGTTCACAGGAGGATCGCATGCGCCGACTGCGCTCAGAGTTTCTCTTGGCTGTCATAACAGCCCTGGCGCTCTCCGCATGCGCGCTCTCTCCGCAACACGACTCCGAGACTAACCCATCCGCACCGGAAGCTTCCGCGAATGAACCGAATGGTGCGATAACCGGCCTGCGCCTGGCAGAGGCCCGCTGCTCCGGATGTCATGCCGTTACCCCGGGTCAAATTTCACCCAACTCAGAGGCGCCTCCGTTTGCATCGATTGCACGGCGCTCAGGCCTGAGCCAGTCGTCTGCCAGCAGGTGGTTGCGTCAGTCCCACAACTTTCCTGACCAAATGAGTTTCTATTTGGATTCCGATGAAGCCGAACAACTGGCGGCGTATCTGTGGACATTGCGCGAAGCGGAGTGAACCGCAGCGATACGTGGATCGCCATCGTGTTGCGAATGGCTGACCCAATCCAAATTCGTCATCGCTTCGCCACGGAGCTATATCAAAGTTCGAAAGCAAAGGGCACGTAAGCTGCGCATCATTCGTCAGCGCCTGACCGGTCGGCTATCCAAATGGGATCTCTCCTAAGAAATCCACAAGGGCGCAGACCTCTCGTCAGTGCGGCCGCGTCTCTGCCGACATTGTATCCAGCGCCTGACGCTGCGCAGAAAGGACAGCGTCGCCAATTTGCTCATAGGCGCGGCGCGCCGCCAGGAGTGGAGCAAGGAACGCAGGCCCTTCGCTGGACGGCTCATCGAGATGATCGCCGCGTTTGAACTGCGTCCGTAGACTCTCAAGAGCAGCATCCTGTTGGATGCGGCCAGCGTCGCGCATGGCGTCGAACATGTTTCGCCAGATGCGCAGATTGGCCTCAAACGCATCCAAACCGAAGAGAGCGGCGCGGACACTCTGGCTCAGGAAGAGCGATGGCGCTACGGTCAAGGCGCCTTCGGGCGAGGCTTCCTCGGCTGCGGCTCTGCGCTCACGGCGACGGGGTGGGTGTGTGCTCATCTTCATCTCCACGCCCCTCGCGCAGTCAACCCGACGATTGGCAAGCGCAGATTGACTGAGATCAAAGCAACTGGCGCCAAACGTCCGCCCCCTACAATGTCATGTCGAGGAGACCGTCCAAACGCCAGCCAGGCACTGCGGCACTCAGAGTGCGTCGCGGAAAATCGTGCTCATCGCCGACGCAAGCTCCGCTCTCCTCCAAACACTCAGACGTCGATGCGCTCGACCGCCGCCTCAGGGCCACTATGACCGCCTCAATGGGAGGGGCGTCTCCTTGGGCGGCCGTGCAGGCTTGGGAGGATTGGGCGTTTCATCTCGCCATGGCGCCCTTGCGCACTTGGTCACTCGCCGTGGAAGCGATGGGCGCAGCCGCACGCGTCGCCGCTTATGGGCTCGATCCCTCCTCGGCCCGCGCGGAGAGCGCGCCCTATCAACCCACCGCTTCTGATCGGCGCTTTCGCGCCGAGGAATGGCGAATGCCGCCCTTTGACGCACTCGCGCAAGCACAATTGGCCCGCGAGGCGCTGTGGCGAAGCGCAACCGAACGGCTCGCGGGCGTTCGCGCGCAACATCTCCGCAGAGTGCGCTTCATGGGCGAGCAATGGCAACACGCCACAGCCCCCTCGAACTTTGCCTGGAGCAATCCAACGATACTGGACGCTTATTGGCGAACCGGAGGGGCAAGTTCGCTACAAGGCTTGTCAAATCTCGCCGACGACACAACCCGGCTCGCAACGGGCCAGCGCTTCTTTGGCGCAGAAGCACATGAAGTCGGACGTGATCTCGCGATTACGCCCGGCTCGGTCGTATTTCGCAACGCACTCATGGAACTCATCCAGTACTCGCCTACCACGGCGGAGGTCAGGGCCGAACCCATCCTGATCGTGCCCGCTTGGATCATGAAGTATTACATTCTTGATCTGTCGCCGCGCAATTCGCTGATCAGTTATCTTGTCGATCAGGGCTATACGGTTTTTTGCATCTCGTGGAAGAATCCTGGCGCTGGCGACCGGGACCTCAGTTTTGACGATTATCGTGAATTGGGCGTCCTCGCCGCCCTTGATGCGGTGAACGCCATCGTTCCCGAGCGTGAAATCCACGGCGTTGGCTATTGCCTCGGCGGCACATTGCTGGCCGTCGCCGCCGCGGGATTGGCGCACCATACCACGCGCCGCTTGCGTTCTCTGACGCTGTTGGCGGCGCAGACCGACTTTTCCGAAGCTGGCGAGTTGATGATGTTCATCGATGAAAGCCAGATTGCGGCTCTTGAAGACGTCATGGCCGAGCAAGGCTATCTTGATGCACGGCAGATGGCCGGCGCCTTCTACGCCCTGCGCGCAAACGACCTCCTGTGGCAACGCATCGTTGAGCGCTACCTCATTGGCGTGAGGAGGCCGGCGACGGAACTGGACGCTTGGCTTGCGGACGCCACACGCATGCCCGCCCGAATGCAGTCGGAATATCTGCGCTGGCTCTTTCTTGAAAACCGATTGGCGCAGGGAAATTTCGAGATCGACCACATGCCGATTTCACTAAAGGACCTCAGGCTGCCGATCTTCGCCGTCGGCGCCGAACGCGATCACATCGCGCCGTGGCGCTCCGTTCACAAGATCGCGTTGTTCGCCTCCGCACAAACTACCTTCGTGCTGAGCGGCGGCGGTCACAATACCGCAATCGTGAGTCCGCCGGATAAGCCTCGCGCCTACTTCCGCATCCACAAGGCCGGCGACTGCGACGATTATGTCGAGACGGATGAATGGCTTGCGGCCTCGTCCCTCGTCACCGGCTCTTGGTGGCCCGCATGGGAAACTTGGCTCGATGATCACAGCACGGGTGAACTCGTCCCAGCTCCGCGCGCGCTCGGCGCTCCTTCTGCGGGATATCCCCCGCAACGATCCGCCCCAGGCCTCTATGTGCGTCAAACCTAATCCGCGACACGCGCCCCAGTCTTCTTGCCGGCGACATGCCATAAGAACCGATGAATGAACCCCTCCGCGCGGCTCGAAGCCAGACGCTGTCGCAATTGCTTGGCGCCATCGACGCCTTGGCCGCCAACCACGCCGTAGGCGATGTGCGCGATGTGCGCTTCGGCGACATCATGATCGCGCTTGGACGGCGCGCCTACGCGCCGCTGCTTCTGCTGCTGGGCGGCTTCTCGATTTCACCCGCGACTCTGTTGCCGGGCATGAACTGGCTGGTCGCCGCGATTATTCTTGTTTTCACGCTGCAGATGATGGTCGGCGCGCGCCATCCATGGATGCCACGAGAGCTGATGGAGTTGAAGTTTTCTCGCTCGTCGATTCACGGCGCGTGCGCTGCGGCAAGACCTTCGGCCGCGAGGATCGACGCTTTCGCTAAGCCACGTTTCGCCTTTTTGACCGAGTCGCCGTTTGTGAACCTGGCAGGCCTTTCTTGCGCCGTTGCGGCCCTCACCACATTTCCGCTCGGTTTGGTTCCGCTCGGACCACTGGCGCCCGGCGTCGCGATAACGCTGGTCGCGCTCGGCCTCTTCCTGCGCGACGGCCTTCTGCTGCTTTCCGGCGTCGCCATTGTGGCGGGCGCGATGGCGATTGCTTATCGGCTAATTGCCTGAATCTATGATCCAACTCAGTGCACGACCGCCAATCAGTCGTTGACATCAATCAAGCCCAGTTGCGCGCATCGCACTGCAGCTTGCGTCCGGCTTCCCACCGCCAGTTTTTGCAGAACATTGGTGACGTGAAAATTGACCGTCCGCTCGCTTGTCGACATCAGGACAGCGATGTCTGCGGACGACTTGCCCCGCGCGACCCACGCCATCACTTCCGTCTCTCGCGGCGTCAAGCTCACAGCTGGCGCCGGCCTTGCTGGCGCACGCAACCTGTGACGCACCATCTCGATCAACAATTCAAAATCGATCGGCTTGGCGACGAAGTCATCGCAGCCCAATTGGCGCGCGCGGAGATGGTTCTCGCGCTCAGCATGCGCGGTGATGAAGATAAACGGCACGCGCCTCGTCTCCGCGCCCCGCTTCCGCAACTCACCGATAACAAAGAATCCGCTGCCGTTCGGCATCTCAATATCGCAAATGATCAAGTCGGGGCCTTGCGCGAACTTTTCTACACCATCGACGCCGCTTGTTGCGACGATCACTTGATAGCCCTCTTCTGTTAGAACCTCGGCAAGAAGCTCAATCGTTTCCTGATCGTCTTCAATGCAGAGAACTTTGGGCGATTGTTTCATGTCAGCGCCGGCTCCAAGATCTGGGGCAGCTCGATCGTCGCGGTGGTACCCAAGCCGGTTTTGCTCTCAAGGGAGAACGAGCCGCCATGACCGTCGATTATGCGGTCGACAAAGTAGAGACCGAGCCCCATGCCGGGCTTGGATTTGCTGGTTGAGCCTCGATAATAAGCTTCACGGATACGCGGCAACTCATCCGCCGGCACGCCCTCGCCGAAATCCGCAATGGTCACCTTTACCGCCAAAGGCGTTCGTGCCGAAGAAACCACGATCGGGCTCGCCGCGGAAGAATAGTGCATGCTGTTTTGAAGGATGTTCTCGAACGCCTGCTGGATAAGCACCTCATCGCCGCTGACCACGACCGGCGCCGCATCCAGGTTGAGTTCGAAGGCTCTGTCTGGATGTTCATCCTTCAACCCATCCACCAGGCGATGGATCAGTGCATGGACGTCAATCGTCGTTCTCGACACAGGAACGATCCCGTTCCCTAGAGAAGAAGCCAGCTGAACGCGCTCGACAACCGATTCAATCCGCGTCGCCGCAGCCCTTATCTTGTCGGCGCGCGCGAGGACGTCGGCCGGCGTCAGCTTCTCTGCATGCTTGGCGAGGCGCTGCGCGTGTCCGTTCACCGCGGTCAGTGCGTTGCGAACTTCGTGGGCGAGAATGTCCGCAAAACGCTGCTGTCTTTCTAGGCTTCGCTGCAGCGCCGTGCGCCGACGAGCCTCCACCATAACCAACGCCGCCGCCAACCATTGCGTGCCAACGCCGATTCCGCGGTTAATCAGCGTCGACCAAGAAGCCAACTCATCCGCGGACAGCGTAAACGACCCCACTAGCGATAAGATGGTGGTGGCGCCAGCGTAGATGATCGGCCTCGGCCTGACCTCAAGAATGCTCAGGAAAACCGGGATCGTGTACACAAAACTCGCCGAGACGTTTTGCGGATGGGTCATAATATCGAGCACGAAGATGACGCCGATCGCCAGTCCAATAGCTGGCCAGATCCGTGCCGCGCTGAAGAGTTCGGGCGCCGTCTTGCCGCTTAACCCACGCATCATCTGCTCCTGCCCGCCCAGAATGACCCGGATCGCAGCTGCGCGCCATCGCCCCATCCTGTCTAGGTGAACAGGTGCGCCCTACCCCCATTGCAGGCAAATTCGAGACATCGTCGAAGACCTTCAAGGAGCAAACATCAGACCTGCTCACTACGCCTGCCGCCCCTAGGGACCCTGGGGCTAAGCTCGATGCAGGCGCATGACCCTCATTACGCGCCGATTTTTCGGCGCCCTTCTAGAAGGATCCTAGCCATGCCGCGCGACAAACCGATCGACCAAACACCCCCTTTGAACGCCATGTTCATGCTCTTTCCCCTTGCGTCGGAACCAACGGGAAAACGCATCACCGCGTTCTGGCAATCGCAGGAAAGAATTTTAGAAGCGATGGACGAATTCAGCGTTGGCTGGCTCACGCGCCGCCATGACGGCGCCAAAGCTGCGTCAAGCGCCGCAGTTTCCATGTGCGCGGCGCGCACGCCGATGGCGCTCTTCAATGCCCAGCAAGAATGGGCGACCGGCGTGCTGCAACGTGTTTTGGCCGACCATGTCGCGGCACAACGAGCATGGATGCGCATCTGCAGCGCAATCACCTCAATGGCGGCGCTGTCTGAGGGCGTCCGCCAAACACATGAATCGCAGGCCCATCCCACCACCCCCGCAAGGCGCGCCAAAGCAGCGTGACTGCGCAGGGCTAGCGCACGGAGCCTCCCTCATATGGAACCGACATCCCGCTTCATTCGCGAACAGAACATCAGACGTTATGAACGCCTCCTTGCTACGGAAGCAAATGAGAAACAGCGCAGATTGATTGAGCAATTGCTGGCTGGCGAGCGCGCGGCGCTTTCGGACGAAAGCCAATGCTTAGACTCGCAGACATGACCAGGCCCGTCCCGCTCGGCATTTGCGGCTGCGCCCTTCAAGGTCAGCAAGTGGCCAGCGAGATCGAGCGCAAACAGATCGAGGCAAACACGGCGGCGGCGATTATCAACATTGGCGCGCGCCTGCGTGCACGGGCGCGTCTGCGCTGCGGAGGCCTGAATGAGGCCAATCGCGCGGTCCACGCTGTGCTGTGGCGCCTCCTGCACCGTGGCTCGGACCTCACGGCGATGTCTGAAAACGACCTTCAAGCAGTGCTCGACGAGATTTCGCAGACATAAGCCGCGCACCGCCAGCCGCCAAAGTCCGCGCAGGCGCGGCAGCGCACCGAGGAGTTGGATGGATGTCCTCGAACCGCAGCGGGCTTGATCGAGAGCAAGATTGCGCTTCGTCCGCCATGCTGTTTTGCGTTTTTGGGAGAAGTCATCGATGAAAGATGTGCTGCTGCACCTCGCCAGCTATCCCGACCCAACGCCCACACAGGCGATTGATCAAGCCGTGGGGTTTGCCGCTCTTCTTGACAGCCGCCTTTCCGCCCTGGCGGTTCAGGCCCTGATCCGTTCGCCGCGCAATCCGCTCGCTAATGCACTGGCTGGGATCGCCGCAATGGCGGCCGAGGAGCAGGCCAAGAGCGGGCGCTGCTGCAAGGCGCTCAGCACCCACTTCGAGCAGAAGGCCAAAGCGCTGGAGCTTTTCGAAAGTCTCATTATCACACAAGCTGAGGCGCCGTTCATCGGCCCTCAGGTCGCCGCTTACGCCAAGACCCGCGACGCATGCATTGTACCCATCGCTAACGACGGCGACGGCCAGCGCGCCGTCGCCGAGACTGTCGTGTTCGAGTCCGGCCGCCCCGCCATCCTGTTTCGACCGGGCGTCGCGGACTTACCGCAACAAAAGCTCGGCGCGGTGGTGCTGGCCTGGGACAATAGCCGCGCCGCGGCGCGGGCGATGGCGGATGCCTTGCCGCTGCTGCAGCGCGCTGCGAGCGTCAAAATACTGACCGTGGTCAATGAAAAAGCCAGCGCCGTCGCGGGCATCGGTAGTGACGCGCTTCGCCATCTCAGTATGCACGGCGTGAACGCAAAGATCGACGAGGTCGACAGCGGCGGCAAGTCGATCGGGATCGCCCTCGATGCCTATTTGGCCAGTACATCGTGCGACCTTCTGGTCATGGGCGCCTACGGCAAATCGCGCGTGCGCGAGTTTATTCTGGGCGGCGCGACCGCTCACGTCCTGGCCAAGACGAGAACGCCGCTTTTTCTGGTTCACTAACCGTACCCTGGAGATCACGACATGCCCATCTCGACAATTATCGTCGGCGTTGATCATTCCGATCGGTCCGACAAAGCAATGCGAAAGGCCAACGAGATCGCCTTGTTTCACGAGGCGGAAATGATCGTCGAATACGCGCTTGATGTAGGTTCATCGCAAAATCTTCGTGGCTTATTGGAGCGTGTGGCTCTTCAAGAGACAGAAGATCGCGCCCAATCGCTTTTCGGTGATCAAGCCGCGCGCTTTGAGGTGAAGGCCGCCGCGGGGCGTCCGCATGAAGTCTTGCGTGATGTCAGCAAGCAATGTGGCGCAGATCTCGTCGTCCTGGGCGTTCACCGCAGAGACAAATCGCCGGGCGTATTCGCCGGCTCGACCGCGCGTCGGCTCATCAATGACGCCCCTGCGCCAGTCTTAGTGGTCACAGCCGAACCCACCGGCGCTTACCGGCGCGTCCTAGTTGGGTATGATGATAGTCCCGCATCGCGCGAAGCACTTCGCTTCGCCCGCGCGATGGCGCCTAGCGCCCAGTTCACGATCGTCACCGCATGCATGATTCCGTTCTCATCGCGCCATGATGAAGACTGGCTTGTCACGCAGTTCGAAGCCGATGCGCACCGCATGGTCAAAGAGGCGCTCGGACGCGACGGCGATGCTGACGCAGATAGAATCGAGATCATAGCGCGCGTCGGCGAAGCCTTCAGTACGATCATGGATGCTCAGCGTGAAATCCAACCCGATCTGCTGGTGCTGGGAACGTCCAAACCCGCCATGTACCGGCAAGTCTTCGGCGGCGGCATCGTCGATTTGATCGCCGCCGATCCGCCTTGTGACCTTCTGGTGGTGAAAACCTGAACCCTGCCTCCGAGCGCGCCATGAAAAGCATCCTCGTCGCGACCGATTTTTCCACCCGCTCAGATCGGGCGATTAGGCGCGCTACATTGCTGGCGAAGCGATTTCAGGCAGATTTGATCCTAGCGCACGTCCTTGACGACGATCAACCAGCGCGCAAGCTCAAGGCCGAAAGACGCGAAGCGGAAGATCTGCTATTGCAGCTCAGCTGGTCCTTAAGCCGCGAGGACGGGCTTACGTGTACGTATCGCCTGGCTGAAGGCGAAGCTTTTCTCGGCATTCTGAAAACAGCGCGTGACGCGCGAGCCGATCTTATTGTCATCGGACCACACCGGCGTCAGCTGCTTCAGGACATCTTTGTCGGGACGACTGCCGAGCGGATAATACGCAACAGCGATATTCCCGTGCTGATGGCGAATGGCGCGCCCGCTGGGCAATATAGAAGAGCGATGCTCGCGACCGATCTGACGCCGGCCTCCGCCGATGTCGTTCGCCAATTTCAACGTCTTTTCACGCCCCACCTGCACGCGAGTGAAATCATCTACGCTTTCCCAGCGCCAGCCCAATCACAGATGCGACGCGCGATGCTGGACGAGGCGGCGGTCGCAGATTATGTCGCCGCCGAAGCAGAACCCGCGCGAGAGAGACTTGCCGGATTCATACGCGAGGCGGCCGTGTCGCACGCAAAGCCCGTGCTCCGCGTCAATGAGACGAAAGCTGCATACGCAATCCTGGCCGCCGCAGCCGCCTCAAACATCGACCTCTTGGCCATCGGTGTGCGTTCGCGTACAGGATTGGCGAAGTTGCTGCTTGGAAGCACGGCGGAAAGTGTTCTCGCGTCGGCGCAGATCGATATTCTGGCGATCCCTCCACGTTGAGGACTCACAGGTATCAGCGGAACTCTAGAGAGCCCATTCGGCGCTCATGTCGCGGTTCAAGAACTTGAACTCGCCCTCACCTCGTCGAGCGCGGCCGCCAGGGCGCCCGGGCGGGTCGCAGCGATCGCGCGGCGGAACTCCACCGGACGGGAAATCAACGGCGTCCGCCAGACTTCCTCGCCAGTCCCGTGGACACTGACGCGCCCATAATTCAATAGACGCCCCCAGAAACTCTGGTCGATTTTGACCGCCTCGATGCTGCTCAGAATGAGGTCGGAGGTCTGGCGGTGAAAGATGCCGGTCTTGAAGACAAGTCGCCGGTTGGTGAGCGCGACCTCGGTGCTTGAGAGGAAGAGCACATCACGCACAAAGATATAAATGCCGATCAGAAAGACACCGAGAACGATAAGCGCAAGCCATGCCCTGAGCCACAGCACCCAATGCAGTCCCGCGCGCGCCTCGATCGTCTCGCCGGGCGCGAGGGCGCGTTCCACATAGGATGTCGCGCGTTTGGTCATGGACGCGCCTGCGCTCAATGAGAGAGCAATAAAGGAACGGGCGAGGTCCGCGTGAGCGCGCGCGTGACGCCGCCGAAGACAAACTCACGAAGTCGCGACTGACCATATCCGCCCATGACGATTAGATCGGCGCCGACATGGCGCGCTTCCTCCAAGAGAGCGTCCTCTGGGGAACGGCCGAGCCCGTCTGCATTGCGCAGTTCCACCTCAACGCCGCGACGCGCAAGATGTCTGCAAATGTCGCGTCCGGGGGCTGCCCCGTCACCGTTAGGCTTGGCGTCGACCGTCACCACGACGACATGCTCGGCGTCCTCCAGGAATATCGCGGCATCGGCCAGTGCGCGCGCGGCCTCGCGCTTGGATTTCCAGGCCACCATGATGCGCTTGCCCAGCGTGTCGGCCGCCCAATTCGGCGGCAGGAGCAGAACGGGACGTCCTGAACTGAACAACGCGCCCTCGAAAGCGGCGTGCGCCATGGGGCTGTCCGGCCGCTGCATCAGCGTCAGGTCGGCGTGCATGGCGTGCTGCGCGACGGTCGATTCAACAGTTCCAAGTACGACCTCAGCCTGCCGCACCTCCGCCCCAGTCTCCAGCCGAGCAACGCTTGCACTGATCGATTTAAGTTCCGCGGCAGACGCTTTGCGAAAATCGTCAATGAGCTTGGCCCACAAATTCCCCGCCACATAGAGTTCGCCGCCCGCCGCCTCCGGCAGGTGCGCCAAATGCAGAACGGCGATGTGCGCTTTGCGACGCCGTGACAGCACGTTTGCGGCGTTTATGACGCCCTGTTCGTCGGCTTCCGTCAAAACGGCCAGTATGTCCATCGGCGTCATGGCTGCCTCCATGTTTGTTTCTGGCAGCGACGCGCGCGATATGTTTTGATTTGGAGCAAGTCCGACACGCATACATACGGGCGCGACAGTGGTGCGCAGGGCGCTTGCCCGACGAGATTGAGAGCGCTCAAGAGCATCTGGGCGCGATCAACGCATATGTCGCTCAGCCGCTTCGGAGCCTTCCATGACAACGCGTAATCTCGACGCACTGTTTGCGCCCAAGGCGATCGCACTTCTCGGCGCCAGCAACCGGCCAGGTTCTGTCGGGGCAGTGATTGCCCGCAATCTGATGAGCGGCGGCTTTGCCGGCTCCGTCATGATGATCAACCCGCGTGAAGCGGAGATCCAAGGCGTCAGAGCTTACCCAAATGTCGCCGCTCTTCCTTATGAACCGGAGCTTGCGGTCATTGCAACGCCGGCTCACGCTGCGCCGCAGCTCATCGAGGACCTTGGCCGGCGCGGCTGCCGCGCTGTCGTCATCATCAGCGCCGGGTTTGACCAAGGCCAGCGCGCGGCGATGTTCGCGGCGGCGCGGCCGCGCCTCATGCGCATTGTTGGCCCCAATTGCCTTGGATTTCTTTCGCCTGTCGGGGGCGTCAACGCCAGCTTCTCGCATCTGGCGCCGCTTAGAGGCGAGCTTGCATTTCTCACACAGTCGGGCGCGATCGCAACCTCGATTATCGACTGGGCCAACGGACGCGGGATCGGATTTTCGCATATCGTATCGCTGGGCGACATGAGCGATGTCGATTTCGGCGACCTGCTCGATTATCTAGCGCTCGACAGCGCCACCAAAGCCATTCTCCTCTACGTCGAGAACGTCACTCAGGCGCGCAAATTCATGTCGGCGGCGCGCATCGCGGCGCGCGCGAAACCAGTGCTCGTCGTCAAGGCAGGACGCGGCGAAGCCGGGGCGCGCGCGGCGGCCTCGCACACCGGCGCGCTGGCGGGCGCCGACCTTGTCTATGACGCGGCCTTCCGGCGCGCCGGCATGCTGCGCGTCAAGTCGCTGCGCGAACTATTCGACGCCGCCGAGACCGTAGCGAGCGGCATGCGCCCACATGGGGACAGACTTTCCATCGTCACCAATGGCGGGGGGCTGGGGGTGATGGCGGCCGACGCGCTCGAAGCACGCGGCGTTGCACCGCTGCCGCTCAGCGACGCTGCAGGTGCGGCGCTCGACGCCGTCCTGCCAGCGGCCTGGTCGCGCGCCAATCCGGTCGACATTCTAGGCGACGCTCACAGCGATCGATACGAAGCCGCCCTTGCCGCTCTTGTGCGCCACAGCGAACAGGACGCCATTCTGGTGATGAATTGTCCCACCGGCGTGGCCGACAATCTTGAAGCGGCCGAGGCGGTGCTGACGGCGAAGGCGCGTCATCCCAAAGTGCCGATGCTCGCCTGCTGGATGGGCGAAGCGACGGCCGATGAACCGCGCAAGCGCTTTGCCGATGCAGGCGTGCCCAGCTTTGAGACGCCTGAAGAAGCGGTGAACGCCTTTGTCAATCTGGTCGAGTACGATCGCAACCAAGCCGCTCTGCTTGAGACGCCGCCAGCATCCCCCGAACGCGCGCCCACGGCACGTGAGGAGGCGCGCGCCATCATCGCGCACGTCATCGGCGAGGGGCGCTCCATGTTGAGCGAACCGGAAGCCAAGCGCGTGCTCGCGCTCTACGGCGTCCCCGTGGTCGAAACCGAAATCGTGCACACGCCCGACGACGCCGCCAAAGCCGCCGCGCGGCGCCAAGGGCCGTTTGCGCTGAAAATCCTCTCCCCCGATATCAGCCATAAGACCGATGTCGGCGGCGTCGCGCTCGCGCTCGCTAACGCAGACGCGGTGAAATCCGCCGCCGCGCGCATGCTGGAGACGGTCGCAGCCGCCGCACCGGAGGCCCGACTGACCGGTTTCACCCTGCAGCAGATGATTCGGCGTCCGCACGCACAAGAACTCATCCTTGGACTGAGCGAAGACCGGACCTTCGGCCCCACCATCCTCTTCGGTCATGGCGGCGTGGCCACAGAGATCGTCGCCGACCGGGTCGTCGGCTTGCCGCCGCTCAATACGCCGCTGGCGCGGGCGATGATCACGCAGACGCGCGTCGCCAAACTGCTGGCCGGCTTTCGCGATCGCCGGCCCGCGGACCTCGCCGCGGTCGCAGCCACCCTTGTCTCGGTGTCGGATCTGGCCATTGATCTCGCAGAGATCGCCGAACTCGACATCAATCCGCTACTCGCCGATGCGGACGGCGTCATCGCGCTCGACGCGCGCATCCTGGTGCGGCCTGCCCCCGCCGATGGTGAGAAGCGGCTGGCGATACGGCCCTATCCGGCAGAGCTAGCCCTCGAGATCGTCCTCCCTGACAGGGAAAAGCTCATTTTGCGCGCGATCCGGCCAAGCGACGCCGGAGCGCTCGCCGAGATGGTCGCACGCACTCGGCCCGAAGACTTGCGGCTGCGGTTTCATGGCGCGGTCCGCGAGCTTGCGCCGGGGCAAGCTCAGCGCCTGACACAAATCGATTATGATCGCGAGATGGCGTTCGTCGCGTGCGAGGAAGATGGCGCCATTGCCGGCGTCGCGCGCCTCATATTCGATCCAGAATTCTCGACGGCGGAATACGGCCTCATTGTACGCTCACACATGCAGGGCCGCGGCATTGGCCGAGAATTGCTCTTAGCCCTTCTCCACTATGCCGAGCACCGCGGCGCCGTCAGCGTCTGGGGCGATGTGCTGGCTGACAACGAGAACATGCTCATCATGGCGCGCGCCATGGGCGCGACGTTGACGCCAAGCGCGGGAGCGGTGGTGCGCACGGAATTCCGGCCCGGCGGCGGCGCACGCGGGGGCGATTGACGCACCCGACGTGGCGAGATTGTCCGCAAAGGGATGCCGTTACTCTGTTTCTCCCTGTCGCCACACGCCCAACACCGCGGCGGTTTGCAGTCAAAATCGGTTCTTGAGTTCGATGACGGTGACGATTCGCCCCACATCTTCGCGGTGAAGATCAAGACCGAGGATGAGACCGTTGAGAAAGTCTGCCTCGTCCTCATTTAACTCGCCGTCGGCCAACACAAGGTCGAACGCATGCGCGAAAGCCGGCAAGCGCATATCAACGGGCAACGTGGCGCAAGCATTGCTCAGCACCGCTTCGCCACTACGCGTGCGCTCCAGGATTCTCACATTTAAAGCTGCGAGTTGCGCGACCGTCAGCGTCTTGAGCGCACGGGATCGGTGCGCAAGCGCCAGCAATTCTTCGTGCTCGACCGCAGCGAGGCTTCCGTCGCACGTCACCGCAGCGAACAGGATCGCCAAGAACGCTTCGGGTATCGACCAGGCCTCCTGCGATCCTTGAGAAACGAGCATGTCAGTCCAGTTCAGTGCATGCGCCGCCTCGTCATGAGAGGGTTTCCGGCCTGCGACGAAGAAATCCGACATCCTGCTTTATCTCCCCGTCAGCTTTGCGGCAGCCTGCACTTTGAGCCACTCATGCGTTTGCGTCCCGCGTGCGCTCACCATTTTGTCGGCGCCACTGGACCGTCAACGATCACCGGCTAGCGCGCGATCCAGCCGCCATCCACCACCAAAGCCTGCCCGGTGGTGAAGCTGGCTCCTGGACTGCAAAGCCAGAGCACCGCGCTTGCGATCTCTTCAGGCTGCCCCAACCGCTCCATCGGCGTCGACGCGGCAAGCGACATCTTGGCCGCGACATCATCCTGCGTGAAGCGATCGATCATCGGCGTCTGGATAACGCCTGGGCAAATCGCATTCACGCGGATGTTCTGGGTGGCGTATTCAAGCGCCGCGGCCTTGGTAAGGCCGATCACGCCGTGCTTGCTCGCCACATAGGCCGGAATGTTCGCAAAGCCCACCATGCCGGCTATGGAGGAACAGTTCACAATCACGCCTCCGCCAGCTGACAGCATGGCCGGAATTTGATGCTTCATGCACCACCAGACGCCGCGCAAATTGATGTCCATCACGCGCTGCCAATTTTCATTCGCGCACACGCTTGTCGCGCCCTGCTCGCCCTCAATGCCGGCGTTGTTGAAGGCGATATCGAGCGCGCCAAACTCTCGCACCGCTTGGCGAACAGCGGCGACGATCGCTTGCTCGTCCTGCACGTAGCAGGCGCAGAAGGCGGCCTTGACGCCGGCTGCGCGCAGCTCCGCGGCCAATTGCTCGCCTGCGTCCACCAGCACATCGGCCAAGAGCACGGCCGCGCCCTGCTCGCCAAAGGCGCGCGCGGTCGCCGCGCCAATGCCCGACGCCGCCCCGGTTACGAGCGCAACGCGCCCGGCGAATTGCCGCTGCGACATGGCTTTGCTCCTCACAGGGCCATTCGTTGCACCATAAGGGCGGGGCGATTCCCGCACTTGCGTCCGATCAAGGCCGGACAAGTCGATGGGACGAAGAGGCCGCTTGTCGAATGCTGGACGCGCGCACTGCAAGGCGCGTCTGCTTTTCCGCTTCGATGACCGCGAAGAACACCGCTCCAACCGCAACAATGATCAGGCCGTCAATCAGGGGCACAGCGCGCGTCCCAAACACGTTCTGCAGCGGCGGCGCGTAGGTGACGGCCAATTGCGCGAATGTAATCGCAATGACACAGCCCCACACAACCGGTGTTCCCTGCGCGGCGCGCCAGGTAAGCGACGTCCCGTAAATGTTCCGGATAAAGAAGAGATGGAAGATTTCGAGGACGACCAGCGTGTTGAGCGCGATCGTTCGCGCCAGTTCAGCGGAGTACCCTTTGTCGATGGCGTAGGCGTACATGCCGAACACCGCCGCGAGGAAGAGGACCGACACCAGCACGATGTGCCAGACGAGTTCGGAGTTGAGCAGCGGTTCGCTGCGCGCGCGCGGCGGACGCAACATGGTGTTCGCTTCGGTGGGTTCGAAGGCGAGCGCAAGACCCAGCGTGATCCCTGTAATCAGATTGATCCAAAGAATCTGCACCGCGGTAATCGGCAGCGCCATGCCGAGAGACAAGGCCACAATGATCGTCATCGCTTCGCCCGCATTGGTGGGCAGGGTCCAGCTGATCACCTTCTTGATGTTGTCATAGACGGTGCGGCCCTCGCGGACGGCGGCGGCGATCGAAGCGAAATTGTCGTCGGCGAGCACAAGCTCCGAGGCCTCCTTGGCGGCTTCGCTGCCCTTCTGGCCCATAGCGATACCAGCGTCCGCGCGCTTTAGCGCCGGCGCGTCATTCACGCCGTCGCCGGTCATCGCCACTATCATGCCGTGCGCTTGCAGCGCGGTCACAAGCCGCAGCTTGTGTTCGGGGCTTGTCCTTGCAAACACATCGGTGTCGAGAACGGCGGCAGCCAGCTCCGCATCGTTCATGGCCTCCAGCTCGGCGCCGGTCAGCACGCCATCGGGCTGTTGAAGGCCGATCTGGCGGGCAATCGCAACGGCCGTGCCAGCATGGTCGCCGGTGATCATCTTCACGCGGATGCCAGCGCTGCGACATTCAGCGACGGCGTCAATGGCTTCACGGCGCGGCGGATCAATCAACCCCACCAAGCCAATAAGCACCAGACCTTCCTGGAGATCCGCTTCGCCCAGCCCGCGGTGGTCGTTTCCGAGGCAGCGACGCGCGAGCGCCAGCACGCGTTGACCGCTGGCGGCGATCTCCTCGATCTTCGCGCGCCAATAGCGATGGTCGACAGGGGCCGCGCCCCCATCGGCCGCGAGTTGAGCGGAGCACAATTCAATCACGCGTTCGGGCGCGCCCTTCACGTGTATCGCCGCCTGGCCGCCTTGATCTTGGGTGAGCACCGCCATGTAGCGATGGCGCGCATCGAAGGGGATAACATCAAGGCGACGCCAACCACCGAAGGGCTCAGGACCCGCGTGCATGATCTTCGCCGTCAACGCCTTCAGCGCCCCCTCCATCGGGTCGCCCTCGACCTTCCAGCCGGCCGCTTCACGTCGCAACGTCGCGTCGTTGCAGAGGCCGGCCGCGCGAGCGAACTCAATAAGCAGCGCGTGTTCGCTGGGCTCGAGCTCCGCATCGGCAAGGCGTATGGCGCCCTCGGGCGCATAGCCCTCTCCGGCGACGGAATAGGTAGCTTCCGCGCTCGCGAGCGTCGCCGCCATCATCTCGTTGCGTGTGAGCGTGCCGGTTTTATCACTACAGATGACCGACACCGAGCCTAGCGTTTCGATGGCCGGCAAACGCCGCACAATGGCGTTGCGCCGCGCCATAGCCTGCACTCCAACGGCCAGCGTAATGGTCAACACCGCCGGCAGCCCTTCCGGAATAGCGGCAACCGAGAGCCCCACCACGGTCATGAAGAGTTCTGAGAACGGCAAGTGGCCGACGAAATAGCCGAAGATCAGCAATGCGCCTGCGATCAGCAGGATGAGGACAGTGAGCCAGCGCGCGAAGCCGTCCATCTGCCGGACAAGCGGCGTGGTCAGCGTTTCCACCTTGGACAAGAGGCCGCTGATGCGCCCGATTTCAGTCGACGATCCGGTGGCGACGACAACGCCGCGCCCCTGACCCGCCGCAATGAGCGTGCCGCTGAACGCCATCGAGGTGCGGTCGCCAAGCGGCGCATCCGCCGCAACGGGCGCGACTGCCTTTGTCACGGGTACGGATTCGCCGGTGAGGATCGCCTCTTCGATCCGCAGGCCGGTCGCCTCAAGCAGGCGCACATCGGCGGGAACCTTTTCGCCAGCCTCCAGCAACACGATATCGCCTGGCGTCACTTCAGCGCTATCAACGCTGCACCGAACGCCATCGCGCAAAACCGCCGACTTTGGCGCAAGCATGTGGCGGATCGACTCCATCGCCTGCTCGGCGCGTCCCTCTTGTATAAAACCGATGATCGCATTGGCGATCACGACCGCGAGGATGACGCCAGTGTCGACAAAATGCCCGAGCGCCGCGGTAATGATCGCCGCCCCTAGCAGCACGTAAATCAGCACGTTGTGGAAATGCGCGAGGAAGCGAACGATCAGGCTGCGCTGTTGCGCACGCGGCAGTGTATTGGGGCCATAACGCTTGAGCCGCTGCAGGGCCTCGGGCTGCGTCAGACCTTCGGGCCGCGCCTCCATGGCGACGAGCGCCGCCGCCGCGGTGCGGTCGTGGAACTTCGCTGCGCTCTTGTCGGCTTGGGATGGCGATTTGTTCTGCATGTCCTGCTCGACACCGGTGAACGTGCGCCCGTCTAGAACGGGCGCTGCGCGCGACGCTTGATCCGCATCAAGGTGATGCGCATGTCTTTTCCCTCTTTTGCGCGATGCTTGTGCGCGCCGACGAAAAGGTTTTCCCGGCGACTGACTTTGACTTGATCTCGGCTAACGATTCCGCCGTCGCCGAAATCGGCGCCGCATTGACGCGAGCGAGCAAACCGTTGCCGCTCGCCGTGAAACGCTTGGCCCATTTCATTCTGGATTCTCAAGATGCAACCGGCGCGCCTGACACCTGATCGCTGCTATTGCGAAGATCACAGATAGCGTCGCTGCATCCCTTGAACGCGATGTCAGCGAGCGGCGGCATGATAAGACGGAATGCCGACAAGCAGGCGTGTGGGACGCCGATAACGCACAGCATCACAAGATCTAGCTGAAGGCGCCCTTGCGCGGCGTGCCTAACCGCCACGCCAGCCCGCGCTTAAGGTGTCTTCACTCCGTCCTGGACGCAGGCTGGCGCCCCGACCCTCGGCAAACAGGATCTCCCAGCGCCTAAGCACCGCATAGAGCATGAGCGACATACCAGCGATCTCAAGTGTCTCTTCGAAGGTGAACAACAAGATGTAGAGCGCGTCGGAAATGTCGCCGCCAATTACGCGCCAGCGCCACCCGCCCAACATTTCCAGGCCGACAGCTCCGCTCAGATAAATTGCTCCGGCGCCCATAACCCGAAGCCTGGACATCGGATCAAGCTGCCGGAGGAACCGCAAAGACAGCAAAAATACGATGAGCGCGAACGCCATGCCGGGGAGCACCCACGCGAAGTAGAACGGCCCGCCGGTGATACCCAACGCTTCGCGCGTGCCGCCGCTCAGGTGTTCATGGAAGCCGACTGTCTCGTCTATGCTCAAATAAACGAACACCGCCGCCAGAAAGCCCCAGGATATCCAGCCGGCCCGTCGTTCTTTCCATAACCGCCAGCTCACCGCAGCGAGCGCGACTGCATTGGTTAAAATCAATGCGCCAGAGTAGAAACTGGGCAGATTGCATTCCCTGCTCATATCGACCAGAGGACGAAAACCGCGCTGATGGTCAAAGCCGGAAATCAAATAGAGACTATGGGCGGTCACGTTCGCCGCAATTAGGAAAAGAAGCATTGCCGTGAGCAACGACGCCGCCAGTTTCGATATCATTGCCGCGCTCCAAGGTCTGGGCGGGTGCACTCGCGGCCCGCCTCAGATGTGTAGCGCCCCTCTGCGATGGGGCGACTGGCGTAATGAAAGACGCACTTCGCCCAGGCGCCACGAATTGCGGCTGCAACGCGTAATACTGGCACAGCGGGCGCGCGGGTAGGGTAACACCAAGGCGGCACCACCCTCCACCGACGCCGCGCACGAACAACAGCTGGTGTTCATGCGCGCACTATCGGCGCGGGATATTGCAGCTATTGAGCTTCGCAATTTGTTGTGGTCGTTATTGCCGGGTTAGTATCCGTGGGGATTATCGTGCAACGCCAAGCCCGTTCCCCGCTCGATCCAAGGGACCAAAGATGCCAATCACGCTGCAGAAGCGGTCGATGACCATCGCCGGGAGACGCACATCGCTCGCGCTTGCGCCGCCCTTTTGGAAAGCGATAGAGCGCCGGGCAAAAGTCGAGGACCGCTCGCTCGCTTCTTTAATCGCAGAGATCGACACCCTGAGACGCAGCCGAGAGCCCGAAGCGTCGCTCGCGTCGGCTGTTCGCAAATCACTGGTTACCCGGGCGTGATGGGCCTCATCAAAATACCTGTAGCACCGACTTTGGCGCCTGGGTTTTGCTTGACCACGCGAGCGAGCTACGCCGCCACCGGCGAGCCGAATGCGGGCCCCTATTGGAGCATCACGTGCGCATGGGGCGACTTCTGGGTCCGTCGCCCCCGTATTCTAGAGTCAAACGCCGACCAATGCCCTTAGTAGCGCCGACGGCGCCACAGCTCAGCACCAATGCTGCCCAACGTCTGGTCATGCGGCGGGCCGACGATTGGCACGTCCATCTGCGCGACGGGGCCATGCTTGGCTCCGTCGTCAACTTCACAGCGCGGCAGTTTGCACGCGCTATCGTCATGCCCAATCTTGATCCGACGATCACGTCTGTCGCCGCCGCCAAAGCCTACCGGTCGCGTATCTTAGCTGCACTTGCGTCAGACGATGCATTTACGCCCTTGATGACCTGCTAGCTAACGGATGACAGCGATCCAGCGGAGATCGAACGCGGCTTTAAAACTGGCGTTTTCACGGCATGCAAACTCTATCCGGCGCATGCCACAACCAATTCCCGGCGCGGCGTCACAGACCTCCGTTGCATCTATCCCGCTCTGGAAACCATGCAACGGATTGGCATGCCCTTATTGCTGCACGGAGAGGTGACGGATAAGCACGTCGACATATTCGACCGCGAGGCGGTCTTCCTGGACCTCGTCCTGTCCAAACTTCTCCTGGAATTCCCCGCGCTCAAGATCGTGCTTGAGCATATCACCTCCGCGGACGCAGTGGCCTTTATCGAAAGCGGGCCTGCGACGTTGGCCGCAACCATTACGCCGCATCACCTCGCGATCAATCGCAACGCCATGTTTGAGGGCGGGATGAGGCCTCACTTCTATTGTCTGCCCGTCGCCAAGCGCGAGCGCCACCGCCTTGCCCTGCGCAAGGCGGCGACATCCGGTTCGCCCAAGTTTTTTCTAGGCACCGATTCCGCGCCGCACGCGATAGGCGACAAGCAAGCAGCGTGCGGCTGCGCTGGCATCTTCTGCGCACCCTATGCGCTGGAAAGCTACGCCCAGACCTTTGAGGACGAAGGCGCCCTCGACCGCCTGGAGGCTTTCGCCTCGGAACATGGGCCCCGCTTCTATGGTCTGGCGCTGAACTCGGAGCGTATCGTGCTTGAGCGCTCGCCGCATGAGACGCCGCATCGGCTGGGCGCAGGCGCGACAGAATTGGTCCCGTTCCACGCGGGAAGCACCCTTAACTGGCGGTTCGCCGGCGGAGCAGACAAACGAGATTGACCGACCAATTCGCGTTTTGGGTCCGCTCTTGTCGCAAGAGATGGGCGTCATCGCCGCATTCGATCGTGCGCATTGCGCTTGTTCATGCCAGCGGGCCGAAGACTGGGCCTAATCTTCGCCAGGTGGACGCTCGCGGCTGCGAGAACCCAATCCATGGCGAAGCAAGGCCTATGACCCTCGAGCAAGTCCAGTTCATCGGCGAAGTCGTTGCGGCCTCTATCATCTTCGCAGGCTGCATTTCTACCTGGCTCATGGTGGAGTCTCATGCTCAAGCGAAAAAGAGCCTCGCCAGGGAGCGCAACGACTCCGCCTAATCTCCACCCTCCGCGCTGCTGGGGTTAAAGGTTGGTCTTTGAGCGACGGACGTGTTCGCGCTGGCTGTTCGCGCGCCACTTTCACAGCATCGCAATGACGATCCATCTACGTTATGATAAATAGCGGATCGCGGATTCAGCGGCGCTGTTTCTGTCTGTCCTGCACTGGGCGAACATGGGCCCAAAGCTTAGCCGCGAACCTTTCGACATGCGTGCGAGTCGGTCAGGACGAGGCTGTCAGCTGCGGAACGCCGCCCGCCAAGTTAGCCGGCGAAACGGCGCTCGAGTTCGGCTCGGCGCAAAGCCGCATAGCGATCTTCTAGCCGCTCGATTTGCGCTTCGAGCTCGCGGATGCGTTTGACATCCACTGTCTCTGCCCGGCGCGCCTTCGCCAGGTCGTGGTCAAGCGCGTCGATCTCCTCGCGCAGCAGCAATCGCGATACGACGTCCACGGGTCGCCTCCTTACCGTTGCTACGGTGAACCTCATATCGGTCCGGCTCCGCGCGGTTCAACAGGACGCGCCATTGCAAAGCGCAATTCTAGCAATTTTGGTGGGACATCGCGGCGGGCGGCGCGGACCCTTTCTTCGCTATAGATGCACTAGCACCCCGAGTCGTGCGTTCGAACGCACTCGCGCCACGGTGACTTCAGGCCGCGCGCAGCGGCATGGCAGAAGCGCCGTCTGGAGAAAATCGCGCCGGAATTGCGACGCGGAAGCGGGCGCCGCCGCCGGCCGCGCATGAGGCTGACACATCGCCGCCCAGCAATCGCGCTACGCGCTGGCTTAGCGCAAGCCCGAGCCCCATACCCTCAAAGTGCCGGGTCTGAGCGCTGTCAGGCTGGCTGAATGGCTCAAACAAATGCTCCAAGCGATTTGCATCTAAGCTGACGCCGTTATCCTCGATCTCGATCACTAGCCAGGAGCTGCCCTCATCAACCGCCTGCAAGACGCGAACCTCAATTCGGCCGTTGGTGGTCGAGCGCGCCGCATTGGAGAGCAAACCGCGCAAACAAAGACTGAGCCTGTCGCCATCCGTCAGCCACACGCCTGGCTCCGTTGTGTCGACGATGTGGATCTCATTGCCATTGGCGCGCGCAAGCGGCTCAATTGCATCAACGGCCTCTTGCACACACTCTGTCGGCCGGCATTCATCAAGGTCAATGCTGATTTTTCCAGCGTCGATCGCCGCCAGCTTAAGAACGTCGTTCACCATGCTGCGCAAATTCAACGCCGCTTGAAGCACACGGCGATTGTCCGCGACCGCTTCGCCAATGCCAGCTTCGTCGGCATCTTCGATCAACATTTCGCTATAGCCAATAATGGCATTGAGCGGGGTCCGCAGTTCATGACTCACGTTGGCCATGAACTCAGATTTTGAGCGCGCAAGCTCCTCCGCCGCCGCCCGCCCCTGAACAGCGTCTTTGGTGTCGTTCGCTGCTTCGACCAGCAGCGCGCTCGACTTACCAACGACTGCGCGAAAATTGGACACGGAGAGACTCGCCGCCAGAGCGAGCAACGTCATCATTGCGGCGTTCCAAAAGGAAACCTCCTCCATGCGCATCCAATCGTTGGGCGCAGACCCCAGCGCCTCATAACTCGATGGCGGCAAGATCTCGCGCGCGAGGTGCAGACCGGCATAGGTCAGTGTCACAACCAACACCCAAATGAGGCCCACACGAGCGCCCAACATCAACGAGCCGAGGAGCGGCAGCAACATGAGAAAGAACGACGTTGTCGAGACAACACCACCTAACGCCCCAGCTGTGAGCGTCACGATCAGATAGAATGTGACGAGGTAAGCGTGGCAGAGCAGGTCCAGATTGACTTTCGTACGCAACGCCAAATACGGGAAGGGCGCAAACGCAAACGGCGTTAGTGCGCACAGGAACGCCACAAAGGGGCGCCCGCCGATGACACTGGCGCTCGTCAGCACAACCCAAATCGTAGCGATGACAATCGTCAGCAGCGCCGTGAAGGTTAACAAACGCTTTCGCGTTTCATGCAGCAAAGAGGCATCGAGCGAGGGTGATCCCGACAGTCGCTCCCAGAGGGCGTCAAAATATCCGAACATCCCAGAGCGTTTAGCGCCTCTGCGCTAAAGAACCGGAAATACCAGTATACCGTCGTTCAGCGCCCGGCTCTAAGCGCCACATTCTTATGTCGTTGCCTTGGGCGCCGAGCCGCAGCAATGGCGAATTTCTTGTGCGTTGGCCTCTGAGGCGTCATATGCCGGGACCCCCCACAAAGCCGACATCGGCGTGGGCGGCGGCGTTTGAGCGACCCCGGTCCATCGCGCATGCCGCAGAACATCAGGCGCCGATGCCATTGCGTTTCCTTCCGCATGCGGATCGCATCGATGGTCAATGCAGCGAAAGCCACAAGCGCCATCAAATTCATCACTATGAAAGACGCATAGGTCCAAAATGGCGGCACTGCGGCGTTGCGCATCATCCGGAACAGGATCAGCGCGCCGTCCTGAACGGAAGCAGGCATCACGATTGGTATTTTCGCTCTCCTAACGGAGAAACGTTCGAAGAAGCGTATTCGCGTGTGTCTTGGAGAAGCCTGCGCTCCGGCGATCGTAGTCACGCACCCATTAACTAGCAGACTAATTCGCGGGTCGTACGAGCAGCCATCAAAGCAGGACATGCTGCTGCTCCCTGTGCCGCAGAACGGGTTTTACCAACTGGCAAATGGCCGCTCGGAATTCGTTCAATCGGCTTGAGATCGAACGGCAAGAACGGGCCACGGCCCGTCATAGCGAACAAAATCACGAATGGCCTAGTCGCTCAAAACGTGACCCCTGCGTCAGACGCGGGCAATCGGCCTGATGTCGCCGGTTCACGCCAGTCGCCGCCCCTCCGAGACAGCGAAGACCGACGTCCAAATCAATGTAGGCGGAGACCCGTTTTCGCCGGGCCGGAACGATAGATAAGCATCTACACCCGGTGTATAGAGAACGCCGTATCCCACCTGGTAGAGCTGATAGCGCGGGCCTTGTTCCGTTTGCACGGTTGGCCCCGCCTCGTCGACGCTGATCTCCACGTCGCCAATGCCGGGCAGGCGATAACGCCCAGCCAGCGCCTCGGCGTCGACCTCCATTTCCTCGGGCGGCGCGTTTGGCAGCGGCTCTGCTTCACGCCCCTCCGCGATCGCAGCAAGGCTCCGCATGAACCAAGGCTGAAGCGGCGGCGCCATCGTATTGTTGCTGACAAACACCACACTGATCCGTTGCGACGAGTCCCAATAAACCAGGTTGAAGAAAGCCTGATGGTGACCGGTGTAGTAGCAACGCGCACGATCCGGCGCGCAGTACCAGCTGGACAGGTTCAGCGCGGAGTCATCATCGCCGACGCGCGCAGGCGCCAAGGCGTTATTGAGCACGGCTTCCGGATGCACACGGCCATTGGCCCAAGCGCTCGCCCAAGCGTGCAGGTCGCGCGCCGTGAAATAGATGTTGGACCCTCCATAGATCGCTTCATTATCGTAGACGTCGAACTCATCGGCGCCGGGCAGGCTGGACCGAAAACCCAAAGTCCGCGGTTGAGGCCAATCCGCGAACCGCGCAGGCCGCAGGAACGCAGCGCCGGCGCCAACGCCGCCGAGCAAGCGGCCCATCTGTTCCTCGTACGATGAACCCGAAACGCGCTCGATTAGGAGCGCAAGGGTGTCGTAGCAGGCATTGCAGTAACTGAACGTTGCGCCTGGCTGGCGCAGAGGGCGAGGCGATATGCGCCGCATAAAGGCCGGCAACGCTACGTTTCCCGTCGCGGCATCAGCCTCAGGCAGCGGCTGAAACGGATCATAATCGGGCGCCCCTGATGTATGGCTGAGTAAATGCTCGACGGTGACGTCGGCATAGGGAAACTCAGCAACGTGCGCCCGCACTGGATCATCGAGCGCTATTCTCCCCTCATCGATCAAGCGCCAGATGAGCGCCGCTGTGACCGTCTTTGCAAGCGAAGCGCCGTCAGCGGCAGTGTCGAGTGTGAAGGGGCGCGTCCGATCAGCCCCTCCGAAAGCACCTTCGTACACGATTTCGCCGTCGCGCGAGATGATGACAGCGCCGCTGAAGTCGCCAGCCTCGTGCATGCGCTCCAGCAAGGTGTCAGCGCGGCCGTGTAGCTTAGCAATCTCCGAGCTGTCTACGCAGCCACCAATCATCAGCAGAAGCACGGAGATCAACATCGCAAACCTCATTGCGCGCCTCCCGTACCAACGGCGCGGGACCTTAATCCAAGATCCCGCGACGCACTCACCGAAACGTTCTCGTGAGTTATAACAACACCTGCTGAGCGGCCAAAAAGGGCCACGGCCCGTCATAGCGTACAAAATCACGACCGGCTTAGTCGCTCAAATCCGGCCGCCGGTAATGCTGCGTCCGCTAAGGCGCGATGTCGCCGAAACCGGTCATTGAGGTTTTAGGTCGCGATACCAAAGCCCCGTTGGCCCCATCAAAAGAGCGAATACAGCCAAGGCCGTCAGGGTGTGAACGTGCAGGCTAGAAGCGGTGAGCCAATAAAGCGGGACCTCTCTAGCGAAGACGAATGCGACACTGAGCACTAGGCCGCACACGATAATGTTGGACCAATTGCGCGGTGCCAGTGTCACCAAGGAGACCGCGACGCACATACACGCCCACGCGAAGGCCCGATAAATGAAATGGGTCGCAGGCGGTGAGGTCCAGGCGAATAGCCACTCGCCGCCTTATCCGTCGGCCCAGATCAGAATGAGAGCCGCAACCATAGTGGCGGCGGCAAATCGAACCATGCTCACTGCATACTCCTGGCCCGCGACGAAGACTTGGGCATAAAGCACGAGTGTCGGGAATGGGCCAATCTCGGTCGTCGCGACAATATCCTACCAACGGCTCGAATGGGGGACCATCGCGTCATCGTCTCTTCTGGCTTCAGCTCCTGGCACAGTCAGCCTTCCTTAGCCTCCTACGGAACGGCGGAGCACGTCGCGCATCGTCGCGCTCACGTGCAGTTGCTTCCATAGCGGCTTAAACCTGCCCTGCCGAAGAATCGCAGCATGACTGGCGACTGTCTCGGCAACGCGCCGCTGCATGTCATCAGTCAGCGGATAAATCCAGTTGAGGAGGAAGACGTCGAGGATGGCAATGTAGCGCGGTATCCACTCCCGATATTCCTCGCGCTCTTGCATCGTCATGCCGGCTAGCTCTTGCTCGTTCGCACCGTTCGAAAAGGTCCGCTTTGCGCTCTCGGCCCACAGGTGCACGAGGTTGAAAAGAGCCGAGCGATCTTTCGACACGTCCGGCGAGTTGTCGCCGAGCGCCACTGCGAGCATCGCCCTTTCACTCACCTCAACACTGCGCTTCTGCCAGTGGACTATGGCAGTCACTTTGAAACCGATGAATGTGATGCCGCCGATCGCGATGATGTTCGCTGCGATCGTCGTCAGCGAATCCCAGAACTGCAAGTCGCCCATTCTCTGCATGCCTCGCTCAAGTGATTACTCGCTCTAACACGAGCGCTCGTTCCGCATCCCCTATCGTATTCGCGATTGCGGCGTATCGAAACGTCAGCCCCATAAGCGCTTCCGGCAGTTCATGTCGTGCGATCACGAAGCAAATCCCGTTACCTTGATAGGGGAGCAGCCAATGAATGGCGTATTCCCGGTTCGGCTTCTTCCCGGTGAACTTATGCGGCGCGCAGTGTTCTAGGCATTCGCGAAACTTCGCTCGAGCATTCTCGACGACAATCGCCGTCTGCTCGCCGCGCCTAGTCCTCTCCAGCGCTTCATTCTCTTCGGCAGAGATCAAGCGACCAGCTCCAAGTGGGCCCGCCCGTTAGTTGTCACACCCTAACGCTTTTCGCCACCCGCACCCTCTCCCCGTCGCGCATCTCTTCGACGTATTTCGTCCTCGTCTGAGCCGGTCTCTCGATCAACGGTGTAGCGGAACGTGCCGGTCTTCTTGCCGCCTTCGCGCACCCAGTCGCCGCGGATGCTGAAGCCATCGGCTTCGAGCTCACGGATGCGCTCGGAGAGCCTGAGAATGTGCATCTGCACTGCTTCGACGTTCGTGCTGGACCCGTGCTCAATGAGATGCGCGCGCACGCGGTCGCGTTGCGTTGGCTTCTTCATGGAGCAGTTGGCGATGGCGGGCACAGTGTCTGCTATCGCGAGATCAGCAAGGCGTCTGACCTACGGAGATTGGAGTCGCGCCGACTCTCGACCTCACCCTTACCAAGGCTGCGCTCTACCAGCGTCCGCTATCTAACTTCGCGGCGTGATCGCTGACTTCTCAAAATGCCCCGGAACGGACTCCCGGCGCCTTAACTTTCGCTGCTTTGCGAGTGGACTTCCGTTGCGTTCCGAGCATGCTGGGGTCAGCGAACGACGCCCGCTGGAGGTGAACGACTCGACAGGTCCAGCGCTGAGAGCGAGCCCTTTTCCCCGAGGTTTCCGGGGCTTCCCCTCGTGCCGGCGCTTGGCGGCTGCCAGGGAGCAAGAACATGGCCGCAAACACGCCACAGCGACGCACAGTCCGCCCTCTTCCGAAAGGCAGCGCCAGCAAAAGGCGAACGAGAGGCGCTTCCGCCGCCACACTAACTAACGCCACAACTAAGCCCACGACCAAGCTTGACGCTCTGATCTCAGCCCTGCGCGCGCCCAAAGACGCAACGTTGGCGCAGCTTATGGCGCTCACCGGCTGGCAAATGCATTCCGTACGCGGCGTGATGTCCGGCGCGCTGAAGAAGAAACGTGGCCTAGCGATCACGTCATCAAAGCGCGGCGACGAGCGCGTCTATCGCATCGAGAGCAGCAAATGAGAGGCGCCGCTCAAGACGCGATTTGGGAGGCGATAGTCGACCGCGCCGAGTTGCTACATGACAGGACCGTTCGCGGCCAGGCCGATCCGAGCCGGTCTAGGGCGACAAGAATCCTCGCCCTCACCGACGAACTCTCAGCCCTCGCCCGCGCGGCGGCGCTGCTGATGGATAAGAGGCGCACATGACTGACATCGCTGCGCTTCGCGCGTTGAAGTTGACGGAGCTGCGCAAAGCCTGGCGCAACCAATTCGCCAACGATCCGCCGACGTTTCGCTCTCGTGACTTATTGCTGCGGGCGTTCGTCCATCGGCTGGAAGTCGCAACCTTCGGCGACCTATCCCCACGCTTGAAGAAGCGGCTGACCGAGTTGGCTCGGCAGTTCGAAGCCAATCCCGACTATGATCCAGCGCCGCGCCAAGCGCCGCCGATGGGAAGCGCATTGGTCCGAGATTGGAATGGCGTGAGGCACTTAGTGCTCGTCACGCCTGGCGGCTTTCAATACCTCGACAAAACCTACGCATCACTCAGCCAAGTGGCGAAGGCCATCACTGGCGCCCATTGGAGCGGCCCTCGCTTCTTCGGCCTCATCGGCGAAGGCCTCGAACGCGCATGAAAAAGCTTCGCTGCGCCATCTATACTCGGAAATCCACCGACGAGGGGCTTGAGCAGAGCTTCAACTCGCTCGACGCGCAACGCGAGGCGTGTGGCGCTTATATTCTCTCCCAGGCGGGCGAAGGCTGGGGCGCAGTCAAGGACATCTATGATGACGGCGGCTTCTCCGGCGGCAGCATGGACCGCCCCGCCCTAAAGCGATTACTGGCCGAGGTGGAAGCAGGAGGCGTGGACGTCATCGTCGTCTACAAGGTCGATCGCCTCACTCGCTCATTGGCCGACTTCGCGCGCATCGTAGAAGTTCTCGACCGCGCCGGCGCTTCGTTTGTGTCCGTGACCCAAGCCTTCAATACGACCACATCGATGGGACGCTTAACGTTGAACGTGCTGCTGTCGTTTGCGCAATTCGAGCGTGAAGTGACTGGCGAACGCATTCGCGACAAGATCGCCCAATCAAAAGCTCGCGGCATGTGGATGGGCGGGCATCCGCCGCTTGGCTACGACGTCCGAGAGCGCGCGCTCCACGTCAACGAAGTGGAAGCCGAAACCGTCCGCTTGATTTTCAATCACTATCTCAATTCGCGTAGCGTCTATGAACTGCGCGACTCGCTTAACAACGAAAGCATCCGCTCGAAGGCCTGGACGTCACGCACCGGCAAAAAGCACGGCGGCCAGCCCTTTACCCATGGCGCACTCTACCACCTCCTCGCCAATCGGGTTTATGTCGGCGAAATCGTCCATCGCGGACGCAGCCATCCTGGCCAGCACGCAGGAATTATCCCGCCTGAATTATTCGCAGCGGTGCAGCAGAAGCTCAAGGCCGGCGTGCTGGGACCGCCCCGGGCGCTCACGAACAAAGGCCATATAGCGACGCTGCTAGGAAAGCTGTTTGACGACAGTGGCAGTCCAATGACCGGTGCGCACGCCAACAGAAGTCAGCGCCGCTACCTTTACTACGTGTCGACCGCCCGCACCCAACGCAAGCCGGCCGGCACGCTTCCGAGAGTATCGGCGCCGAGACTCGAGCAGCTCGTCAGCGAGATCGTCACCCCACTGCTCGATCCTCACTTCGCCTTTAGTTCGGAATCGCCGGTCTCAGACGCGATCCGCCGTGTCGAGCTCGGCCGCGAGCGGATCACCATCGAACTCGCGGCGACCTGCGTGTCGCATTCCCGCTGCCATGCTCTGGAAGATGATGCCGAGCTTGTTCGGATCGAGCGCGCTCATCAGCTTGCGCGTCCGAGCACGGCGCGTCGGCTGCTCCCTGCGGACAGCGAGCGCGGAATTGAACCGCGCATCGATCGCGCCCTCGTGCGCGCAATCGTTCAGGCACGCCGCTGGCAAACAATGATCGCATCAAGCGATACAGCATCGATACTGGAAATCGCCAAGCGCGAGCGGGTTTGCCCAAACTATATGGGGCAACTCCTTCCGCTCGCCTTCCTGGCGCCCGACCTCATCGAGGCGATCATCGACGGTCGCCAACCTCCACGCCTCTCGCTGATCGGCCTGATCAAGGCGACCCTGCCCATGCGTTGGGACGAGCAGCGCGCTCTATTCGCGCGTTTTGCATAGGCGTTATCGCCAACCGAGCAGGCGAGCGAACCGGTCTCTGGCGAAAAAGTCCAAGGTTTGAAATCGGCCCCGAGAGATAAACTGCAGTATGCGCCTATACTCGCGCTCTCTGGCGTCTCTCTACCATGAGAGTGAACGCCAAGACTGCGGAATTGGCGGGGTTTTTTGCGCCGCTCGGCAACCGGCCGCGAAACTCGGAGGGTATTGGTGGTGTGGGCAGTCCGGAGCTAACACGTCTCTGGCCAAAAATGCACATTTAA
>VFQR01000434.1_pt1 | contig 59578 bp, 55 predicted proteins | sample 3512321 | NCBI WGS metagenome assembly VFQR01 (sample SAMN10412374, study PRJNA504923) | tailings metagenome | isolation source: Relicate 3 Philex TSF1 revegetated site | place: Philippines: Tuba, Benguet | collected 2017-08-29 | reverse complement strand
GTTCGCCCTGCGGCTTGCCGGGGCAAGAGCCGACAATGCCGCCGCCCTGGCGCAACCAGAAGGACTGCGTCTGCGCGCCGGCGGATAGCCAGGCAAAACCCACAAGGCTGACCAGAACCAGCGCTGCGGTCAGAAGCGAACGGCCAATAACGACCCGGTGAGCGGAAGTAGAAACGCCAGCAAACATAAGGCGTGCTCGAAATGAATTTGGATACTGCATGTTCAGACTATCGAACCGTTACCGCCCCGTCATCCGCTATCTGGATCGTTGCAGCGCGAACACGAAGCGCATTGTTCTGCAGCGTTTTTTTCGGCAACGATTTCATTCCGTTACGGTCGTAAACGACGCCGATTACCTCCACGCTCTGGCCTGACGCCCGCCGCAGCGCGTAGTCGATGTGATAACTGCCGGCCTTGGCCTGCGGATCGATCCAGACCGCGATGCCGGACCCGAACACGACCGGGTTTCGAAGTTGTGCTTTGGATTTCGGATAGTCCCGGCCGCTTCGATTGGTCTTCGCCCAGAAGAACTCGTTGTTGTCCGCATCGATGACGTGCAGGTTGACGGCCTCGTTCGATTGCCATTTCACCTGCACCATCAGGAAATTCTTCGTCAGTTCTGCGCGGCACTGCTTCGTCTCGTTGTGGCAACGGTTGAGTTGCGTAAGTTCTTCCCGCGCCTTCAGCGCCTGCAGTTCCTGTTTCTTCTCCTGCTCCTGCAGCTTCCGCACATTCTCTTTTTCGCTCTTGAGATTCTTGTCGGCCTCTTCGAGCGTCGCTTTGGCTTCGGCAAGTTCCTTAGTCACGTCTTTCTTGTAGTACGGGTACAGGATGATCGCGCACATGATGAACGCGCCGAGCGCGGAAGCAAAAAGGTCCAGCACGGAGATGCTGAATACTTCGATGTTCCGGTCTGGGCGGCGCATGGTTGGCGTGCTCTAATTCACGAAGAAGGGCAGGCGGATACGAATTGGATCGTCGTCGAGCCGTCGGAATTCACTTCCAGAAGCGTCACGTCTTCATGGGTCTTCGACGCTCCGGATCCTGCGATCCGCAAGGTCTTGTCGACCAGACAGCGTCTTCCTCCGCTGCGATCGATGATCCATCCCTTTACGGTCGCCGATTCCACTCCGGTTCTGCAGCTGAAGAGTTCGTAGCTGATCTTGTAGAGGCCGCTTTCGGCCTCCGGATTCTGCCATATCTCAAGACCCGGACCGTCCGTCATATCGAGGCTGAGCTGTCCTTTGGAATTCGGAAAGGTCAGGAACGTGTCGTTCTTCGCCCCATGATAGAATTTCTGGCCGCGCGGATCGGTGATGTAGAAATCCACATCGCAGCGTTCGTCCCATTCGATGCCGACAATCAGGAAGGTCTTGCCGAGTTGCGCCTTGCAGGCGCTCTCCTGCTTCTTGCAAAGCTCGAGCCCGTCCGCGGCCTTGGCGCTCTGCTTGATGTCCTCGAGCTGCTTGAAGACGGTCTCCTGGTGCTTCTTCTTTAGATCGCTCGCCTTCTTCGTCTCGTCCGCAGCGACTTTAATGTCGGTCTTCGTCTTCTGCAGTTGCTGGTGCTGGTTGTAGAAGGGAAACAGGATGATCGAGATCAGAATGAAAGCGCCGAGCGCCGACGCGAGCAAGTCGATGACCGAGATGCTGAACACTTCGATATTTCGGCTGGGCCTGCGCATCGGGCAACGATCCGGGTGCCGCTAGGCGAACACGAGGTAGAACACGCCGCTAGCGAGCGCGATGGCGATCGCTGCAGCAAGCATGCGGAAGGGAAAGCGGCCGTTCTTCCCGGTGCGGTTTGCGCTGCTTGCGGTCTTGTCCGCATGTGTCGCGGGTGCCGCGAGGATCACCGTGCAGTTGTCCTGATTGTCCTTCTTGCGCTGTTCGACCGCGCGAAGGAGCGCGTTCGCGACCGCCTCGGAACCGCCCTGCGCATGCCTGCCGATTTCGCTGGCGATTTCCGTCTCTTCGAGCGTCAGCACCCCGTCCGAAGCCAAAACGACGAGATCATTTTCGTGCAGCGCAATCGGCGTTTCCTGACAATCCACGATCTCGATCGGATTTCCGGTCAGGGCGGATTGCAGCATGTTGCCGCTGACCTTGGCGCCGTCACGCGCGAGTGCACGAAGCGAATGATCTTCGTTCAGCCGATACAGACCCGCGCCGCGATAGAGCCAAAGCGGGGAATCGCCGACACTGATCCACGCAACGCCGTCGCGAGACAGATGGGCCGCGACAAGAGTCGTGCCCATGCTTTCCCGCTCGGGTTTGTCGCGTTGTTCGGCGGCAATGCGGGCATTCGCCCGCTCCAGCGCGGCCTCGAATGCCTGGCGCAGAGCCATTCCGGCAGACCGCGCAACGGTGAACGCAGAAGCGAACTGATCGACGGCCAGCTTGCTTGCAACGCCTCCGGCCGCATGACCTCCCATGCCGTCGGCAAGGAGAAGCAGCCAGGCGTGTTCGGCGGGAAGCCAGACCGAAACGAACGCATCCTGCTGCTCACTGCGGCGACCTTGAATCGCCGCACCAAAGATCGAGGACTGCGCACGAAGCGGATTGGCCACTGCTCTCACGACCAGCTGAATTCGGGGCCGCAGAAAGGGACGAACTGCAGGTAGGTGTCGCCGACTCTGATCTTTTCGCCGCCCTGCAGCGCCACGACACCGAGCACGACCTTGCCTTCGACATACGTAAGGTTTCGCACTTCTCCGTTCTGCACGAAGAATTGCCGTGCTTCAGGCTCGTAGACGATCACGGCATGCCGTTCGCGGGAAATCTTGTCATCGCCGAAATCCAGCCTGATCTGCTGACTCGCGCCCCGGCCGATCGCGTTGGCGCCCGCTCCGATTTCGAGCGAGTTTCCCCTGCCGGGTCCTTCCATCACGACGACCCAGCCGACGACGGGGTCCGCGGAACGATCGGTGACGGCTTTCGGACTTTCGGGCGACGGCTCCGCACGACCCTTTGGTGCATTGAAGAGGCGCGTCCGCTCGTCATCGCCGGAAGAACGCGGCTCCTGCGATTCACGAACCTGCCGCCGGCTGTCATCGCGCGCAGGCCAGGACAGCTTGCCCCGGCCCGAGTCCGGGCGGGACACTTTGCCCGCGCGCTCGTCCACATCCGCGCTGCTCGGCTCTTTGTCGCGGAGCTTGTCGACATCGAGAGTGATCGGATCGTCCGGCAAGGCCGTGGACTTCTTCACGGTAATCGTGCGTTCGGTGTCCGGAAGACTTTCGTCGCCGGATTCCTTCTTCTTGTCGCCGCCGGCCCCAAGCCATTTCTTGATCATCGCTAGCTTCCCTCCCGCGATTTCGAACTTCTCCGGACCCCTGGTCCTTCCGGAGCGTTTCCGGCGCTCGTTACTTCACGACGTAAAGACGGTTGATCAGGTTATCGAGACAATATTGGGCGGCCAGATTGAGCGAATGCTCCTCTTTCGACTGCACGATATTCTGGAACAGCAGCACGATGCCGGTCATCACGAGCGCGAGAAACGTGGCATCGAAGGAAACCGCAAGACGGCTTGTCACCGTCGTCAACAGCGTCGGGTCCTGCATGCGGCCCGGCTCGCCCGCGTAACTCAGCGCGAGCCCGATGCCGATGACGGTGCCGATGAAGCCGAGCGTCGGCATCAGCCAGGTGAGATACCGCAGCATGTTGTAACGCAGATCGATTTCGTGAACGAACATCTCGACGCTCGTATTCAGGAGCGACGCCGCCTGATCGATCGAGGAACTCGTCTGAAACTGCAAAATGCAGCGCTCGATCAGCCGCGGCAGAAAACACGTCCGCGCACCCGGACTGTTGCGAACCTTCCGGAAGATTTCTTTCAGGTCGTCCGCCTGCAGCACGGTGGTGTCGTCTTCCGGCAGGAATTTCTCGCGAAGCTGGCTCGATTCGGCTTTGGCCGTAACATAGCGAACATAAACTTCGCCAAGCGCTCCGAAGAATGCGAGCCACATGACGTTCTGCACCGTCAGCGGATAGGGCGACTGTCCGCCATGGCCGAGGATCATCGCGGCGGCATGACTCGGCGCGAGAAGCAGATGCAGGATCGCAATGACGACAATGCCGATACCGATCGCGATAAACGCGACGATATGCCGGCGTCCTTCGAGGGTGCTGATTTTCGCTTCGCTGTTCACATTCAGCTCTTGATGATTTCGCCGGTTGTTGGGTTTCTCTTCACCTTGACCTTTGCCGCCGCGGATTTGGCTTCCTTCAGCAGCTTCTCAATCGTGGTGACGTATTCGCCGAGGCGCACCTCGTCTTCGGCGCGGACCTTCGCACGAACGAAACGGCGCCAGCCGCCTTTCACGCGCACGTAGCTTCCGCCGCTGCTGTCGGTATCGACGATGAGATAGACGCCGTCGCCTTGCGACTCGATCTTGCCGTGCCAGCGCGAAACGGTTTTGTCGTCGATGACAATCCGGCAGGCCGGGTCGCGTCCGATCGTAATTTCGCTCATGGCGTCAGGCCCAACAAAAAATAAAAATACGGCAGAGGCCTGAAAATCCGTGGCAGCAATCAACCGATTGTGGAGGGACCGCAGTTTCCATGCGATGCTACCTCCGTACCACAACGACATCGTCACATGTGCGGCGCACCCCTCTTGCGCCTTGTGCGATGCGAACGATCCGACCCCCGGAAAGCCAAAAATTTCCGTAATCTTACTAGCGGCCTTTGCAGTTTCAAGAGGCTGCAACCGGTGAAAGCCAGATCGGCACACGGGAACCGCGCCGCCATGCAGCAAGCGGAACCGTGCCACGCCTCGTCAATTCAAGGTCAGCGTCCAGGTAAAGTCGTCGAACTGCGATCGCTCGAAGAAGCCTTCCAGCCGCTCATCCTGACGGCAGTTATAGCCGGCCGTATTGACGCGCTCGAAGGCGGCATTGCTGACGCAAAGCCGGAGCGCGGTTCCGCGCCAACCGATGTTGCCGCCGTATTGTTTCGCCATGAAGTAGACTTTGCCCTTGGCCCACCTGCCGACATTCAGGCATTGCCCCGCTTCCGGCTGATACCAGCCGATGACCACAAACCTGTCCGAGGACGGGTCCTTTCTGCCGGCAATGGCAACGGACACCTTAAAGTTGGCGCGGTTGCAGACCGTGAACCAGAAGAACTTGTCCTCGTATTCGAGCTTGGAAATCTTCGCCTGCGCCTGCGATCTGAATTCGCAAACGCTGCAGGTGTTCACGTATTGCGTCAGCGACTGCAGATTGTCGCCGGCAGCATAGTAGGCGTTGCGCTCGCGGTCCCGCAGCGCCTGCCGATCGATTTCTGCCTGCAGCCGGCTGATTTCCTCGCGGGCGAGATCCCGATAGGTGCAAAGCCGGCAGGACGCGACGTAGTCGTTCAGGCGGCCTATATTTCCACGCGCCGCACGATACGCATTCTCTTCCGACGCCGCGTTCTTCTGCTGACCAAGAAGCGTATTCGCCCTTTCCCGCAGCAGCGGAGGACAATCCGGCCCGCAATCCTTCAGGAATTTTTCAAGGTCGGGAATCCTCGTGCCGGCTCCGGTCAGCTGCCGCTCAAGAGCCTGAAGCTGCTGCTGCATCTTCAGTTCCTTGATGCGCGTTTCCGCCCTGTCCCGCGAGAAACAGAACATCGAGCAATTCTTTAGGTAGGCCGCGACGGACTCCTCGCTGTTCTGCGCGGCGAGGAACGCGCTCTCGTCCCGCTTGAAGAGCCCGAATATGCCGAGCAGAATCGCGAGCGCCACTCCGGCGCCGATCGCAACATTGCGCCACAGCAGCGGATTGACCTTCGATACTTCGCCCTTGGTTTCCTCCGGAGCAACCCACTTCGTCGAAGCCTTGATGAAACCGTCGGCGGACGAAACCGTAATGTGCGAATTTTCCGGCAGCGCATCGACGATCTTCTCGCCGATTTCGAAGGTCGAGAACTCCGGATTCCCCTTCGTGCTGTGAATGCTGAAATAGTGGGGCTTCACGCGCCAGCTTGCGTTTTCCTTGGCCGAGAAACCGAGATACTTTCCCTGCGGCGTCGCGAAGAACGACAGCTCCAGTACGTCGGCGTCGACGCTCTTCGGAAGCTCGATGATCGCGCGATCGGCACCGATCCGCTTGATTTCGGACGATGACTGCAACTGCGAGGCGGGGATTGCTGCGCCACCCAGCGCTTCACGCACGACCTTGACCGAAGCAGGCCGTTCCGCCTCGTCGATCTTCAACATCCAGTCGATCAGCCCGAGAAGCGAAGCGTCGTACTTGCCTTCGGCTGCGGTCGAAGCGGGGACCAGCGAATCCTTGCGCAGGCGGCGCAGCGAATCGATCGGCGCCTTGCCCGTGACGCAGCGGTACATCACGGCGCCAAGTGCATAGATGTCGGTCCAGGGCCCCTGTTCGCCGCCGACACCGAACTGCTCCGGCGGCGTGTAGCCGGGCGTTGCAATCGCGGTCACGCTGCGGCTGTGACGGCTCGCAAAATCGCGCGCAGCACCAAAGTCGATCAGGACGGGCGCGCCATCCTTCCGCAACATGATGTTGCTCGGTTTGATATCGCGGTGAAGAATCGCCCGGTCGTGAACGTATTCGAGGCCGTCGAGAATTTTCGAGAGAATCACGCGCAACTCGGGCTCGGGAATCGATCCCTTGCTCAAGCGCTGCCCGAGCGTGCTGCCTTCTTCGTAATCCTGAACGATGTAGCCGGTGCCCTGATGCTCGAAGAAGCGCCGCACCCGGATGACGCCATTGTGCTTGATGCGCGCGACCAGCCGCGCTTCCTCGAGAAAGGTCTTCAGCCCGGCTTCGAAATCGGCGTTGCTGCTCGTGGACTTGGGACGGACGGTCGCGCTGGAGACGCGAACCGCGAGGTCGTTCGGAAGATATTCCTTGATCGCCACCTGCTCCTGCAGATGGGTGTCCATGGCGAGATAGGTAATGCCGAAGCCGCCGTGCCCGAGAACTTCAAGAATCTCGAATTCGAAAAGTTTCGTTCCCTTCGCCAGCGCAAAGTAATGCGAGTTGTCCGGCGACTGTTCTTTCGCTTCTTCGTTCGCATCTTCGGGCGAACGATCTTCGTCTTCGGCGCTCACGACACGGCCTCAATACTCAAAACATCGGAAAAGGATAGGTAAGTTGGCGAGACAAGTAAAATGCCCGGCCATAGCGAACCGGAGCCTTTGGCGTTGCCGAACCGCGAAATGCGCTCGCTCCGCGTAGCCGCCGCGGGCGTAATTATAATGTATCGGGAGGCTTTGCCGGTCAGGGAGGCCGCGTGGACCGAGCCACAATAAAGTGAGGGAAAGTGGCGGAGAGAGAGGGATTCGAACCCTCGATACGGTTTCCCGTATACACGCTTTCCAAGCGTGCGCCTTCAACCACTCGGCCACCTCTCCGGAGCGGGAGGGCATAATACGGGCGCGCGTCGATAACAAGGACGGCCTTGCACCCGCGCCCGCCGGGCCGCGCTCCCCGGAAATCAGCCCGCTCGCGAGTCTTTGATTGGAACGATGGGTCCCGCAGCACCTGTTGCCGACCTATATTCCCGGCAGAAACAGGGAGACCCAGAAATGCTTTTCTTCCGAAAATCCCTCGAAATTCCCGCCGCGAAGGACTCGCTTCCCGGCCGTGCAACCCCGATTCCGACCGCGGAAACCCATTTCATCCTGAGGACGCCGCTCAAGGGGCCTTATCCCGCGGGCAGCAAACAGGCGATCTTCGGTCTTGGATGTTTCTGGGGCGCGGAACGGAAATTCTGGGAACTGCCGGGCGTCTTTACGACCGCCGTCGGTTACGCCGCCGGGCACACGCCGAATGCGACCTATGAAGAAGTCTGTTCGGGGCGCACCGGGCATAACGAGGTTGTGCTCGTGGTTTACGATCCCGCTGCGATCTCGTTCGAGCAGCTCCTGAAGACCTTCTGGGAAAGCCATGACCCGACGCAGGGCATGCGCCAGGGCAACGATATCGGCACGCAATACCGGTCCGGGATTTATGTCTACGAGCCTGCGCAACGCACCGCGGCCCTCGCGTCGAAGGCGCAATACGAAGCCGCGCTGAAGGCCAAAGGGTATGACGCGATCACGACGGAAATAATGGACGCGCCCGAGTTCTACTTCGCCGAGGCATACCATCAGCAGTACCTGGCCAAGAACCCGATGGGATACTGCGGTCTCGGCGGCACCGGTGTCGCCTGCCCGATCGGCACTGGTGTCTCCGCGGTTTCACGCTAGCCAGCTTGCGCGAATCTCCCCTGCCGTGGCATCGATTGCTTCATGGCGAAGCGACCCGAACCGCGGCAGGTACCTTTTCTGGAGCTCTGGCTCGAGCGGCTGATCTTTCGCAGCCGCTGGATCATGGCCCCGTTCTATCTTGGCCTGATCGTTTCGCTCTTCGTGCTGCTGTTCAAGTTCGTGCAGGAGCTGATCCACTTCGTCGCCATCGCCGCAGGCTCAACCGAAGCCGACATCATCCTCGGCGTGCTGGCGTTGATCGATCTCTCGCTTACAGCGAACCTCGTGTTGATCGTCGTCTTCTCGGGCTACGAGAATTTCGTTTCCAAGATCGATCCGGAAGGTCACCCGGATTGGCCGGAATGGATGACGCAGATCGATTTTTCGGGCCTCAAGCAGAAGTTGTTCGCATCCATCGTCGCGATTTCCGCGGTGCAGGTGCTGAAGGCCTTCATGAAGCTCGGCAACGTGCCGGATGGCGCTTCCGGCGCCAGCACGGACCGCTACCTGTTCTGGCTGGTCGGCATTCACGTCGTCTTCGTGCTTTCAGGACTCGCGCTCGCCTGGAGCGACAAGATCGGCGACCACGGCAAAAAAAGCGACCACTAGCGATCGCCGCTACTGCGTCAGCCGTGCCTGCTGCACCGCCTTCTGGAACAGCGCGGTCATCGCTTCGGAAATTCCCTGCGTAAGGCTCACTTCGAAGTAGAGCCCGGGTGACGCGCAGCTCTGCATTCGCGTCGCGATCGTGTTGCTGAACGGAGCAATCCAGGTGTTGTACCAGGCGTTGGTCGGCAGCGGCAGGTAGGTCGTGTAGAGCACGGCGATCTTGATGCCGCGGTTTTTCATCGTGGTGCAAAGCGCGACGTCGAGCGGTTCCTGGCAACGGTTGTACTTCTTGGCCGTCTTGGGGTCGGTCCCGGTCAGCGTCGACTGCGAGCATGCGGGCGACCCGAGCGCGCGGTCGGCGACACCATCCGAAACGAAAAACACGATCTTCTGCGGCGAAGACGACTGCATTCCGTTGCCGGGCGCAGGGATGACCGAATTGATGCCGTTCAGCGTCGTGTGAAAGTCCGTGTGCGTATCAGCGGCGTAGTTCTGGTAAGGTACCGTCATCAGGTCGATGGCCGCAGCAGCATTTTTTGCCGTCGCGAGGTTCGACGTGAGCGACTGGATCGTCGTGAGCGTCAGATTTTCCGCCGAAGAGCCGAACGTATAGATCGCCATGCGAAACTGGCCGGCATTCGCCTGTGTCGCGCTCGCGGTATCCATCAGTTGCTGCGTGGCCTGCCGCACGACATCGATACGCATCTGCACGCCGAGCTTCTTTGCCAGCGTGTAGTAGTCGCTGGAGCCGGCGGACTTATCGTGGCAGGCGAAAGCACACTGATCGGACGTGTTGGCGACGAGCCTGTCGATGTCGTTCGTTGTCGCGCCGACGCCCATGGAAGGCGTGTTGTCCAGCACAAGGTAGAAATCCATGTACGTGGCAAGGCCCGACACCGCGGTCGCGGAGCCGCCGACCAGCACGGTGTTCATGCCGATCAGCCCCAGAAATGCCGCCGATACATTGGCCTCGTACTCGACGAGAGCGGTGCGTCCGTTGCTGCCGTCGGTCACGGTCACGTCCAGCGACTTCAGGCTGGCCCGGGATATTTCGGACTGCTTACCGAAGAAGTATTTCTTGGCGTTGTTCTGGGTCGTTCCCGCAGAGGAAGCCATCGACGTCTGACTGACCGCATAAAGCGCCGTGACGTCCGCGATCGCATTCAACTTGGTCCGCGTCATACTCGCGTAGCTGTAATCGACCGCCGCGCCGACCAGCACCATGACCGGAACGAGCGAAAGCGAGAAGATGATCGCGACATTGCCGCGCGTATCGTGGACGAAGCGAATGCCCTGCCGCGTAGGAACGACGACAGCGTCAAACATTCCCCGAACATGTTCACGCAGAGCCGCAAGCATCGCTACAAGTCCCATCCCATGGGACCTGCGTACGGTCATCGAATTAGTAGAGGATTAAAAAACGAAGCTTTGCGAATGATTATTGCCTGAAACAATATTCAGGTACCGCTGCTTGCCATCCGCACTGGCGCTACACCTTGAAATACTGCCGGTACCATTCGACAAATTTGCCTACGCCTTCGGCAATTCCCGTTTCCGGGCGGTATCCCGTTAGCATCTGCAGCAAATCGGCGCTCGCAAACGTGTCGCGCACATCTCCGGGCTGCATCGGCATCAGGTTGCGAACGGCCTTCTTGCCGAGCTTCTCTTCGATCGCATCGATGAACTTCGTGAGCTCGACCGGCGCGCCGCCGCCGATGTTCACGACACGAAACGGGGCTGCCGGGCTCAGCGTGTCCGTCGCGTCGCTCGTCGCCCCGCGCTCGGGAATGACGGGCACGAGCCGCACGATCGATTCGACGAGGTCGTCGATGAAGGTGAAATCGCGCGACATGCGGCCTTCGCCGTAAACGTCGATCGGTTTTCCCTTCAACGTCGCATCCACGAACTTGAAGAGGGCCATATCCGGCCGGCCCCACGGACCGTAGACGGTGAAGAAGCGGAATGCCGTGGTCGGAATTGCGAACAGGTGCGAATAGCTGTGCGCCATCAGTTCACCGGCCTTCTTGGTGGCGGCGTAAAGCGTCAGCGGATGGTCCGCGCGGTCGGTCTCGCGGAATGGCATGGAGACGTTCGCGCCATAGACCGAACTCGTGGACGCGAACATGAAATGCTTCGGCGGCGACGGCCGCATGACCTCAAGCAGGTTGAACGTGCCGTCGATGTTCGAGCGCACATAGGCGTCCGGATTTTCGAGGCTGTAGCGCACACCCGCCTGCGCCGCGAGGTGCACGATGACGTCGGGCTTGGCCGCGGCATGGATCTCCGCGATCAGTTCGCCATCTTCGAGGTGCGCGATGTGGGCGGTGAAGCGGTTCGAGCCTGCGAGAATGGCGTGCCGCTGCTTCTTCAGTTCGACATCGTAGTAAGGCGTGAGCGCGTCGATGCCCTGCACCTCATGGCCGTCCGCAAGGAGCCGCTTTGCGAGATGAAAGCCGATGAAGCCCGCGGTGCCGGTGATCAGGAAACGCATCGGAACATTCGCCGCGGCTTGAGAATGGAATGGCGCACCCGACACGATTCGAACGTGTGACCTTTGCCTTCGGAGGGCAACGCTCTATCCAGCTGAGCTACGGGTGCTTGCGTTTCCAGATATCCGATTGGGGCGGCTACCGCAACGCGCGGTCCACACCCGCCACAAGTGTCGCCAAACGCTGCGAGATTTCGCTCGCCGGATCGGTCAGGGGATCGAGGACGGTGAAGTGGTTTGCCCCCGGGATCGCACGGCAGGCCGTCTCCGCACCGCGCTTGCTCCATTCTTCCGTAACCGTGCGGCTCTGGCGCAGATATTCGGCGCTTTCCGCACCGCCGACCCAGGCGTCGAGCACCCGCTTTCCGGAAAGCGGCCAGTGCAACGGCGAGTTCCGTGCGGCCTCCGCATCGTCGAGCCGCAATGCATTGTTCACCGTGGTGGGCACGAGCGGCCGCAGATCGAACAGGCCCGAGATCGAAAGCCCCGAAGGCACGAGATCTTCCGGAGCAGCGGCGTCGTAGGTTTTCCAGTCCGTCGCAAGCAGGCACGCCGTCAGATGCCCACCGGCGGAGTGACCGCTCGCAACGATCCGCCGCCGATGCCGCTTCCAGAGAAAGAGCGCCGCGGCGCGGACCTGCTCGACAATCGTGCCAAGCCCGACCTGCGGACACAGATCGTAGCCGCAGAGCGCGAACGCAATCCCGTTGCCGTTGGCAGCCTTCGCGAGATGGCTGAAGAACGAAGGATCGAGCGCCTGCCAGTAGCCGCCGTGGATAAAGAGCACGAGCGGCGCATCGCGCGTGGCGTCGGGCCAGAAGAGATCGATCGTCTGGCGCGGGCTTGCGCCGTAAGCGATGCCGAGCTCGGAATAGTGATGGGATTGCCGGTAGGCGGCGGCGGATTCTTTCCATCCCGCGATGATCGCCGGATGCTCCGGAACGCGTGCGCGGTTGTTGTATTCAGCTTCGTAGTCGGGCGATGTCATGCCCGCGAGATTGCGGGAAACCCGCAAACCAGACAAGGGCGGCCGACCAATGCAGATGTCGGTCGCCGCCCTTGACTGTTACGCGTTACCTTAGTTCACGGGCGCCGGTTTGATCTGCATACGCAGCGTGTCCTCGACGACCTGATCGAAGGAATCTTTCTTCTCATTTGCCGGCCGCTTCTTGCGCTCGGCTTCGGCATAGAGATCGCGCTTGCGTACGAGTTCGGTAAGCTTTTCGTCGAGCGCCTTACGCTCCGCACCCTGCTTCTCGAGTTCCGCCTTGCGCGCGGCGGGCGCGAGCTTCTGCAGGTTCTCCGGAAGCTCGGCCTCCGGCACGCTTTCGAGCTTCACGCGGCCGGCAGCCGTATCGGCGACGAGATCGCCGTCGGTCGACACCACGCCGCCGCGGACCTTGTTCTGGTACACCGCCATGTCCGTCGCGGTGGATGCCGGCGCGGCGGCGTAGGTGCTGACGCGCTCTTCCACTTTCAAACGCTGCGTGCGCTTGCCGTAGGGAAGCACGGTCTTGTTCAGGCGGATCTGCAACTCCAGAATCTCGCGGTCGTACGGCGTCTCGATGATGAGCGCGACACCGCCGCTTTGCGGGATCGGAATGTACTTGCCCTCACCGAGCTGCGCGATCTCGCGCCAGAAGCGTTCGGTGTCCCGCGCGGGTCCGGCCTGCACGGCATTCACGATGATGCCGCGCGCTCGGGCGTCCTTCAGAATTTCCGGATACTTGCGATCCTGCGTGTAATCCATGTGCGGCGGCGCGTCGCCGACCAGAAACACGATACGGCGCACATGCTTGTCCTGCGTCCAGTTGAGTTTGGTGACGGCTACATCGAGTGCCTCGTTCACGCTTTCCGGCCAGTCGCCGCCGCCCTGCGCCTTGAATTTCAGAAGTTCCGCATAAAGCCCCTGAATGTCGGCGGTCAGATCGAATTTCCGCGTGACGTATTCGTCGCCGATGTCGCGGTAGGCGACCAGCGCCATCCGCACTTCCGCATCCGGATTGGCATCGACGATCGATGTCGCAATCGACCAGATCTTGCGCTTTGCATTCTCGATCAGTCCGCTCATCGAGCCGGTCGTGTCGAGCACGAAGGCGACTTCCACGACCGGCTTTTGCGCAAAAGCCGGCTGCACCGAAAGCGGTGCGATCAATCCCACCATCAAGGCGAGATAAACAAGCGTCATTCGCATGAAACCCTCTCCCAAAGGAACCCAATCTTGCGCGCGAATGCTCGCGGCGGATGCGGGCCGAAGGGAGATGGAACCGCGGCGCCGAAGGGGCGCACATGTGGCGGGAATCGTGGCGATCAGGACAAGACTGCTGCCGGAGTTTTTCTCGTTTCGCTGCATGCACGCGCTTGCTATTGGAGATGCCGAGTCCATGACAAATCCGGTCCCGCTCCCGCCGCTTTTCAGCCAAAACAATTTCGAACCCGCACGCAAAATCTGCCGCGGTACGATTCGGCTGTTGCACGCGATAGGCTACGCCTCGACCGTCGAACTGCCGCTGCCGTCGGGACGGCGCGCCGATGTGGCCGCGATCGGTCCATCCGGCGAAATCTGGATCGTGGAAGTCAAATCCTGTCTCGCCGATTTCCGTTCCGACCAGAAATGGGAGGAATACCGCGCGCACTGCGACCGGCTGTTCTTTGCAGTCGATTGCGATTTTCCGCAGGACATCATCCCGGAAGCAGCCGGCCTGATGGTGGTCGACGAATATGGAGGCGCAATCCTGCGCGAGGCGCCTGCGCATCCGCTCGCTGCCGCGACTCGCAAAGCCGTGATGCTTCGCGTCGCGCGCCTTGCCTCGTCGCGGCTTTCTGCGGTCAACGACCCGAAGATCCGAGCCGAGCTATCCTGAAGATCAGCGCGGTGCGCGCTTGGCGAGAATACGCTGCAGGGTGCGGCGGTGCATGTTCAGCCGCCGCGCGGTTTCCGAAACATTGCGCTCGCAAAGTTCGTAAACGCGCTGAATGTGTTCCCAGCGCACGCGGTCGGCCGACATCGGCTTCTCCGGCGGCGGAGCTTTTTCGCCGGCGGTGGCCGTGAGTGCCGCAAAGATGTCGTCGGCATCGACGGGCTTTGCGAGATAATCCACGGCGCCGAGCTTGATCGCGGTCACTGCGGTCGCGATGTTGCCGTAGCCGGTGAGCACGATTCCGCGCGCTTCCGGACGCTTTTCTTTCAGTGCGGAAATCACATCGAGACCATTGCCGTCGCCGAGACGCATATCGACGACCGCATAGGCCGGCGGGTTGTCTTTCACCCGCGCCAGGCCGTCGGCGATGCTGTCGGCGGTCGAAACCTCGAAACCCCGGCCTTCCATGGCCCGGGCCAACCGTTCGAGAAACGGCTTGTCGTCATCGACAATCAGAAGTTGTTTGTCTGGACCAAGGCCGTTGGCGGTAGCTTCGGCCATCGAAAATTGCTCCATAATCTCACGCTACGGCGCTCGAAACGCCGTTTTACTGCCCGCTCTAAAGTGTCTGATCGCGGGCTTCGCCGCTCCCTGCGACATTTAGTGCCCCGGGCTGCGGATGGCAAGTGAAGGTACAGATTCGCCATCCACGCGCGTTGCAGTTGCATCATCAAGCGCTTCGAGCGCTTCCCTGAGCCAGTGCACGCGAACGATTGCACCCGTTTGCGGCAATGCACGGTTCTCCGCGCGCAGAGTTCCACCACCCCGTTCGAGCAACGTTTTGGCGATGAAGAAGCCGAGGCCGAGGCCTCCTTCTTCGCCACCTTTGCTCTTGCGAAGGATCCCCTGCCCGCGCGCCCGGAGGTAGGGCTCACCGATGCGGCCGAGAATCTCCGGCGCGAAACCGGGGCCGTCGTCGGAAACCGAAAGATTCACTTCGTGCTCATTCCAGTTTGCCTCGATCAGCACCTTGCCCTTCGCGAAATCTGCCGCGTTCTCGATGATGCTCTCCAGTCCGTAGAGGATCGCCGGATTGCGCGCGACGACCGGTTCGCGTGAACGGTCGTCGGGAAAGCTAACTTCGAACGCGATATCGAAATCGCGAAGCGGAGAAACCACTTCCTCGATCAGATGCGAAAGCGTGATGCGATCGAAGGGCGCGAGTCCCGACTCCAGCGACGTCAGCGTGCGCAAGATCGTACGGCAACGCTCCGTCTGCTGGCGCAACAGCTTGATGTCCGCACCATAAGGAGAGCTTTCCGGCATCGCGCGCTCCAGTTCGCGCACGACCAGTGCGATGGTCGCAAGCGGTGTGCCGAGTTCGTGCGCCGCCGCCGCGGCCAGCCCGTCGATTGCCGAGATTTGCTGCTCGCGCGCGAGCACGAGTTCGGTCGCCGCAAGCGCATCGGAAAGTTTCCGGGTTTCGTCGGCGACGCGCCATGCATAGGCGCCGATGAACACCACCGAGATCATGATCGAAGCCCAGATGCCCGCAACATAAGCGGTAGGCAAGGCAATCGCTTCGCCGCGCCAGGGCAAAGGATGCGAATGCACCGCAAGCACGCTTGCGACCGCGATCACGAGCCCGCCGAGCAGCAAGGTTGTACGCGGCTTCAACGCCATCGCGGAAATCAAGACCGGCGCGAGGAAGAGTACGCTGAAAGGATTGACCAGACCGCCGGTCAGATAGAGCAGCATGGCAAGCTGCATGATATCGAACGCGAGCAGCGCGCCCGCTTCCTTGTCCGAGAGGCGATACGTCGAGCCGTAACCGAGCCGGAGCGCGATGTTGACGGCCGCCGTGATGCCGACCACCGCGAAGGCCGGAATCGCGGGCAGCGAAAAATCGAGGCCCCATTCGACGATGGCGAGCGCAATCGTCTGTCCCGCGACCGCAAGCCAGCGCAGGTTGATGAGCGCACTCAGGCTCAGGCCGAAGTGATGCGGGCCGGGTATGCGGCTGGAGGGGATCGCCATGCGGGATCATTCTATCCGTTTCCGGCGGATGGAAACGAGAATTTCCGCGCGGCACCGCCGTATTTCGGCTAGAAGCCCCCGCTACAAGATCGCGACCGGAAGTCACCAGCACCCCACCGCACCATGAACGTAAATGTCCCGCCTTCGGCGATCGAAGCCGACCGCCTGACCAAACGCTACGGCGAATCCCTCGCGGTGGACGGGATTTCCTTCGCGCTGCCGGTGGGCTCCGTGACCGGACTGCTCGGCGGCAACGGCGCCGGCAAGACCACGACGATCGGCATGATCATGTCGCTCGTGGTGCCGACATCGGGCCGCGTGAGCGTGCTCGGCTACGACATGGCGCGCGACGCCTACCGCCTGCTGCACCGGATGAACTTCGAAAGTCCCTATGTCGATCTTCCGCACCGTCTCACCGTGCGGCAGAACCTCTCCGTATTCGGCAGGCTTTACGGCGTGAAAAACATCGCCGACCGCATCGCACGCCTGGCGGAAGACCTCGATCTGAAAGACTTCGTCGACCGGCCTTCGGGAAAACTCTCCGCGGGACAGAAGACGCGCGTCGCGCTCGCAAAAGCGCTCATCAACGAGCCGGACGTGCTCATTCTCGACGAGCCGACCGCCTCGCTCGATCCCGACACCGCGGACTGGATCCGCGGTCATCTCGAGCGCTACCGCGCGAACCGCAACGCAACCATTCTGCTCGCTTCCCACAACATGGCCGAGGTCGAGCGTCTCTGCGACCGCGTGATCATGATGAAGCGTGGCAAGATCGTGGATGACGACGCGCCCGCGAAGCTGCTCGCGCGCTACGGCCGGCACAACCTCGAGGAAGTGTTCCTCGATGTCGCCCGCGGACGGAACGGCAGCGCGAAGGAAGCCGCAGAATGATCGCCGCTTCTCCGGCTTTTTCCTTCGCCCGCATTTTCGCAATGGTGATGCGTCACTGGTACCTGCTGCGCTCGTCCTGGCCGCGGCTCTTGGAACTCGTCTACTGGCCGCTCGTGCAAATGGTGATGTGGGGCTTCCTGCAGAGCTTCATGGCGAAACAGACCGGCGCGCTGGCAATGGCCGCAGGTACGTTTCTCGCTGCCGTGCTGCTGTGGGACATCCTGTTTCGCGGACAACTCGGATTTTCGTTCTCGTTCCTCGAGGAGATGTGGTCGCGCAATCTCGCGAACCTGATGATTTCGCCTCTCAGGCCGATCGAGTTCGTGCTTTCGATGATCGCGATGAGTGTGATCCGGCTCATCATCGGCGTCGTGCCGGTGACGTTCCTCGCGATGTACTTTTTCGGCTTCAACCTCTGGGGGCTCGGCATTGCCCTCGGCGCGTTCTTCGCGAATTTGCTGCTGACGAGCTGGGCCATCGGCCTGCTCTGCGCGGGTCTGGTGCTGCGCAACGGCATGGGTGCGGAAGGACTGACCTGGTCGATCATGTTCCTGTTCCTGCCGCTGACCTGCGTCTATTACCCGGTGGCAACGCTGCCGGTCTGGCTGCAGCCAGTTTCATGGATGCTGCCGCCAACTGCGGTGTTCGAAGGCATGCGATCGCTCGTGCTCGAGAACGTGTTTCGCGCGGACCTGATGCTGTGGTCGCTCGCCTTGAACGTGGTCTGGATCACGCTCGCCGGCTGGGCCTTCATGCGGCTGATGCATTCTTCAAAGCGGGCGGGCTCGCTGCTTAGCGTCGGCGAATAAATATCCCGATTTGACCTGATCAAAAAAACGTCACAGGGTCCCGCGCCGCAACAAACTGCGGCGAGAAGGGCCAGATTTTGATGCCGATCGGCGAATTTGGACGTGCGCCGGACGCTCCCGAGCCGAACAGCGGACCGACACTCGTAAACCCCCTCTACTGGTTTTACGAATGGGGTCAGGCCGCGCTCAATCCCTCCCGCGCGCTCGCGGACGCGACGCGGCTCTACTTCAAGAATCCCATCAACCCGCTCTCGCAGACCGAGTTCGGAAAGAATGTTGCTGCGGCGGCAGAGATGTTCGAGCGCACCACGCGGCGCTATGGCAAACCCGAGTGGGGTATCCAATCCACGCTGGTCGGCGGCGAACGCGTTCCGGTGTCGATCCGCAGCGTATGGGAGCGGCCGTTCTGCAAGCTCCTGCATTTCGAGCGGCACTTCGAGCACACACCGAAACGCCCGCAACCAAAGCTCCTGATCGTCGCGCCGATGTCGGGCCACTACGCGACACTGCTTCGCGGCACGGTCGAAGCGTTCCTGCCGAACCACGAGGTCTACATCACCGACTGGATCGACGCGCGCATGGTCCCGCTTGCCGAAGGCGCGTTCGATCTCGACGACTACATCGATTACGTGATCAGCATGTTCCACTGGCTGGGCATCGGCTCGCACGTCATGGGTGTGTGTCAGCCGTCCGTGCCGGTTCTTGCTGCGGTCGCGCGGATGGAAGCCGAGAACGATCCGTACGTGCCCTTCACCATGACGCTGATGGGTGGGCCGATCGACACGCGAAAAAACCCGACCGCGGTAAACCGGCTTGCCGAACAGCGCGGCATGAACTGGTTCCGCTCGCACGTGATTTCGCGCGTGCCGTTTCCGCATCCGGGCTTCATGCGCGAGGTCTATCCCGGATTTCTCCAGCTCGGCGGCTTCATCGGCATGAACCTCGACCGGCACGTCGAAGCGCATCGCGAGCTTTTCAACCATCTGGTCGAAGGCGACGGCGACTCGGCAAAGAAGCATCAGGAATTCTACGACGAGTATCTCGCGGTCATGGATCTTACGGCGGAGTTCTATCTGCAGACCGTCGAGAAGGTTTTCGTCCGGCACGACCTGCCGAACGGCACGTTCAGGCACCGCGACAAACCGGTCGACCCTTCGCTGATCCGGCGCACCGCGCTTTTGACCATCGAGGGCGAAAACGACGACATCTCCGGGCTCGGCCAGACTCAGGCGACGCACGATCTCTGCGCGAACATTCCGGAGAGCAAGAAGGTCCACTACGTGCAGCCGAAAGTCGGGCACTACGGCGTCTTCAACGGCTCGCGCTTCCGTGCAGAGATCGCGCCGCGCATCGCGGACTTCGTGCTCTCGAACAACGCGGGCTACGCCGACGGGTCGAGCACCGCGCCCCGCGGAAAGCCGCGCAACGGCGCCTGAATTCTTCCGAGCTTGCCTAAATTCGCCATCGGCGCTTGCCTGACTGACGGGTAAAGCGAATCAGCCGGACGCACGATGCGGATTCTGAATTTCCTGAACCGACAGAGCAAACCGCCTGCGCAGAAGATGACCGTCTTCTGCGGCGAGCGGAGCTTTGATCTCGCGGTGGTGCGTCACCCGCGCGCGCGCCGCTATACGATCCGCGTGCGCGAGGCGTATCGGGATGTCGTGCTAACGATGCCCGTGCGCGGCAATCTCGCGGATGCCTACAACTTCGCGCAGAAGAATGTCACCTGGATCGCATCCAAAGTCGCGAAGTTGCCCGACATTGTGCCGTTCTCGGATGGCGCGCTCATTCCCTTCCGGGGCCACCCGCACCGGATCGTTCACCGGCCGCAGGCGCGCGGCACCGTCTGGATCGAAAACGAGGAAGGCCATGCGCAAATCTGCGTTGCAGGCGCTGCCGCGCACATCCCGCGCCGCGTCACCGACTTTCTGAAGCGTGAGGCGAAGAAAGCGCTCACCGACGCAAGCCGCACTTATGCAGCGAAGATCGGCGTCGGCATTCGCAGAATCGGCTTGCGCGACTCGGCCTCCCGCTGGGGTTCGTGCTCGGAAAGCGGCTCGCTCTCCTATTCGTGGCGCCTGATTCTCGCGCCGGAGTTCGTACTCGACTATCTCGCCGCGCACGAGATCGCGCATCGCCTCGAACTCAATCACTCGAATCGTTTCTGGAGACTGCTCGATTCGATGACGCCCGATCGTATCCGCGCGGAAGCGTGGCTCGAAGCGCACGGCAACAGCCTGCACCGCTACGGCAACACCCGCGTCTAGATTTCAGTTTCTGCGAATTCCGAACAGGCGATCGAGAAACCAGCCGTCCATGCCGCGGTCCGCCTGCCGCTCGTCGGGCTGGCGATTGTCGCGGACATCGGCGGGCGGAACGAGCGGGCCGTCGCGAAACTCCTGACCGGCACCGGGAAGATCGACCACCGGTACGTTCTCGTGAGCGGCACGCATGAACTTGTTCCACACGTCCACCGGCATGTTGCTGCCCGAAGCGCGCTTGGTCGGCGACGAGTCGTCGTTGCCGAGCCAGACCCCGGTCACGAGCGCGCCGGTGTAGCCGACGAACCATGCGTCGCGGAATTCCTGGCTCGTGCCGGTTTTGCCCGCGGCCGGCCAGTTCGGAATCGAAGCGCGCTTCGCCGTCCCGGTCGCAAGCGTTTCCTGCAGCATCTGGTTCATCTGCGCGACGTGCTGCGGCGCGATCACGCGGCCATGGCCCGGCTGCGAACGCGCGTAGAGAATTTTGCCTTTGGCGTCGCGTACCCGCGTGATCACGTGCGGGATGACGCCGATGCCGCCGTTTGCAAAAGGAACATAGGCGCCGGTCAGTTCGAGCACCGAGACTTCCGAGGTGCCGAGCGCAAGCGAAGCATTCGGTTGCAACTCGGAAACGATGCCGAGCCTTTGCGCGGTCTTTGCGACCGCGGCCGGCCCGACTTCGAGCGCGAGCCGCACGGCGACCGTATTCAGCGACATCGCAAGCGCGGTCTGCAAGGAAACCGGCCCATAATACTGTTGCGTGAAGTTTTCCGGGCGCCAGCCGCGTACCTGAATCGGCGCGTCGTCGCGCACCGAATCCGGCGTTAGTCCGCGCTCCAGTGCCGCAAGGTAGACGAAGGGCTTGAACGCCGATCCCGGCTGACGCTTCGCGGAAACCGCGCGGTTGAACTGGCTCTCATTATAATTTACGCCGCCGACCAGCGCGCGGACCGCGCCGTTCGGATCCATCGCGACCAGCGCGCCTTGCATGACGCCGAACTTCTCGCCGTTCTTCGCAAGCTCTTCCGAAAGTGCGCGCTCGGCTGCCGCTTGCATGGTCACGTCGATCGTCGTTTGCACGGTGATGTCGACATCGAACTTGCCGGCGTAGTCGTTCAACGCATCCATCACCCAGTCGGCGATGTAGCCCGACGAACCCGGTCCGCGGTTGCTCGCGAGTTTCGGCGGGCGGCTCAGCGCGATCTTCTGCATTTCCGGCGTGATGTAGCCCGCCTCCTCCATCGCGCCGAGCACGACGCGCGAGCGCTGCAGCGCGAGTTCCGGGTTCCGCGACGGCGCAAGCCGCGACGGCGAGCGCACGAGGCCTGCGAGCATCGCGGCTTCGGCAAGCGTCACGGCACGCGCGGACTTCCCGAAATAGCGCTGCGCGGCGGCTTCGACGCCGTAAGCGCCGGAGCCGAAGTAAACGCGATTAAGATAAAGTTCGAGAATCTGCGCCTTCGAGTATTTCACCTCAAGCCAGACGGCGAGGATCACTTCCTGAAGCTTGCGTTCGAACGTGCGGTCTTGCGTGAGAAAAAGATTCTTCGCGAGCTGCTGCGTGAGCGTCGAGCCGCCTTCGCGCAAGCGGCCGCGCATCAGGTTCACGAAGACGGCGCGCGTAATGCCGATCGGGTCGAGGCCGAAGTGATAATAGAAGCGGCGGTCTTCGATCGCGACAAAAGCCTGCGGCAAATACTTCGGCAGCGCCGAAAGCGGCATCTCCTTGCCGGCCATTTCGCCGCGCACGGCAATCGTCTTGTTGTCGAGCCCGACAATCGTGATCGTGGGCGGCCGCTTCGGCACCACGAGGGTCTGGATGGACGGAAGTTTCGTGAACTGCCAGGCGATCAATGCCGAAAAAGCGAAACCGCCCCACAGCGCCAGCACGAACATCCAGTAAAAGAAGCGGCCGATCGGCCCGCGGCCACGTCCGCCGCGTGAATGTCGTTTGCCGCCACGCGGCGCGCTGCGTGACGTCCGGCCGGAACCGTTATGAGAACCACCCGCGCGATCGCGTGCGCTCAGGCGCAGATCGAGCCGCGCTTCGCGATCGGTCATCCGGGGTTCACGGCGTTTCGAGCGCCGTCCGAGCCAGCCCATAGATAAAGAGCCTCGCTGCACGCGCGCGAAACATCGGGCGCGCGTTAAGGAGTCTTAAAGAGCCTGCTTTAAGGCGAAGTTAAGCCGCTACTCATGATCCGGTTCTGCCATTCGCTTTTTCTGCCGGCAGGTGCGGACTAATGGCTAGCGCGCAGCGGCCGCTTTGCGCGGCTTTTCTTCGAGCGCTTCACGCTCGAACACCGCAAGTAACGCACGTTTGATCGAAGCCTGCCGTTGCGGCGAAACGATCTTCGCGCCCATCAGATCGGTCACGTAAAACACGTCGACCGCGCGCTCACCGAAGGTCGCGACATGCGCCGAAGCGATATTCAGGTTGAGCCGCGAAATCGTATTGGTGAGATCGTAAAGCAGGCCGGGGCGGTCGAGGCCCGTCACTTCGATCACGGTGTGACGGTCCGACCAGGCGTTATTCACGCTGACTTCCGGCTGCAGACGGAACGGCTTGATCCGCGCCTTCGGCTGGCGCTTCGCGACGATATCCGGAAGCCGCATCTCGCCGCGCAGCGCATGCTCGATGCTTGCCGCGATCCGCTGGGCGCGGCGGATTTCGTCTTCGTCCATGTCGAATTCGCGCGAGATCGAAATCGTATCGAGCGCATAGCCGTCGGTCGTCGTGTTGATCTGGGCGTCCACGATGTTGCCGCCCGCGCCCGCACAGGCCCCCGCGATGATCGACAGGAGCCGCGGATGATCGGGCGTGAACAACGTCAGTTCGGTGACGCCGCGGGCGGGATCCGTGCGCACGGAGGTCGCGACCACCTTGCCTGCCGCCTCCGCCTCGCGAATAAATTTCGCGTGCTCGAGCTTTCGCGCGAGATCGACCTTCAGCCAATACGGCGGATAGTGACGGAGGATGTAGCGGTCGAGTTCCTGCACGTTGCCGTTTCCGAGCGCCGCTCGGAATTCCGCCTGCGCCATCTCCACGCGTCGGGAGCGATTCACTTCCGAGAATCCGCCGGTGAGCACCGGCTCGGTCTCATAATAAAGCGTGCGCAGAAGCTGCGACTTCCAGCCGTTCCATACGCCGGGGCCGACCGCGCGAATGTCGGCGGTCGTGAGAATCGTCAGCATTTTCAGCCGCTCCAGATTCTGCACGACAGCGGCGAAATCCTCGACGGTTTTGCGATCCGAAAGATCCCGCGACTGCGCGATCGTCGACATGGTCAAATGCTGTTCGATCAGCCAGGCGATGGTTTCGGTATCCGCCTTGGACAGGCCGATGCGCGGACAGAACTTGCGCGCGACCTTCGCGCCCGCCGTCGAATGATCTTCCGGGCGTCCTTTCGCGATGTCGTGCAGGAACAGCGTTATGTAAAGCAGCTCGCGGTTTGCGAGGCCTTTCATCAATTCGTTCGCGACCCCGTATTCGGGATTGGTGCCGCGTTCGATCTCCGATAGCACGCCGATGCAGCGGATGAGATGCTCGTCCACCGTGTAGTGATGATAGAGATTGAACTGCATCATCGCGACGACGTGCCCGAACTCCGGCACGAAGCGGCCGAGCACGCCGGCCTCGTTCATCTTGCGGAGCACGATCTCCGGCGCGTGCTTCGAGGAAACGATTTCGCGGAACAGCTTGTTTGCATCTTCGTCGGCGCGCAGTTCCGCGTCGATCAGTTTCAGCGAGGAGCGTGCGAGCCGTAGCGCGTCCGGATGAAAATCAAGATCGTGCTGGTCCGCGATGTGGAACAGGCGCAGCAGATTGATCGGATTCTTCTGGAAGACCTTCTCGTTCGCGACGCTCACGCGCTCGTTGTCGATCACGAAGTCCGGGAAATCCTTCACCGGCTTCTTCTTCCGGCGCGCGAAGCGCGAGATCACACGGGTCAGCGCGGGCGCGCTCTTCACGTGGATTTCTTCGAGTTCGGCGCAAACAATGCCCGTCAGATCGCCGACGTCTTTGGCGACGAGGAAGTAGTGCTTCATGAAGCGTTCGACGTCGCGCTGGCCCGGATGGTCGGTGTAGCCGAGGCGCCGCGCCATTTCTTCCTGCACTTCGAAGGAAAGCCGCTCTTCCGCGCGCCCGGTGAGAAAGTGCAGATGACAGCGCACGGCCCAGAGAAAATCCGCGCAGCGGCGGAACAACGCCCGCTCCGCCTTCGTGAACAATCCCTTGCCGACGAGTTCTTCGACGTCGCGCACGCGGTAGACGTATTTGCCGATCCAGTTCAGCGTGTGCAGATCGCGCAATCCGCCTTTGCCGTCTTTTACGTTCGGCTCGACGAGATAGCGCGACTGGCCGACGCGCTTGTGGCGCTCGTCGCGCTCGGCAAGTTTCGCCGTAACGAATTCGGCGGCGGTGCCCTGCACCACTTCCTTGTCGAAGCGGGCCTGAAACTCCGCGAACAGTTCTTCGTCGCCGACCAGACGCCGCGCCTCCAGAAGCGCGGTGCGAATCGTCATGTCGGCGCGGCCCTGCCGGATGCACTCATCGACCGAACGCGTCGCATGTCCGACTTTGAGCCCCATGTCCCAGAGCGCGTAGAGGATCGCTTCGGCGACGCTCTCGCCCCATGCAGTCTGCTTGTAGGGAAGCAGAAACAGGAGATCGATGTCGGAGCCCGGCGCGAGCAGGCCGCGCCCGTAGCCGCCGACGGCGACAACGGTCATGCGCTCGGAAGAGGACGGGTTCTCGGAACGATAAAGCTGTTCTGCCGCGACTTCGTAAGCGAGCGTGATGATCGAATCCATCAAGCGGGAAAGCGCTTCCGCACAGCCGCGTCCCGGCAGCCCGCCGAGCAATTTTGCTTCGGCGTTCGCACGGCCTTCCATCATCGCGGCCTTCAGGCGCTGGGTGAGCGCGGCGCGGATATCGGCGAGACGGCCGCCATGCGCAGCCGACAGCCCCGCAAGCTCCTCGCGGAGCTTCGCGACATTGATGAGATCCGCCTGTCCGGGCTTGCCCCGGCGGCGCTTGGCTGCGCGCGACATATCGAGGGAATAACGGGAAATCCTGCTGCCTCGCATATCCGATTGCTTCGATTCCGTCACCGGTCGTGATGCTTATAATACTTATTTTTTTTGTATTTTAAAACTATTGACAGCTAATCTACGTATGAACCAGTGTATTCCACGGAATTCACGGATTTTATCAGGGGTATTCTGCAATGAGCTTCTCTTCTCGCTTCGGCCGCATCGTGATCGCCGCTGCCGCCGTTTTCGCCTTCGCGGGCGCCGCCAAGGCCCAGGTCAACGAGATCCGGATCGACTGGGCGACCTACAATCCGATCTCGATCATCCTGAAGAACCAGGGTCTCCTCGAAAAAGAATTCGAGAAGGACGGCATCAAGGTTCGCTGGGTGCAGTCGGCGGGCTCGAACAAGGCGCTCGAATTCCTGAACGCCGGGTCGATCGATTTCGGTTCGACAGCGGGTTCTGCGGCGCTGGTCGCGAAGATCAACGGCAATCCGATCAAGTCGATCTACGTCTATTCGCGTCCGGAATGGACCGCGCTCGTCACCGGCGCGAAATCCGAAATCAAGACGGTCGCCGACCTCAAGGGTAAATCCGTCGCCGTCACCCGCGGCACCGATCCGCACATCTTCCTCGTACGTGCACTTGCCGAAGCCGGCCTCACCGACAAGGACGTCCGTTTCGTGCTCCTGCAGCACGCCGATGGCCGTCTCGCGCTTTCGCGTGGCGACGTGCAGGCCTGGGCGGGCCTCGATCCGATGATGGCTTCCGCCGAACTCGATGAAGGCGCGAAGCTTTTCTATCGCAAGCCGGAAGCGAACACCTGGGGCATTCTCAATGTCCGCGAGGAGTTCGCGACCAAGCATCCGCAGCTCGTGCAGCGCGTGCTGAAAGTCTACGAGCAGGGCCGCCGCTGGGCGCTCGCCAACCCGGAACAGGTCACGAAAGCACTTGCGGAAGCCGCCAAGATTCCGGAAGCGGTCGCGCAGAAGCAGCTCAAGGAACGCACCGAACTGACGCACAGCGCGATCGGCAAACCGCAACGTGATTCGATCCTCGCGGCCGGAATCGCCCTGCAGAAGGCCGGCGTCATCGACGCGAAGGTCAACGTGCAGCAGGTGCTGAACGATCTGATCGACGAACGGTTTAACGCCACGCTCTCGAACTGAAGCGCCTGACCGAGTACCATGAGCGTTATGGACGCCACGCAACAACGAGACGCCGCCCATGAGGCGGCGTCTCCCGTTCCTCCTACGCCCGCTGCAAGCTCACGCTTCGGCGCCCGGTTCGCGCTCGGCATTCTCCTGCCGGTCCTGCTTGCGCTCGGCTGGGAGATCGCGGTCGCCACCGGTTTCGCGCAGGGCCGGCTGATGCCGCCGCCGAGCCGCCTCTTTAAAACGCTTTACGATCTTGCGGTCACCGGCGAACTCTGGCGGCATATTCTTGCAACCTTGGCGCGCGTGCTTGCGGGGTTTGCTCTCGGCACCATCGTGGGCACGCTGGTCGGCGCGCTCGCAGGAGCGTCGCGGCTCGCCAAAGACATCGTCGATCCGACACTGCAGGGACTGCGCTCCGTACCTTCGATCGCATGGGTACCGCTCTTTATTCTCTGGCTCGGCATCTTCGAGGAATCCAAGATCGCGCTGATCGCGGTCGGCTGTTTCTTTCCGGTTTACCTCGGCGTGTTCGGCGCCATCGCATCGGTCGACCGCAAGACCGTGGAGGTCGGACGCATGTTCCGGCTCTCCCAGTTTCAACTCGTGCGCCGGATTCTGCTGCCGGCAATTCTTCCGGCCTACATCCTTGCGCTCCGCCAGGGCCTCGGCCTGGGCTGGATGTTCGTCGTCGCCGCCGAATTCATGGGCGCTTCCGAAGGTCTCGGCTACCTGCTCGTCGACGGCCAGCAACTCGGCAAGCCCGACCAGATTCTTGCGGCGATCCTCACCTTCGCGATCCTCGGCAAGATCACGGATGGATTGCTCGCCGCCGCGAGTGCGCCGCTGCTTACGTGGCAGGACGCCTTCGCCCCCAAGAACTAAACCGACAAGCGACAAACCATGCTCAACATTCAGTCCGTCGACAAAATCTATCCGAACGGCACCCGCGCGCTCGACCGCGTAAAACTCGACGTGCAGCAGGGCGAAATCGTCGCGGTCGTCGGCGGCTCGGGCTGCGGCAAGAGCACGCTTCTGCGCCTCGTCGCGGGACTCGACCTTGCCACGCGCGGCAGGATCGAACTCGATGGCGAGGCGATCTCGGCGCCGCACGAATGCGTCGGCATGATTTTTCAGGAGCCGCGCCTGCTGCCCTGGCTTACGGTTGCGGGCAACGTCGGCTTCGGCATTTCGCATCTGCCGCGCGGCAAACGTGAAGCGATCGTCGGCGAAGTGCTCTTGCGCGTAGGACTCGCCGATTATGCCGAACGCTGGCCGCGCGAATTGTCCGGCGGGCAGGCGCAGCGCGTGGCGATTGCACGTGCGCTCGCGCCGCGCCCCAAAGTGTTGCTGCTCGACGAGCCGTTCTCCGCACTCGATGCCTTCACGCGTGCGAGCCTGCACGAACACGTGCTCGATCTGTGGCGTGCGTTCAAGCCGACGCTCGTACTGGTCACGCACGACGTGGAGGAAGCGGCCTATCTCGCCGATCGCGTGGTCGTCATGCGGCCGCGGCCGGGTCGGATTTCCTCGGCGTTCGAACTCGATCTCAAGCGCCCGCGCGACCGCTACGGCCCCGAACTCGAAGCCGCAAAGCGGCGCATCCTGAATGCGCTCGACCAGAGCTTGCGCGAGCGCACCGCGGGTGACGAACTGGTGCCCGCCGCCGCGATCTGACATAACCCCGGAAAATTCGGAGGATTTGCAATGGACGCAGCCGAACTTCGCTCGCTTCAGGCGCCGATCAAGGACAAGTACAAGACCGATCCGGACGCCGCCGTCATCACTCTGAAAGCGAACGGCTCGCTCGACGACGGCATCGCTTGCAAGGTGGAAACCGGGCGTGCGCTGCAGATCGCGGGCCTGCACCCCGCGACCGGCGGCTCCGGCCGCGAACTCTGCTCCGGCGACATGCTGCTCGAAGCGCTGGTCGCCTGCGCGGGTGTCACGCTGAAAGCGGTCGCGACCGCGATCGAGATTCCGCTGAAGGCCGGCAAAGTTTCCGCCGAGGGCGACCTCGACTTCCGCGGCACGCTCGGCGTCGCCAAGGATGCGCCGGTAGGCTTCCGCGAAATCCGCCTGCGCTTCGACGTCGAAACCGACGCGCCGCAGGAAAAGCTCGACCAGCTCCTGAAGCTTACCGAGCGCTATTGCGTGGTCTACCAGACCATCAAGGCCGGACCGAAGGTCGACGTCTCGTTACAGAAAGTATAAAAGCGGTCACCGCTTTTTTAAGGCCGGCATTTCGCAGGCGGCGGCAAGAATCGTCGCCTGCTTTTTTTCCTGATGACTCCTGAGATTTATTTCTGGCTCACGATCGCCATCAAGATGGCGATCGGCGCTTCCGTCGTGATCGCGGCAACGCTTGCCGCCGAGCGCGCAGGTCCGCTCATCGGCGCGCTGATCGCAACACTTCCGGTATCGGCAGGTCCGTCGTATTTCTTTCTTGCGTTCGAGCAGGATGCGCCGTTCTTCGCGCAAAGCGCGCTCGGCAGCCTGCTTCTCAACGCTTCGACGGCGATCTACGCCACGACCTATGTGCTGCTGTCGCAGCGCCATCGCTTCATCGTCTGCGTGCCGGCGGCGATCGCCTTGTGGCTCGGCTCCTTCTTTCTGTTCTCGCATTTCATTCGCAATGGCGTGGCTGCCGCCGCACTCAATGTCGTGGTGTTCGCCACCTGCTTTTATCTGGTGCGGCAATATCGCGACGTGCGCATGCCGAAGATCAAGCTGCGCTGGTACGACTTCGCTTTCCGCGCGGGGCTTGTCGGAACGCTCGTCGGCGTCATTCTCTTGCTGAACGCGGTGTTGGGGCCGATCTTCACCGGCGCGCTGGCCGCCTTCCCGATCGTGTTCACCAGCATGATGCTGATCCTGCACCACCGCTACGGCGGGCCGGCCTGCGCGGCGGTGATGGCGAACGGAATCACCGGGCTCATCGGCTTCGGCATCGCGGCCTACGTCCTGCATGCCAGCGTGATCTCGCTCGGCGTGCCGCTCGCGCTCACGATCGCGCTTTGCATCACGGTCGCATGGAACCTTGGCGTGTTCGCGCTGCGCGGCCGTCTCAAGCTCTAGTTTTTCCGTAGAATATTCTTGAGCTTGTAGAGCGCTTCCATCGCTTCCTTCGGCGACATCTCGTCGGGATGCATGGCATCGAGCGCTTCGCCGAGCGGATCCCGCTTGTTCTCGGTCTCGACGGAAGCGCTTTGTGCCGGCCCCTTGATGTTCTGAAAGAGCGGTAGATCGTCGAACCCCGAGAGCGGTTTCGCGCGCGATTCCGACTCCAGTTCCGCCAGCACGACACGCGCCCGCTCGATCACGCTGTGCGGAAGACCCGCCAGTTTTGCGACCTGAATGCCGTAAGAGCGGTCGGCGGTGCCGCGCACGACCTCGTGCAGGAAGATGACTTCGTTCTCCCACTCCTTCACGCGAACGGTTGCGTTGACCTGGCGCGGCAGCCGCGCGGCAAGCGCCGTCAGTTCGTGGAAGTGGGTCGCGAACAAGCCGCGGCACTGGTTGACTTCATGCAAGTGCTCGAGCGTTGCCCATGCGATGGACAGGCCATCGAAGGTGGCCGTACCGCGTCCGATCTCGTCCAAGATCACGAGCGAACGTTCGGTGGCCTGGTGCAAAATCGCGGCCGTCTCCACCATTTCGACCATGAAGGTCGAACGCCCGCGCGCAAGATCGTCCGCGGCGCCGACGCGCGAAAACAGACGGTCGACGATGCCGATCGTCGCGGATTTTGCCGGCACGAAAGAGCCGGCCTGCGCGAGGATCGCGAGAATCGCGTTCTGGCGCAGGAACGTCGATTTGCCCGCCATGTTGGGGCCGGTAACAAGCCAGATCGCACCGGCATTCGCGCCCGCAGGCGGAGACAGCGAGCAATCGTTCGGCACGAACGGTCCTCCGTCGTGCAGGATCGCGGCTTCGACCACGGGATGGCGACCGCCTTCGATCTCGAAGGCGAGCGAATCGTCGATCGCGGGCCGCACCCAGTTCGACTCCGCCGCACGCTCGGCAAGCGCCGTCGCGACATCGACTTCGGCAAGCGCGTTCGCGACCATTTCCAGAAGCGCCGCCGACTGCAGCACGCGCGACGCGAGTTCCGCGAATACGCCAAGCTCGATCTGGATTGCGCGCTCGCCCGCCGAGGCGATCTTCGATTCCAGTTCGCCCAGTTCGGGGGTCGAAAAGCGCATGGCGCCCGCCATCGACTGGCGGTGAATGAAACGCTCCCGCGCCTTCGAGTTCAGGATTTTCTCGCCGTGCTGGCTCGGCACTTCGACGAAAAAGCCGAGCACATTGTTATATTTTATCTTCAGCGACTTGATTTGCGTTTCGTCGGCATAGCTTTGCTGGAGGCCGGCAATCACGCCGCGCGCTTCGTCGCGCAGCTTGCGCGCCGCATCGAGGTCCTCGTTGTATCCCTCGCGCACGAAGCCGCCGTCGCGCTTGTAGAGCGGGAGTTCTTCCGCGAGCGCCCTCACGATTTCGTCACGCAAGCCGCGATCCGTCGCGCCCATCGCCTGCGCGGCAAGCGCAATCTCATCGGGCACTTCATCCGAATTCTCAAGAACCGTCGCGAGAGCAAAGGCCGCGCTCAAGGCGTGGCCAATCGCGGCGAGATCGCGCGGACCGCCACGATCGAGCGCAATGCGCGACAGCGAGCGCGACAGATCGGGTGCGCTCGCCAGCGCCTTCCGAATCTCAGCGCGCAGCGTCCAGCGCTCGAAGAAATAATCGACGCTGTCGAGGCGGCGGGCGATCTCTTTTGCGCCGCAGAGCGGGCTCGCAAGCCGGCGCGACAGCATGCGTGCGCCGGCGGCCGTCACCGTGCGGTCGATCACCGAGAGCAGGCTGCCGCGGGTCTCGCCACCCATCGTGCGGAGAATCTCGAGATTGTTACGGGTCGCCGCGTCGATCTGCATGACGCCGGCGGCATGTTCGCGCGCGGGCGGCGAAAGCGCGGGACGCGAACCGAACTGCGTGCGCTCGATATATGTTGCCGCCGCGGCTGCCGCGGAAAGCTCGAGCCGGGAGAACGCGCCGAAAGATTCCGATGTCGCGACATGGAAGAAGGCCGCAAGCCTGCGCTCCGCAGTCGCGCTCTCGAACAATTCCTTGGGCATCGGCGTGACGTTCGCAAGCGAGCGCCAGTAGGACCTCAGTTCCGGGTCGTCGTAGAGCGTATCGGACAGCAAGAGTTCGCCGGGTTCGATGCGAGCAATCTCGGCCGGTAGCCGCATCTGATCGCATTCGGCTACACGAAATTCTCCCGTCGAAATGTCGAGCCAGGCGAGACCGAAATTCGTCTGTTCCTCGGAGGTCTTGGTGCGCGAGACCGCCATCAGCCAGTTGTTGCGCTTCGCATCGAGCAGCGTGTCTTCCGTGAGCGTGCCGGGTGTCACGAGCCGCACGACGCCGCGCTTCACCACCGACTTCGCGCCGCGCTTCTTCGCTTCGGCGGGATCTTCGGTCTGTTCGCAAACCGCGACGCGAAATCCTTTCGCGATCAGGCGATGCAGGTATTCCTCGGAGCGCTCCACCGGAACGCCGCACATCGGAATATCCTGACCCTGATGCTTGCCGCGCTTCGTGAGTACGATGCCGAGTGCGCGCGAGGCCTTCTCTGCGTCGTCGAAGAAGAGTTCGTAGAAGTCGCCCATCCGGTAGAACAGCAGGCAATCCGGATTGGCGGCTTTGATCTCGATGTACTGCTCCATCATCGGCGTGACGCGCGCGGGCGCATCGCCGGCCGCATCGGAAGCCGGTTCGATTTCGGGGAGCAGGGGCGCCGCATTCTTCATGGCGCGGCAGAGTAGCAGAGCGGCAAATGCGCTTGCGAGCGCGGATCGGCAGTTATCCCTGCTCTTCAATCCGTTGGTATAGTTCGCGTTTCGCGGCCCGCAGCACTGTGTCGGAACTCGCGCCATCGGCAAGCCGCGCATGAATGAGCGCGCCTACCATGGTAGCGACGAACGCATGCGCGCGTTCCTTCGCGTTTTCGCCTTTCATGTAGCGCGCCACCAAGCCGACAAGCCGCTCGCGGCCCGCCTGCAAAGCGGCGCGGGCGGGACTCTTGCGATTGCCGACTTCGCCACCGAGGGCCGCGAGCGCGCAACCCGAGCCCGGGTTGTCGCGATGCTTCTTCGAGAGATAGCGGTCGACGATCCCTTTCAGTTCGCTGCCAGGCGCAGCCTGCTCCGCCGCCGCATAGAGGCCCTCGCCCGGTTCGGCGAACGAATAGCGGCAGGCTTCATCTATCAGCGCATCCTTCGAGGAGAAGTGCTTGTAGAAGCCGCCATGCGTCATCCCGGCGGCTTCCATGAGTTCGGCTACACCGACGGCAGCGAGGCCGCGCTCGCGAAACAGCTTCGCGGCGACAGCCACGATCCGTTCGCGATTTTCAGCCGCAGCTTGCCTCGAGTTTCGCATTTCAGCAGCGGTCCATGCGCTTCGTGAATAGATGATGTGTATCATCCAATTATTGACAGGACAAGCGGGCCGTGGGAATGGCCGAAGCGCAAAAGCAAGGAATCGGACACATGAGCGCTGAAGCCGCCACCGTCGACGGAAAGCCCGCGCGCCTTACAGGAAAGTCCCTGATCTTCTTTCTGACGCTGCTCGCCGCACTCGGCATGCTTGCGATCAACATGTATCTCGCGTCGTTTCCGTCGCTCGGCCGCGAACTCGCCGCCACCCCGGCGCAGGTCAAGCTTACGCTCACCGTCTTCCTGTTCGGCTTCGCGTTCGGTCAACTCATCGTCGGTCCGCTTTCGGACCGTTTCGGCAGACGGCCGCTCCTGCTCGGCGGGCTGGTTTTGTATTCCGTCAGCGCGCTTCTGATCGCGTTTTCGACCAGCATCGACGGGATGATCGGCCTTCGTATCGCGCAAGCGGTCGGCGCCTGCACCGGCTCCGTTCTTGCGCGTGCCGTTGCCCGCGATCTCTTCTCCGGCGACGAACTCACACGCTCGCTCGGTTTTATCACGACGCTGGTTGCAGCGGCGCCCGGCTTTTCTCCGCTCGTCGGCGGTCTGATGGAAACCTTTATCGGCTGGCGCGCGATCTTCGTGCTGCTCGCTTTGGTTGGTGTCTTCTCGACGATCGTTGTCTGGCTGCGCGTTCCGGAAACACATCACAGCCGCGACGCCGCTCCGCGCGTCGGCCAGGCTTTCGCAAGCTACTTCACGCTGATCGCGCGCCGCGATTTCATCGTTCCGGCACTCGTCACAACCTGCGCGATGGCAGGGCTGTTCGCGTTCTTCGCGGCGTCGCCCCTGATCTTCATCGAACGCTATGGGGTCTCGCCGGCGCTGTTCGGCCTGATCCCGTGTGTCACGGTGTTCGCGGTGTTCGCAGGTGGCTTCAGCGCGCCGCGGCTCGCCAAGAAGTGGAGCGGCTATCGCCCGATCTTCTTCGGTGTCGCCATGATGATCGTCGGAAGTGCCGCCATGCTCGCGGTCTCCTTGCGGGACCCCGGCATGTTCGCGTTGCTCGGCGTATTACTGTTTTTCCTGTTCGGTATGGGCATCACCAACCCGCTCTCGACCGTATTCGCATTACGGCCCTTCCCGGAGATGGCGGGTGCGGCATCTGCACTGATCGGCTTCTTCCAGATGGCAGGAGGCGCGCTCGGCACCATCGTGCTTGGCCTGTTGCCCTTTGAACTGCTGCCCGCGCTGCCCCTTACGATGCTCGGAGCCGCACTTTTGGGCCTTGCGATCCTCGCCATCGGGGCACGGCGCGCGTGAATCGTGCCGGTATTCGTCTTTTTTCTTCTCCGCCAATGCCTTGAGCCCGTAGCAGTCGCGGCGCTATGGTCCCCGCCCCGGCACGCATCCGGGTCCAGGGAGTAGAGTATGGCTGAGAAGAAGAGCCGCGGTTCGCGGCCGACATTTACCGATCAGGAAGCGCTGCAGTTTCATTCGTCCGGGCGTCCCGGAAAGCTCGAAGTCGTCGCGACGAAGCCGATGGCGACCCAACGCGATCTTTCGCTCGCCTATTCCCCCGGCGTCGCCGTACCCGTGCTTGCGATCGCCGAAGACCCGACCCGCGCCTTCGACTACACCGCGAAAGGCAACCTCGTCGGCGTAATCTCGAACGGCACCGCGATCCTCGGTCTTGGAAACCTCGGCGCACTTGCGTCGAAGCCGGTGATGGAAGGCAAGGCCGTCCTCTTCAAGCGCTTTGCCGACATCGACGCCTTCGATATCGAAATGGGCACCGAGGATCCCGACGAATTCATCAACGCGGTAAAGCCGCTTGGCTTGACGTTTGGCGGCATCAACCTTGAAGACATCAAGGCGCCGGAGTGCTTCATCATCGAGCAGCGCCTGCGCGAGTTGCTCGATATCCCCGTGTTCCATGACGACCAGCACGGCACCGCAATCATCACCGCGGCCGGCATGATCAACGCGCTGCATCTCACCGGGCGCGACATCAAGACCGCGAAGCTCGTCGTGAACGGTGCCGGCGCTTCCGGCATCGCGACCGTCGAGCTCCTCAAGGCGCTCGGCATGCAGCCGAACAACATCCTGCTCTGCGACACCAAGGGCGTGGTCTACAAAGGCCGCACCGAAGGCATGAACCAGTGGAAGTCGGCGCACGCCGCCGACACCAAGGCGCGCACGCTCGCCGACGCCTTCAAGGGCGCGGACATCTGCCTCGGCCTTTCGGCGAAGGGCGCCTTCACCGCCGACATGGTGAAGTCGATGGCTGAAAAGCCGATCATCTTCGCGCTCGCCAATCCCGATCCCGAGATTTCGGCGGAGGAAGTCGCCACCCTTCGCGAAGACGCGATCATGGCAACCGGCCGCTCGGACTATCCGAACCAGATCAACAACGTGCTCGGCTTCCCCTACATTTTCCGGGGCGCGCTCGACGTCCGCGCGACCACGATCAACATGGAAATGAAGATCGCGGCCGCACAGGCGCTAGCGCAGCTTGCGCGCGAAGACGTGCCGGACGAAGTCGCCGCCGCTTACGGCCAGCGCCCCAAGTTCGGTCCCGACTACATCATTCCGGTGCCGTTCGATCCGCGGCTCATTTCCTATGTGCCGCCGGCAGTCGCGAAGGCCGCGATGGATACCGGTGTCGCGCGCCGTCCGATCATCGACATGGAGGCCTATGCGCAACAGCTTCGCAACCGCCGCGATCCGATCGCCGGCGTGTTGCAGCAGGTCTATGAGCGTCTGCGCCGCCAGCCGAAGAAGGTCGTCTTCGCGGAGGGCGAAGAGGAACAGGTGATCCGCGCGGCGGTGAGCTTCGCATCGCGCGGCCTCGGCACCGCGATCCTGGTCGGGCGCGAAGCGCGCGTGAAGGAAACCGCAAAGCTCGCAGGTGTCGAGATTCCCGAAGGCGTCGAAATTCACAACGCCGCGCTCTCGAAACGCACCACGGATTACGCAAACTATCTCTACGAACGCCTGCAGCGCGAGGGCTACCTCTACCGCGACTGCCTGCGGCTCGTGAACAACGACCGCAATCATTTCGCGGCCTGCATGGTGGCGCTCGGAGACGGCGATGCCATGGTTTCCGGCGTCACCCGCAATTATTCGGTCGTGCTGGAAGACGTACGGCGCGTGATCGATCCGAAGCCGGGCCATCGCGTGATGGGCGTGTCGCTCGTGATTTCGCGCGGACGCACCGTGCTGATCGCGGACACCGCCGTCACCGAACTGCCGAACGCGGAAGAACTCGCCGAGATCGCGGTCGAAGCGGCAGGCGTCGCGCGCCGTCTCGGTTACGAACCGCGCGTCGCGATGCTTGCGTTTTCGAGCTTCGGCCATCCGCCGGGAGAGCGCACGCAGCATGTGAAGGATGCCGTGAAGCTCCTGCATGGCCGCAAGGTCGATTTCGAGGTGGACGGCGAGATGGCAGCCGACGTCGCGCTGAACCGCGATCTCGCGGCGGCCTATCCATTCAGCCGCCTGACGGGACCCGCGAACGTGCTCGTGATGCCGGCGTTCCACTCGGCGTCGATCTCGACCAAGCTCCTGCAGGAAATGGGCGGGGCCACGGTGATCGGCCCGCTCTTGGTCGGTCTCGACCGTTCGGTGCAGATCGTGCCCCTCTCGGCAAAGGACTCGGACCTCGTGAACATGGCGGCAATCGCCGCTTATAATGTGAGCGGGTAAGCGCTTTGGCGAAATGAGTAAAAAAAGGCCGGCTTCACGCCGGCCTTTTTTATTTAGCGCAGCAGACCGTTCTCGTTCGCGAGATCGCGGAGATTCTTCGCAGGCCGCGCGCCGATATGCGAGATGATCTCGGCCGCACACAGCGCGCCGAGCTGCAGCGAATTCGTGTGCGGCATGCCGTTCGCGAACCCGTACAGGAAACCGGCGGCAAAAAGATCGCCCGCACCGGTGGTGTCGACCACGCGCTCGACCGGAAACGCAGGCACCGCGTCGATCGTGTCCCTGGTCACGACCATCGCGCCCTTCTCGCTCCGCGTTACCACCGCGATGCCGACGTCCTTGCGGAGCGCCTCGAGCGCCGCATCGAAATCGCCGGTTTCGTAGAGGCTCTTCAATTCGGCTTCGTTCGCGAACAGGAGATCGACCGTCTTGTTGCGAAGGAGCTGGAGAAACTCCTTGCGGTAGCGATCGACGCAGAACGCGTCGGACAGCGTCAGCGCAACCGTGCGGCCGCTCTCGTGCGCAATACCCGCCGCCTTAATGAAGGCCTCCTTGGCCTGCTTCGGATCCCAGAGGTAACCCTCAAGATAGAGCACCTTTGCGGAGCGGATTTCATCGACCGAAATATCGTCGGGCGAAAGGTCCTGCGCTGCGCCCAGATACGTATTCATCGTGCGCTGGCCGTCCGGCGTAACGAGAATGTAGCATCGCGCGGTCGAGGGCCCGTCCTTCGCAAGCGGCGTCGTGTAGGCGACGTTCGAGGCGCGGATGTCCCGGGCGAAGGTGTGGCCGAGTTCGTCCTCTTTCACGCGCCCGATGAAAGCCGCTTTGCCTCCCAGCATCGCAACACCGACGATCGTATTCGCCGCCGATCCGCCCGAACACTCGATCACCGGGCCCATGGCGTTATAGATCGCCTCGGCGCGCTTCTCGTCGATCAGCGACATCGAACCTTTCGGCATTTTCTGGCGCGCCAGAAAATCGTCGTCGGAATGGGAAAGGACGTCGACAATCGCATTGCCGATGCCGATCACGTCATAGCGCGTCGCAGACATATGTAAGTCTCCCCGGAAGTTGGCACCGGGTAGCAAAGCCGGGCGGCCACCGCAATGTTGGGCCGTACTATTTCCCGCCCAATGCCTTCTGCATGGCCGCGGCGCCCATATCGATCATACTGGCGATCGCAGGCTTCATCTCGTTTGGCAGCAAATCCGCGATCCAGATCACTTTGGTTTTGCCGCCCTCGGGGAAGACCTGCGAGGAGGCGTTGTGATGCGTGAGCCGCGCGCCAGTCGCGGACCAGACGATGCGGCGCGCGGCGTCATCGACTTCGACGATCACTTCGCGGGCTACGACGCCATTGCCGAAGGTCACGATCCGGGCGTTGCCTTCAAGCTTGCAGTCGGTGACGAACCCCGGAACGAGACGTGTATGGAGCGCGCCGATGTCGCGCATCGCATCCCAAACCGTTTCCGGCGCCGCATCGATTGTGAATTCTTTTCGGATAGTGGCCATAAGCGCGTTCCCGGCTAAATCGCGAGCAATCTAGCGCGATTCCCTGCCGCCCTTGCTAGTCCGCGCGCCGCCGTGGCATGACGCGGCCCGCGATATTCAAAGGGATCAAGCAGATGGCCGCCTTCCACCAGCGGGTATTCTCCGGCGTTCAACCCACCGGAAACCTTCACCTCGGCAACTACCTCGGCGCGATCAAGCGTTTCGTCGAACTGCAGTCGCAACACGAATGCGTCTACTGCGTGGTCGATCTGCACGCGATCACGGTGTGGCAGGAGCCCGAGGAACTCACGCGCAACATTCGCGAAGTGACGGCGGCCTTCATTGCCTGCGGCATCGATCCGAAGAAGCACATCGTATTCAACCAGAGCCAGGTCTCCGGGCACGCCGAACTCGCCTGGGTCTTCAACTGCGTGGCGCGCCTCGGCTGGCTCAACCGCATGACGCAGTTCAAGGAGAAAGCCGGCAAGGACCGCGAGAACGCATCGGTCGGCCTCTATGCCTATCCGAGCCTGATGGCCGCTGACATTCTCGTCTATCGTGCGACCCATGTTCCGGTCGGCGAAGACCAGAAGCAGCATCTCGAGCTGTGTCGCGACATCGCGCAGAAATTCAACAACGACTTCGGCAAGCGGATCAACGATCTCGGATTCGGCGATGCCTATTTCCCGCTGACCGAACCGCTTATCTCCGGTCCCGCGACGCGCGTGATGTCGCTCCGCGACGGCACCAAGAAAATGTCGAAGTCCGACGCCTCCGACAATTCGCGCATCAACCTCACCGATGACGCCGATGCGATCGCGCAGAAATTCCGCAAGGCCAAGACCGATCCGCTCCCGCTTCCGGCGACGATCAAGGAAATGGAAGAGCGTCCGGAGGCCGACAACCTGATCGGCATTTACGCAGCGCTTGCGGACAAAACAGCCGAAGACGTGCTGAACGAATTCGGCGGCGCGCAGTTCTCGAAGTTCAAGGAAGCGCTCACCGAACTCGCCGTCGCGAAGCTCGGCCCCATCGGCGCGGAAATGAAACGCCTCACTGCCGACCCCGGTCACATCGATTCGATTCTCGCCGACGGTGCGGCACGGGCGCGCGTCATGGCGAATCAGACCATGAAGGAAGTCGGCAAAATCGTCGGCTTCGTCGGCTCTTCATCCTGAAACGGCACTGAGACTTTAGCGGCGCTTGGCCACGCGGCATTCGCGTGGCAGGCTTGTCCGTCAACCGGAATTGCGAAATGCCACGCACGCGCCAGAGTTTCGAATCCGGCCACCACCGAAAATTTCTCGTCGTGATCGACGAAACGCCGGAGTGCGACCGCGCGGTCTATTACGCGAGCCGCCGCGCCGTGCGTACCGGCGGCAAGCTCGTGATGCTTGCCTGCATTTCTACGGGCGAAGCGAGCCAGCAATGGCTCGGCGTCGGCGAATTGATGCGCGCGGAAGCGCGCGACGAGGTCGAGAAGCGTCTCGATCACTACTCCGCACGTGCGCGGCACCTTGCAGGGATCGATCCCGAACGCGTGATCCGCGAAGGCGGCAAGGCCGAGGAAATCCAGAAGCTGATCGACGAGGACCCCGATATCGGCGTGCTCGTGCTTGCCGCTGGAACCGACAACCAGGGTCCGGGGCCGCTGGTCTCGTCGCTCGCCAGTTCCCGTTCCGTGACCATGACGATTCCGATTACCATCGTACCGGGCCAGCTCACCGACGAAGAACTGGACGCCCTGGCATAGCCGGCGCGGCATAAAGGCTTTGCGCCGGGGTCCCTTCCGGAAACTGGTGGGAGCCCCTACATTGTAGTCTGACGCGCGCTTTGGCCTGAAGGAGGCCGGAACCATGTTCATTCAGACCGAAACCACGCCCAATCCGGCGACCCTCAAGTTCCTGCCGGGCAAGGCAGTGCTGCCGCAAGGCACGCTCGATCTGCGCACGAAGGAAGAAGCCGCGCGATCGCCGCTCGCCGCCAAGCTCTTCGACATCCCGCAGGTCTCCGGCGTGTTCTTCGCGCAGGACTTCATCACGGTGACGAAGTCCGAAGGCGAGTGGCAGCACCTGAAGCCCGCGATCCTCGGCGCGATCATGGAGCACTATCTTTCCGGCGAGGCGATCCTGAAGTCGGGCGCTTCGCAGATGACTTCGGCCGACGAAGAGTTCTTCGATGCGGACGACGCCTCGACCGTGGCCACGATCAAGGAACTGATCGAGACGCGCGTGCGGCCCGCGGTCGCAAACGACGGCGGCGACATCACCTTCCGCGGCTACAAGGACGGCATCGTATTCCTGAACATGAAGGGCGCCTGCGCCGGCTGCCCCTCTTCGACCGCAACGCTGAAAAACGGCATCGAGAACCTGCTCCGGCATTTCGTCCCGGACGTGCAGGAAGTCCGGCCGATGTGATACCTGCGGGCCGCCTTTATCGGGCGGCCCGTTTCATTTAAGACGTCTCGCGCCGCCGCTCTCCGGATTGCGCCGTCCATGAAAATTCTCGCAATCGATACCGCACTCGACGCCTGCCAGGCGGCCGTGTTCGATTCCGACGAAGAGAAACTGCTCGCGATCCAATCGCGCGACATGCGGCGCGGTCACGCCGAAGCGCTGATCCCGGTCATCGACGAAACAATGAAAGCCGCGGGCCTCGACTACGCGGACCTCGACCGGATCGCGACGACCGTCGGCCCGGGCAGCTACACCGGGCTTCGCGTCGGGATTTCCGCGGCCAAAGGGCTTTCCCTCGCCTCCACCAAACCCGTTGTCGGCATCACGACGCTTGCGGCCCTCAGCGCACCCGTAATCGCGAAAGATCCGGCGGTGCCGGTGGTCGCGGCGATCGATGCCCGCCACGGCAACGTCTATTTCCACATGGCGGGCGCCGGCCAGCGCATCCTGCTGAGTGCGCGCCACACCTCGCTTGAAGAAGCCATCCAGACGATTATCGCCGGCCCCATTCGCATCGCCGGACCCGCTGCCGAGTTGCTCGCATCCCGCTGGCCGCACCACACCGGCACTGCGCCGGTGTCGGTCGAAAATTCTGCGAAGCCGAGCATCGAATGGGTGGCGCGACTCGCGGCCACCGCCGATCCCGCACGCGCGCCGGCAAAGCCGCTCTACCTGCGCGCACCCGACGTGACGCCGCAAACCGCACATCAACTCGCACGACAATGATCGGAAAGATCGCAGCCTTCTTTCGGAGGGCCGAGCCTGCGGTCCTTGACGCGCGTCCCGGCGACGCCGCGGCGCTCGCAGCCCTGCACCGGATTTCGTTCCGTCACGGCTGGAGCGAAAGCGAGTTCGAGCGGCTGCTCTCCGACCGCGCAGCCATCGCGCATGTCGCGCGGGCGAACGGCGGACGCGGCGTGGTCGTCGGCTTCGTGCTGTCCCATCGCGTACAGGACGAGGCGGAGATTTTTCTGGTCGCACTCGCACCGGGAGAGCGAGGTCACGGAACGGCGACGAAACTGCTTTCCAAACATCTGAGCCGGCTTGCCGCCGCCGGCGTTTCACGTGTGTTTCTGGAAGTCGATGAAGGAAACGCTTCCGCGCGAAAGCTTTATGCGCGTGCAGGCTTCAGCGAAGTAGGCCGTCGCGCCGGGTATTATCGTAATCCCGAGGGGAATGCCGCCGCACTCGTACTGGCACGGGGTCTCACCGGATAGTCGCAAGTGCGTGCGGGTGGACGCGGATAGGTCCGCCGCCTAGAGTCCGCGGCAGAATTCATGAGGCCCTGAAATTGACGAACGGCAAGGAAATTTCCGCGATCGAGCAGGCCTGCGCAGCCAAAGGCATGCGCATGACCGAACAGCGCCGCGTAATCGCACGCGTGCTCGGCGCATCGCAGGATCATCCCGATGTCGAGGAACTCTATCGCCGTGCCTCCGCGGTCGACGACAAAATTTCGATTTCGACCGTCTATCGTACCGTCAAACTGTTTGAAGATGCCGGCATCATCGAACGTCACGATTTCCGCGAAGGCCGCTCGCGCTACGAGCAGGTGCCGGACGAACACCACGATCACCTGATCGACGTGAACAACGGAACCGTGATCGAATTCCGTTCCGAAGAAATCGAGCAGCTCCAGGAAGAGATCGCGCGTCGTCACGGCTTCAAGCTCGTCGGCCACCGGCTTGAGCTTTACGCGGTGCGCGTGAAGGGCAAGACCTCATAACGTCATGGGCTTCGCGTATCGAACGACGATGTTCGTTCTTGTACTGGCGGCGACGGTTCCGCTGCAGTGGCTCGCCTTGAAGCTCAAGCTGCCGCTGTTGCGGACGCTGCCGGTCTGGTTCCACCGAACGGTCCTGAGGATTCTCAACATCAAGGTCGAAGTGCTCGGCGTGCCGTCAGCGCAGCACAGGCCGCTGCTCTTCGTTTCCAACCACGCCTCGTGGCTCGACATCGTCGTGCTCGGCTCCACCGGGCCGCTTTGCTTCATTGCGAAAAGCGAGATTGCGAAGTGGCCGCTGTTCGGCACGTTCGCGCGGCTGCAGCGCTCCATCTTCGTCGATCGTTCCAAGCGGCACGGAACCGGACAGGTGAATCAGTCGATCGCGAAAACGCTCTCCGGCGGCGATCCGGTGTTGCTGTTCGGTGAGGGGACTTCGAGCGACGGCAACCGCGTCTTGCAGTTCCGGTCCGCGCTCTTGGGCGGATTGCGCGATGCGATGGAGGAGAACGGGCGCGGGTTCGTGCAGCCGGTAGCGATCGCCTACCGCAAGTTTCACGGCATTCCGATGGGACGCCAGAACCGCGAAATCGCAGCCTGGTACGGGGATATGGACCTGATTCCGCATCTCCTGCGGGTGCTCAAAGTCGGGGCAATCGATGTCACGGTCGCCTTCGGCAAGGTCATGGAAGTGGCTCATGCGGATGACCGCAAGACCTTGTCGCGCAACGTAGAATCGACCGTCCGCACCCTTGCGTCGCTGTCTCTGGCAGGCCGCCCGGAACAGCTTACGGAATTCGTTTGCTTGGCCGAGGAAAGGCGCTAAGACTTTCCAACATGCCAATTCAGGGTGAACTGCCTTGCCGCCGCAACCTATGCGGGAGGCTGCGCGTTCCGCTTCCGGCGCGATGAGCGAAAATCGCAAGGTCCATATCAAATCGTTCGGCTGCCAGATGAACGTCTACGACGCGCGTCGTATGGCGGACACCTTGGCGCGCGACGGTTACGCCGAAACCGCGTCAGCCAAGGAAGCCGACCTCATTATCCTGAACACCTGCCATATCCGCGAGAAAGCAGTCGAGAAGGTCTATTCGGAACTCGGCCGGCTGCGCGGGATGAAGGCCGATGCCGAAAGCCATGACCGCAAGCCGATCATCGCGGTCGCGGGCTGCGTCGCCCAGGCCGAAGGCAAGGAGATCATCCGCCGCGCGCCTTCGGTTCGCGTCGTGGTCGGTCCGCAGAACATTCACCGCATCTCCGAACTGGTCGCGCGTGCGAACGAAGGCCATGCGGTCGTCGACACCGAGTTCGCCGTCGAAGACAAATTCGAGCAGCTTGCCCCGCCGAAGCACGAGATCACGCGTGCACGCGGAATCTCGGCATTCGTCACGGTGCAGGAAGGCTGCGACAAGTTCTGCACCTTCTGCGTCGTGCCGTACACGCGCGGCAGCGAAGCCTCGCGCCCGGCGGCGCGCATCCTCGCGGAAGCGGAAGGCTTGATCGCGCAGGGCGTGAAGGAAATCACCCTGATCGGCCAGAACGTGAACGCCTATCATGGCGCCGGCACCGACGGACGCGATTGGACGCTTCCGAAGCTGGTCGCGCGGCTTGCGGAAATTCCAGAGCTCAAGCGCATCCGCTACACGACCAGCCACCCGCGCGACATGGATGACGAACTGCTCGAAGCGCATCGCGACATCGAAAAGATGATGCCGTTCCTGCATCTGCCGGTGCAATCGGGTTCCGATCGCATTCTCGAGGAGATGAACCGCAAGCACACGCGTGCGGACTATCTGCGAATCATCGAGCGCACGCGCAAGGCCCGCCCGGACATGGCGTTCTCTTCGGACTTCATCGTCGGCTTCCCCGGCGAAACCGATCGGGACTTCGAGGATACGCTCGCGCTCGTGCGCGAAGTCGGGTACGCGCAGTGCTTCACCTTCAAGTACAGCCCACGTCCGGGAACGCCCGCGGCCGATCTCGACGCGCAGATTCCGGAAGACGTGAAGAGCGAACGGCTCTATCGCCTGCAGGAACTGATCGAAACGCAGCAGCACGAATTCAATCTGTCCTGCGTCGGCAAAGAACTCGATGTGCTGTTTGAGAAGCCGGGGCGGCACGAGGGCCAGATCGTCGGACGGTCGCCCTACCTGCAGCCCGTACCGGTGATCGCGCCGAAATCGATCATCGGATCGGTGGCGCGCGTGCGCATCAACGAACTGCGCACCTACAGCCTGATCGGTGAACTGGCCGGGAACGAGCCTGTTGCACCTGCGGAATATTCCTCGCCGGAGGTGAACGCGCTTGCGTAATCTCGGGCCCGAAGCCGGCAAGAAAGCACCGTGGGAACGCTCGAGCGATTCGGGCGCGGGTCTCATGGTGGCGTTCGACGACAACCGTCTCGCTTCCGTGCTGTTCGGACGTTACGGCGAGAACCTCGCCCTGATCGAACGCCGTCTTGGCGTCGCCATCGACCAGCGCGGCAATCATGTTTCCATCGATGGGCCACGCGATGCCTGCGAGAAGGCGCGCAAGACGCTGGAAGGCCTTTACGACGAATTGCGCGCGGGGCGCGACGTGACCGCCGGCGACGTCGAAGGTGCGCTGCGCGCCGCGCAGACGCAGACTTCGCTGTTCGAAGACGAAGCGCCGTCCGAGAAAACCTCATTCGACGACATCCGCTTGCGCAAACGTGCGGTGCGTGCGCGCACGCAGACGCAGGATACGTACATCCGCGCCATGAAGCGGCACACGCTCGTCTTCGGCACCGGCCCGGCAGGCACCGGCAAGACCTGGCTCGCGGTCGCCAATGCGGTCCATCTCTACGAACGGCGGGAAGTCGATCGCATCGTGCTGTCGCGGCCTGCGGTCGAAGCCGGCGAACGGCTCGGCTTTCTCCCCGGCGACATGCGCGAGAAGGTCGATCCGTATCTGCGGCCGATGTACGACGCGCTCTACGACCTCATGGACCGCGCGCTCGTGGAACGCGCGCTGCAGTCCGGCGAAATCGAAATCGCGCCGCTCGCCTTCATGCGCGGCCGAACGCTCGCAAACGCCGCGATCATCCTGGACGAGGCGCAGAACACCACGCCAATGCAGATGAAGATGTTCCTCACGCGCCTCGGCGAGAACTCGCGCATGATCGTGACCGGCGATCCTTCGCAAATCGACCTGCCGCCGGGGCAAAGCTCCGGCCTCGTCGAAGCGACGGCGCTGCTTTCCGGCGTCGAGGATATTGCACAGGTGCGATTTACCGGCGCGGACGTGGTGCGCCACGAACTCGTCGGCCGCATCGTTGCCGCCTATGACCGGGCGGATGAGAACAAGAAGAAGGGCAAAAGCACTTGAGTTTCGCGATCGACATATCCGCGGAGTCGGAAGGCTGGTCGAAGGTTTCCGGCGTCGAAGAACTCGTACGGCGCGCGGCCGAAGCGGCCATGCTGGACAACGACGCACCGCCTTCGGAAATCTCGGTCGTACTCTCGGACGACGAACACATCCGCGAACTGAACAAGCACCATCGCGGCATGGATAAGCCCACCAACGTGCTCTCCTTTCCTGCGGCCCGCATGAAGGCTCCGTCCGGCGGCCCGCGCCTGCTTGGCGACGTGGTGCTCGCCTTCGAGACCGTCGAACGCGAAGCATCCGAGGAAGCAAAGCCTTTCGGCGATCACCTCTCGCATCTCGTCGTGCACGGCGTGCTGCATCTTCTGGGCTACGACCACGAAGACGAAGAAGAAGCCGAGATCATGGAAACCCGCGAGCGCAAGATTCTCGCGACGCTCGGCATTCCCGATCCCTATGCGGAGCGCGGCGAAGCCGCAAAACGCTCATGAGCGACAACGGCGACAGAAGTAGCGCAGCGGAGAACGGCGACAAGTCGTCCTTGCTGGAACGCGCGCTATCGAAATTCGGACTTTCCCGGAAAAAATCGATCCGCACCGATCTCGAAGAGGTGCTTGCGGAAGCGTCCGACCCGAAAGCCAAATCCGAGGCCGAGTTCACGCCGGCCGAGCAGAACATGCTGCAGAACGTGCTCGCGCTCCGCGAGCGCCGCGTGTCCGACGTGATGATCGCACGCGCGGAGATGGTCGCGGTCAAGCAGGACATTCCGATCGGTCAGCTGCTGCAGACCTTCGCGAAGGCCGGCCATTCGCGGCTCGTCGTCTATGGTGAAACGCTCGACGAGCCGACCGGCATGGTTCACATCCGCGATCTCGTCTCCTTTCTCACCGCGCAGGCGGCGGCCGTACAGAAGGGCAAGCGCACGCGGCGCAAGTTCGATCCGAAGTCGATCGATCTCTCGCAGCCGCTTTCCGCCACGAAGATCGTGCGCCGCATTCTCTATGTGCCGCCGTCGATGCCGGCGGCCGATCTTCTCGTGAAGATGCAGGCGACGCGCATTCACCTTGCGCTCGTGATCGACGAGTATGGCGGCACCGATGGCCTCGTCTCGATCGAAGACATCGTCGAAGAAATCGTCGGCGAAATCGAAGACGAACATGACATCGAAGAGAAGCGTATCGTCGCGCTCGGCGACGGCAGCTTTCTCGCCGACGCCCGCGCCTCCCTGCCGGAAACGGTGGAAGCGGTCGGCGAAGGGTTCGATCCCGGCGCTTCCGCCGACGAAGTCGACACGCTCGGCGGCCTTCTGGTCACGCTTGCCGCACGCGTTCCGATCCGGAACGAAATCCTGCGCGGTCCCGGCGACTACGACTTCGAGATCATCGATGCCGATCCGCGCCGCGTGAAGCGGGTCCGCATTTTCCGGCGTCCGCCCGAACCGCCAAAGCGCGAGCGCAAACGCAAGCCGAAGTCCGTTGCGGACGCTCCGGCCATGCAGAATGCCGACGCCGATCCGGTAACGCCCGCGGACATGGACAACCGGAATGCCAGCAGCTAACCCGCGAGCATGACGCTCGCTGGTCTGGCGAATCGCGCGGTACTTTCCTGGGGCTGGAAACGGCGCGGCATCGCGTTCGCGAGCGGCGCGCTTTCGGCGCTCGCCATGGCGCCGTTCGATCTCTGGCCGGTTCTTGCCGTCACCTTTCCCGTGTTTGTCTGGCTGCTCGACGGCTCCGGCGCAGGCCGTCGCGGCCTGCTTGCCGCATTCGGAGCCGGCTGGTGGTTCGGCTTCGGTTATTTCGTTGCCGGGCTCTACTGGATCGGCATGGCGCTGTTCGTCGAAGCCGACAAATTCGCGTGGCTCCTGCCGTTCGCGGTGCTCGGCATTCCCGCCGGACTCGCGTTCTTCACCGGCTTCGGCGCACTGATCGCCCGCGCGATGTGGACTACGGGACCGCTTCGCATTCTTGCCTTCGCCGCAGGGCTGGGAATTTCGGAGTGGCTGCGCGGCACGATCCTTACGGGTTTCCCGTGGAACAGTTTCGGCTACGCGCTGACCGGCATGCTGCCGCTCGCGCAGGGCGCATCGCTGGTCGGCCTCTGGGGATTGACGTTGCTTGCGCTTGCGATCTTCGCGTCGCCGGCGACGATCACGGACGCCCGCGATCGCACGCAGCATCCGTGGCTGCCGTTGATCCTTTCCGCGCTCGCGCTGTTTCTGCTCGGCGCTTACGGCTGGCACCGGCTTGCAAACAACGAAGTCGCCATTGTCGAAGGCGTGAAGCTCCGGCTGATGCAGCCGAACATTTCGCAGAACCTGAAATGGCAACCGGAACAACGGCCCGCCGTGATGCGCCGCTATCTCACGCTGAGCGATCAGGCGACCGCGCCTTACCGGCAGGGTGTGAAAGACATCACGCACCTGATCTGGCCGGAATCGGCGTTTCCGTTTTTCCTCGACCGCGAACCGCAAGCGCTCGCGCAGATCGGCGAGCTTCTTCCCCCCGGGGTTTCGCTGGTTACGGGCGCGATACGGCTCGACGCACCACTGCCGGGTTCGCAGGATCCGCGCGTCTTCAACTCGATCCGCGTGCTCGACGATCGTGGTTCGATCATCGCGACCTACGACAAACGGTATCTCGTGCCGTTCGGTGAATTCCTGCCCTTCCAGTCCTTGCTGGAAAGCATCGGCCTGCAGCAGCTTACGCGCGTGCGCGGCGGATTCACTGCCGGCGTGCGCAGACGCGCGCTGAACATTCCCGGGCTGCCGCCCGCGGCGGCGCTCATCTGCTACGAAGCGATTTATCCGGGTTACGTACTGCCCGAGGGACCGCGTCCGCGCTGGATCCTGAATCTCACGAACGACGCCTGGTTCGGTATCACGCCCGGTCCCTACCAGCACTTCGCGCAGGCGCGGCTACGCGCCATCGAAGAAGGCCTGCCGCTGGTCCGGGTTGCGAACAACGGCATCTCCGCAATCGTCGATCCGCTCGGCCGCATCGTTCGCTACTTACCGCTCGGTAGCGACGGATTGATCGACGGCGCTTTGCCGCAGGCGCTCGGCGAGACCCTCTATGCGCGGCACCGGAACGGGCCTGCATTATTCTTGGCGCTTGTTTTCGCAATCGGCGCGCTCGTCGGCAGAAAAAGAAGAGCAGGACGCCGCGCGTAACCCGATGTGCGGCTTCGGCTGCAAACGTCGCCGCTGCCGGATGCATCACGCTTCCTTCCCCGCGAGAGTGGTAGTAGCTTCCGGCTAACCGTTGGAACGCCGATGACAATAAAGACGCCGAACCCGATCGACCGGCATGTCGGTAGCCGCGTGCGGATGCGGCGCATGATGATTTCCATGAGCCAGGAGAAGCTCGGCGAGCGGCTCGGGATCACCTTCCAGCAGGTCCAGAAATACGAAAAAGGCACCAACCGGATCGGCGCGAGCCGCCTCCACCAGATCGCGAACATCCTCGGTGTGCCGGTCGCCTTCTTTTATGAAGACATGCCCGGCGGCGAAGCCACTGCCGGCTTCGGCGAGGCGGGCAATCCCGTCTACATCTCCGAGTTCATGGCGAGCCCCGAAGGGCTCTCGCTCGCGCGGGCTTTCATGAAGGTGAGCGATCCGAAGGTGCGCCGCCGGATCGTCGATCTGGTCGAGGCGATGGTCGCGGCCAGCCAGCCCGAGGGCAAATAGGGTTCCGCCAGCATCGTTGCTGCGCTTTCCGGGGCTTTCGCCCAATCAGCCCACACCTTGACCCTGCTTTGCGTGGCTGCGAGAACCCTTGCCGCGAAGTACAGCCCCGTCTGTATTTTCAAAAGATTTCACGCTGCCGCGCAGGAGTTTATCGGTGTCTCTCAAGAACTATATCTTCACGAGTGAATCTGTTTCCGAAGGCCATCCGGACAAGGTTTGCGACCGCATCTCCGACGAGATCGTCGATCAGTTTTTCAAAGCGGATCCGATGGCGAAGGTCGCGTGCGAAACGCTCGTCACCACGAACCTGATCGTGCTCGCCGGCGAAGTCCGCATGGCGAAGAGCGCGGCCGGTCCGAAGGAAATCATGAGCAAGACCGGCAAGGTCAACAAGGCGCTTGCCGAGAAGATCGCCCGCGCGGCCGTGAAGGATATCGGTTACGCGCAGAAGGGCTTCCACTGGAAGAACGCGAAGGTGCAGGTCCACCTGCACGGCCAGTCCGCCGACATCGCGCAGGGCGTCGAAGCCGCGGGCAACAAGGACGAAGGTGCAGGCGACCAGGGCATCATGTTCGGCTACGCGACGAACGAAACCCCGGAACTGATGCCGGCGCCGCTCCAGTATTCGCACAACGTCCTGAAGCTGATGGCGGCCGACCGTCACTCCGGCAAGCAGAAGCTGTTCGAACCGGACGCGAAGAGCCAGTTCACGCTGCAATATGAGAACGGCAAGCCGGTGAAGTGCACCGCCGTCGTCGTCTCGACGCAGCACAAGGAAAAAGACGGCAAGAAGGTTCTCGAGTCCGACGACATCAAGCAGCTCGTGCTGCCCTACATCAAGAAGGTGCTGCCGGAAGGCTGGATGCCGCCGCTCGATCAGGTTTACGTCAACCCGACCGGCCGCTTCGTCATCGGCGGACCCGACGGCGACTCGGGCCTCACCGGCCGCAAGATCATCGTCGACACTTACGGCGGCGCGGCCCCGCATGGCGGCGGCGCGTTCTCCGGCAAGGACCCTTCGAAGGTCGACCGTTCGGCCGCTTATGCCGCGCGCTACCTTGCGAAGAACGTGGTCGCGGCCGGCCTCGCCGACCGCTGCACGATCCAGCTTTCCTACGCGATCGGCGTCGCTCACCCGCTGTCCGTGTATGTGAACACCGACGGCACCGGCAAAGCCGACGAGCTGAAGATCGCAAAGGTTCTGCAGGAGCTGATGAGCCTCACTCCGCGCGGCATCCGCACGCATCTGAAGCTGAACAAGCCGATCTATGCGCGCACCGCCGCTTACGGCCACTTCGGCCGTCAGCCGGACAAGGACGGCGGCTTCTCCTGGGAGAAGACCGATCTCGCGGACCAGCTCCGCAAGGCGTTCTGATAAACGAGACAAGCGCCGCGCATCAGCGCGGCGCTTTTTTCGGCCGCCGCAAAGGCCACAAGCTGCGCAAGCAGCAGGCCGAACTCTACGAAGACCTCCTTCCAAAATTATCGCTCGATCTCGCGCAGCCTGCGCCGCGCGAACTCGCGTCGCTGTTCCCGTTCACGCCTGCAAGCCTGCAGCTCGAAATCGGCTTCGGCGGCGGCGAGCACCTGCTGCATGAAGCACGCGCGAACCCGGCCACCGGGTTCATCGGCTGCGAACCCTTCATCAACGGCATGGCGAAGATGCTGGCCGCGATCACGAACGAAGAGATCGCCAACATCCGCCTCCATGCGGGCGACGCGCTCTATCTTTTGGAATGGTTACCGGCTTCTTCCCTCGACCGGGTCGACATTCTCTACGCGGATCCCTGGCCGAAGAAACGGCACTGGAAGCGGCGCTTCATTTCCGACGAGAACGTCGCGCGCTTCGCGCGTGTGCTGAAACCGGGCGGAGCCTTACGCTTCGCGAGCGATATCGACACCTACGTCGAATGGACGCTCGTGCGCCTGCTTCGGAACAAGGACTTCCTCTGGCTCGCCGAAAAGGCCGACGACTGGCGGCTCAGCTGGCCGGGCTGGCCGGGCACCCGCTATGAGCAGAAAGCGCTGCGGGAAGGCCGAAAGCCCGCCTATCTTGAGTTCCGGCGCATCTGATTAATCCTTGCGATTCCGGGGATCGGCGCTATATTCCCGGCCAATCAACAACATCTCAGAACGATCTACGGATCGATGATGAGAGTGGGGACCGGACCGGGCCCCGCTCTTTTTCCCGTTTCTTGCCGGTTACGCGAACGCAATGCAGATCGAAGCCGACCCCTTTGAACCCCGCCTTGTTATGGAACAGGGCATTGCCGCGCGTATCGCAGCGGCCATCGAGCCTGCGCTCGGGACGTTCGGGTTCCGTCTGGTGCGTGTGAAGGTCACGGGCCGCGACGGCGGCACGCTGCAGGTCATGGCCGAACGCCCGGACGGCACGTTCACGATCGACGACTGCGAGGCCGCGAGCCGCGCGCTCTCGCCGATCCTCGATGTCGAGGATCCGATCCAGGCCGCATACCGGCTCGAGGTTTCCTCGCCGGGGATCGACCGCCCGCTGGTGCGCCGCTCCGATATCGAACGCGCGATCGGGCATGAAGCAAAGATCGAAATGAATCTGATGATCGACGGACGCAAGCGCTTCCGCGGCATCATCGAGAAGATCGAAAACGACGCGGTGAAACTGAAAAGCACCGAGGGCAAGGAAGACGCCCTTCTGCCGCTCAACGAAATCGCCGACGCGAAGCTCGTGCTGACCGACGCCCTGATCGAAGAAGCGCTTCGCCGCGACAAGCACGCCAGCGAAGCCAACGAACCCGCGGACGAGAAACCCGCCCCCAAGAACCGTAAACATCCGGCCAAAAGCCGGACATCACGCTAACGGAGAACGCCACCATGGCCGTCGCCGCTAATAAACTCGAACTCCTGCAGATCGCCGACGCGGTCGCACGCGAAAAGTCCATCGAACGGGGCATCGTGATCGCCGCGATGGAAGACGCCATCGCGAAGGCCGCACGCTCGCGCTACGGCGCGGAGACCGATGTGCACGCCGAGATCAACTCGAAGACCGGCGAACTTCGCCTCTCGCGCCACATGATGGTGGTCGAGCGCGTAGAGAACTCCGCGATCGAGATGACGCTCGAGGACGCGCGCCGGCACAACCCGGCGGCACAGATCGGCGACACCATTGCCGACACGCTGCCGCCGCTCGAATACGGCCGCATCGCCGCACAGTCCGCGAAGCAGGTCATCGTCCAGAAGGTGCGTGAAGCCGAGCGCGACCGCCAGTATGCCGAATACAAGGACCGCATCGGCGAGATCGTGAACGGCGTGGTGAAGCGTGTGGAATACGGCAACGCCGTGCTCGACCTCGGCAAGGGCGAAGCGGTGATCCGCCGCGACGAACTGCTGCCGCGCGAAACCTTCCGCAACGGCGACCGCGTCCGCGCCTATATCTACGATGTACGCCGCGAGCCGCGCGGGCCGCAGATTTTCCTTTCGCGCACGCACCCGCAGTTCATGGCGAAGCTCTTCACGCAGGAAGTGCCGGAAATCTACGACGGCATCATCGAGATCAAGGCGGTTGCCCGCGATCCGGGTTCGCGTGCGAAGATCGCGGTCGTTTCGCGCGATTCCTCGGTCGACCCGGTCGGCGCCTGCGTCGGCATGCGCGGTTCGCGCGTGCAGGCGGTCGTGAACGAACTCGCCGGCGAGAAGATCGACATCATTCCGTGGTCGCAGGACGTCGCCACCTTCGTCGTCAACGCGCTTGCGCCGGCGGAAGTCGTGAAGGTCGTGCTCGACGAAGTACGCGAACGCATCGAAGTGGTCGTTCCCGACGCGCAGCTTTCGCTCGCGATCGGCCGCCGCGGCCAGAACGTACGCCTCGCTTCGCAGCTTACCGACTGGGACATCGACATTCTCACCGAAGCCGAAGAAAGCGAGCGCCGTCAGAAGGAGTTCGCCGAACGCTCGAAGATGTTCATGGAAAGCCTCGACGTCGACGAGACCGTGGCACAGCTCCTCTCTTCGGAAGGCTTCACCTCGGTCGAAGACCTTGCTTTCGTTCCGGTGGACGAACTCGCGGGCATCGAAGGCTTCGACGCGGATACCGCAGCCGAGCTGCAGGCCCGCGCGAAGGAGTATCTCGACCAGATCGAGCAGGAACTCGACGACAAGCGCAAGGCGCTCGGCGTCAAGGACGAACTCACCGAGGTACCCGGCGTGACCACGAAGATGATGGTTGCGCTCGGCGAGAACGATGTGAAGACCGTCGAAGATCTCGCCGGTTGCGCGACGGACGACCTCATCGGCTGGACCGAGCGCAAGGACGGCGAGACGCAGCGCCACTCTGGCTTCCTCGAAGGCTTCGACATCGATCGCGATGCGGCGGAAGCGCTGATCATGCAGGCGCGCGTAAAGGCGGGCTGGATCGACGAAGCCGCGCTGGCTTCGACCGAGGCGGAAGAAGCCGAAGTCGAAGAAGCGCAGAGCTAAGGAGAATGGATGCTCGCGCAGATGGAAGACATGGAAACGGACGAGGGGCTCGCCGCCGCGCGGCGGGCTCCCGTGCGGACTTGTCTCGCCACGCGCGAGAACGTTCCGATCGAAGCGATGATCCGCTTCGTCGCGGCACCCGACGGTTCGGTAGTGCCGGACCTCTCGCGGAATCTCCCGGGACGAGGCGCATGGGTTACCGCTTCGCGTGAGGCGATCGGCAAGGCGATCGCACAGAAGGCTTTCACGCGTGCTTTCCGCGGCAAGGCGCAGGCCGATGAGAAGCTGCTGCCGCTGCTCGATCAACTGATCGAGCGATCGGCGCTCGATGCGCTTTCGCTTGCGAACAAGGCCGGGCGAATCGTGACCGGGAACGCGAAAGTCGAGAGCGCCATCCTCTCCGGGAAGACGCTCGCAATCTTCCATTCGAACGACGGTTCGGCCGACGGCAAGCGCAAGCTGGATGGGCTTTTGCGCCGAATCGAGGCCGAAGGGGGTACAAAAACGCCCACTTTGAGCCTATTTACCGGAAGCCAAATGGATTTGGCCCTTGGGCGGCCAAATGTGGTACATGCTGCCCTGCTCGCAGGCCCGGCGAGCGGCGGTTTTCTCGAACGCAGCCTGAGACTTAAGCGCTGGCGTGACGGCGAGATCGCCTTCGGCGACACAGTGCCGGGCAAGAGCAACCAAGAACTGGAACACGAATGAGCGATACCAAAGACCCTGGCGAAAAGACGCGCGGCTCCGGCAGAACGCTTTCCCTGAAGCGGGCTGACGCTGGAACCGTGAAGCAGCAGTTCAGCCATGGCCGCTCGAAGACCGTCGTCGTTGAAACCGTAAAGCGCCGCACGCCGGGAGCTGCCGGTGGTGCCGCTGCGGGCAAAACGGCGACCGCAAAAACCTCCGCTCCCGCACCTGCTGCAGCCCCCGCGCCCGAGAAGAAGCCCACCGTCGAGGCCAAAAAGCCTGCGACCGCCCCGAAGTCGGGCGGCATGGTGCTGCGTACGCTCAGCGAGGAAGAACGCGAAGCGCGCGGCAAGGCGCTGATCGACGCGCGCGTGCGCGAAGAAGAAGAGCGCCGCGAAGCCATCGAAGAAGCTAAGCGTCGCGCCGAACGCGAGGCCGTTGAGAAGGTCGAGCGCGAAGCGGCGGAAGCACGCAAGAAAGAAGAAGATTCGCGCCGTCAGCACGACGAAGAAACCAAGAAGAAGGCCGAGTCGGAAGCACGCAAGCGCTTCGGCGAGGACCCCGCGGCCGCCCGTCCCGGCGCGCCCCGCGTCATCGTCGCCGACGAAGAAGAAGAGAACCGTCCGCGCCGTCCGGGCGCGAAGGCTCCTGCGCCGCCGCGTCCGTCGCGCGGTACCGGCGAAGTCAAACAGCGCGGCCGTCTTACGCTCACGAACGCGCTCTCCAGCGGCGAGGAGCGGCAGCGCTCAAACGCAGCCTTCAAGCGTCGTACGCAGCGCCTGACCGGTCATCGCGACGAGCCGAAAGAAAAGTTCTCCCGCGAGATTATCGTTCCGGAAACGATCACGATTCAGGAACTCGCAGGCCGCATGGCCGAGCGTTCGGTCGATGTCGTGAAGCTTCTGATGAAGCAGGGCCAGATGAAGCTGGTCACCGACCTCATCGACGCCGACACCGCGCAGCTGATCGCCGAGGAAATGGGCCACACCGTCAAGCGTGTCGCGGCCTCCGACGTGGTCGAAGGCCTGTTCGATGCGCCTGACGCGCCGGAAAGCCTGAAGCCGCGCCCGCCGGTCGTGACCATCATGGGTCACGTCGACCACGGCAAGACCTCGCTGCTCGACGCGCTTCGCGAAACGAACGTCGTCGCAGGCGAAGCCGGCGGCATCACGCAGCATATCGGCGCCTATCAGGTCACCTCGCCTTCCGGCGCGAAGATCACGTTCATCGACACACCGGGCCACGCGGCCTTCACGGCCATGCGCGCCCGCGGCGCCAAGGTCACGGATATCGTTGTGCTCGTTGTCGCCGCCGATGACGGCGTGAAGCCGCAGACGGTCGAGGCGATCCAGCACGCGAAAGCGGCGAAGGTTCCGATGATCGTCGCGATCAACAAGATCGACAAACCCGACGCCAAGGCCGAGCGCGTCCGCACCGAACTCCTCCAGCACGAAGTGCAGGTGGAAACCATGGGCGGCGACGTGCTCGAAGTCGAAGTGTCGGCGACCAAGAAAATGAACCTCGACAGGCTGCTCGAACAGATCGGGCTGCAGGCCGAAATTCTCGAACTCAAGGCGAACCCCGACCGCGCGGCCGAAGGCACCGTGATCGAAGCGAAGCTCGACAAGGGCCGCGGCACGGTCGCGACCGTGCTGGTGCAGCGCGGCACGCTCAATGTCGGCGACATCGTACTCGCCGGCTCGGAATGGGGCCGCGTGCGTGCGCTCGTTTCCGACAAGGGCGAACAACTCAAATCCGCCGGCCCTTCGACGCCGGTCGAAATCCTCGGTTTCAACGGCGCGCCGGAAGCGGGCGACCGTCTTGCCGCGGTCGAATCCGAAGCGCGTGCGCGCGAAATCGCGGACTACCGCCGCAACGAACGCCGCGACAAGCAGGCCGCAAAGACGTCGACCGTGCGCGGCTCGCTCGAACAGATGATGAGCCAGCTCAAGGCGGCGGGTGCCGCCGAATTCCCGCTGGTCATCAAGGGCGACGCACAGGGTTCGGTCGAAGCGATCGCGGGTGCGCTCGAAAAGCTCGGCACCGACGAAGTGAAGGCACGCTTGCTGCTTACGGGCGTCGGCGGCATCACCGAATCCGACGTCACCCTCGCCGCATCGTCGAACGCCGCAATCATCGGCTTCAACGTCCGCGCGCATAAGGAAGCGGCGGCGGCGGCTGAAAAGGCGGGCGTCGAAATCCGCTACTACAACATTATTTACGACCTCGTGGACGACGTGAAAGCCGCGATGTCGGGCCTGCTCGCGCCGGAATTGCGCGAGACCATGCTCGGCAACGCCGAAGTGCTCGAAGTCTTCGCCGTCTCGAAGGTCGGCAAGATCGCGGGTTGCCGCGTCACCGACGGCCGCGTCGAGCGCGGCGCGAATGTGCGCCTGATCCGCGACAAGGTCGTGATCCACGAAGGCAAGCTCTCGACGCTGAAGCGCTTCAAGGACGACGCCAACTCGGTCGTCGCCGGCCAGGAATGCGGCATGTCGTTCGAGAACTACCAGGACATGCGCAAGGGCGACGTGATCGAGTGCTATCGCGTCGAGTCCATCGCCCGCGCGCTCTAACTACGGTTTAGGCGCCCGCTCCGGTTCGATCCCGGGCGGGCGTTTTTATTTGATGTCAAAACATAAAGTACCCGGCGAAACCAAGGCTCCATCGCAACGCATGCTTCGCATGGGCGAACTCGTGCGCCATGCGCTCGCGGAAGTGTTCTCTCGCGGGGACGTGCACGACCCGGTGCTTGAGACTCACGTAATCACGATCCCGGAAGTCGCGATGACGCCAGACCTGCGGCATGCCACGGCCTATGTCATGCCGCTCGGCGGCAGGGATGAGCGCGCGGTGATCGACGCGCTGAACCGCAACAAGAAATATTTGCGCGGTATCGTCGCCAAGAAGGTGCAAGCGAAATTCGCTCCCGATCTTCATTTCCGCCTCGATGAGCGCTTCGACCGCGCCGAGCAGATCAACAAGTTGCTGCGTCAGCCCGAAGTGCAGCGCGACCTCAAGCGCGAGGACGACGAATGAACCAGCCGCGCCGCGAGAAGCGCAAGATCAACGGCTGGGTCGTGCTCGACAAGCCGCTCGGCATGACATCGACGACGGCGGTCGCCGCCGTGCGCCGTATCTTCAAGGCCGAAAAGGCGGGCCATGCCGGCACGCTCGATCCGCTCGCTTCCGGCGTGTTGCCGGTCGCGCTCGGCGAAGCGACGAAAACCGTTCCTTTCGTGCAGGACGGAAGGAAGATTTATCGCTTCACCGTCCGCTTCGGCGTCGAAACGGATACCGACGACGCCGAAGGCAAGGCGACGGCGCAATCGGACTTGCGGCCGTCGCGCGAGGCGATCGAGAAGCTTCTGCCCTCTTTCACCGGGATCATCCTGCAAACGCCGCCGCAATTTTCCGCGCTGAAGGTCGACGGCGCGCGTGCCTACGACCTCGCGCGGGACGGAGAGACCGTCGAACTCGCACCGCGCGAGATCGAGATCGATTCCTTTGCCCTGGTCGGAATGCCCGATGCCGATCATGCCGAATTCGAAGTCGAATGCGGCAAGGGCACATATGTGCGCTCGCTCGCCCGGGATATTGGCCGCACGCTCGGCTGCCTCGGCCATGTCAGCGTGCTTCGCCGCACGCGGGTCGGCGACTTCACCGAAGCCAACACCGTCAATCTCGTACAGCTCGAGCAGGCGAGCGCGGACGATGCCGCGCTTCATGCGCTCCTGCAGCCGGTCGAGGCGGCCCTGCAATCGCTGCCGACGGTGAAGGTTTCGGAGCCCGATGCCCAGCGGCTCGCGCAGGGGCAGGCCGTGTTCCTGCGCGGCCGGGATGCTCCGGTTTTCGAGGGCCCTGTCTCGGTCTCGGTTTCCGGCAATCTCGTGGCGCTCGCGGAAATGGAAGCCGGCCAGCTCCACCCCCGGCGCATTTTTAACCTTCCCCGCTAAGGGCTTAGCTGGAAACGGCCGGGTCGCCGTTTTTCCTCGCTTTCGAAAGGCTTTTGGCTATAACAGCGCGCGTCGGGGCAGGGCCCCGGCGTTTCATACGACCCTACTGGACGACATCCCGGTTGGGCCGCCTTTCCACTCCAAACCAAAGGAGCATCCGATGTCGGTAACTGCAGAGCGCAAGCAAGCGCTCATCAAAGACAATGCCACCAAAAAGGGCGACACCGGTTCGCCGGAAGTGCAGGTCGCGATCCTCTCCGAGCGCATCGCGAACCTGACCGAGCACTTCAAGACGCACGTGAAGGACAACCACTCGCGCCGCGGTCTTCTGAAGCTGGTCTCGCACCGCCGTTCGCTTTTGGACTTCCTGAAGAAGAAAGATGAAGCGCGTTACAAGGCGCTCATCGAGAAGCTCAACATCCGCCGCTAAGCAGATGTGTAACGGCCGCGCGCGGGAATGGTCCCGCGCGGATGGCCGAGTATGACGCGGCGGAATTCGCCGCCGCAAAAAACCGACGGATCGGACAAGTCATGGCAGGATTGCCGGACGCTCTTTTCACTTTCGCGTAACCCGCGCGGAAGAGCGCCTCGTTATCTTGTCCATGGCTTTCCCCTTCGTCGTCCGATGATGGGAAAGAGAAATGTTCGAAATACATCGTGAAGAACTCGACTGGGGTGGACGCAAGCTCGTCCTCGAAACCGGTCACATGGCGCGCCAGGCTGACGGTGCGATCCTCGCCACCTACGGCGACACCACCGTGCTCGCGACCGTTGTCGCAGCGAAGGAAGCCAAAGCCGGCATCGATTTCCTGCCGCTTTCGGTTCACTTCATCGAAAAGTTTTACGCCGCCGGCCGCATTCCGGGCGGCTACTTCAAGCGTGAAGGCCGTCCGACCGAGCGCGAAACGCTGATCTCGCGCCTGATCGACCGTCCGATCCGTCCGCTGTTCGCCGAAGGCTGGCGCAACGAGACGCAGGTCGTGATCCACGTTCTGCAGCACGACCTGGAAACCGATCCGGATATCGTTGCGATGGTTGCGTCTTCTGCGGCGCTCACGATCTCCGGCGCGCCGTTCATGGGCCCGATCGGCGGCGCCCGCGTCGGCTTCATCAACGGCGAATACGTTCTGAACCCGACGCTCGAAGAGATGAAAGAGTCGAAGCTCGAACTCGTCGTCGCCGGCACCAAGGACGCGGTGCTGATGGTCGAGTCCGAAGCACAGGAACTCACCGAAGAAGTGATGCTCGGCTCGGTCATGTTCGGCCACAAGCACTTC
>VFQR01000433.1_pt1 | contig 59589 bp, 56 predicted proteins | sample 3512321 | NCBI WGS metagenome assembly VFQR01 (sample SAMN10412374, study PRJNA504923) | tailings metagenome | isolation source: Relicate 3 Philex TSF1 revegetated site | place: Philippines: Tuba, Benguet | collected 2017-08-29 | reverse complement strand
CGCATAGCCCTCTTCGGCAAATCCGTTCTTTTCAAGGACGCGGCGGCTGGCGGTGTTGTCGGGCAGGAAGGCGGCATGAATCCTGTGAAGACCCAGCGTTTCGAAACAGAACGGCACGACGAGGCCGACGGCCTCGGTCATGTAGCCCTTGCCGGCATAATCCTGGCCCATCCAGTAGCCCAGATTGACGAACTGGGCGGCGCGGCGGCGGATGTTGGAGAGGGTGATGCCGCCGATCAGCTGCCCTTCGGCGCGGGCGAAGATGAAGAACGAGTAGTCCGTGCCGGCCTTGGCCTCCTCGCGGCCGCGCTTCAGGCGCGCCGCATAGACGCGCGGGCCGAGGTCGGCATCGGTCCAGCGCGGCTCGAAAGGCTTCAGGAATTCCCGGCTGGCGCGGCGCAGATCGCGCCACGCCGTGTAGTCGCCGGGGCGCGGGGCCCGCAGCAGCACCCTCTCACCGGTAAGGGCTGGTGTATCCTCGTCGCGGGAAAACCAGGTGAGCATCATGCCTCGGGCACCATGGCATCAGTTCTTGAGCTGCGCCGCGATGTCGCGATGGTCGGGAAGCTTGTCGACTGGCCCGATGCCGGCCAGGGACACCTTGCCGGCATCGAGGATCTGGTGGGCCACCTGCTTTACGCGGTCGGCGGTGATGCGGTTGATGCGCTCGACCGTCTCCTGCAGTGCGATGGGACGCCCCCAGAGAATTTGTTGCCGTGCGAGTTGACCGGCGCGCGACGATGGGCTTTCGAGGGACATGAGCAACCCGGCGCGGATCTGGTTGCGGACGCGCACCACCTCGTCTTCGGTGATCGTTTCGCTGGCCTTGCGCAGCTCGTCCAGCACCACGGGCAGCAGTTCCTGCACCTCCTCCTCGCCGGTGGAGGCGGCGACGCCAAAGATGCCGGAATCGGCGAAGGCCCAGTGGAAGGCATAGACGGAGTAGCAGAGGCCCCGTTTCTCGCGCACTTCCTGGAACAGGCGGCTCGACATGCCGCCGCCGAGAATGGAGGCGAGGATCTGCACGGCATAGAAGCCGTCCGAATTATAGGCGCGCCCCTCGAGGCCAAGCACGATGTGGGCCTGCTCGTGGTCCGAGACGAGGCGCTGCTCGCCACCGACATAGGCGGCCCGGCTCGGTGCGGGGGCACCGGTGGGCCGCAGGTTGTGGAAGCGATTGTTCGCGATGTCGACGAGCGCGTCGTGATCGACATTGCCCGCTGCGCACAGCACCATCTGGTCGCCGACATAGTTGCGATCCATGTAGGCGCGGATCGAGTCCGGGCCGAAGCTGCGTACGGAGTCGACGGTGCCGAGGATGGTGCGCCCGATCGCCTGCTGCGGGAACGCGGCCTCCTGGAACAGGTCGAAGACGTGGTCGTCGGGATTGTCCCGTGCGGCGCCGATCTCCTGCACGATCACTTGTTGCTCGCGATCGAGTTCGTCCTGCTCGAAGAGGGAATTCTGCAGGATGTCGGAGAGGATGTCGCCGGCAAGCGCCACGTCCTCCTTGAGGACGCGGGCGAAGTAGCCGGTGTGCTCCACCGAGGTCGCCGCGTTCAGATCGCCGCCGACATTCTCGATCGCCGCGGCGATCTGCAGGGCGTCGCGGGTGCGGGTGCCCTTGAAGGCCATGTGCTCGAGCATGTGCGAGATGCCGTGCTCGTCATCGGTTTCGCTGCGCGACCCGGCCTTGACCCAGATCCCGAGCGAAGCGCTCTCCAGATGCGGCATGTCGTCGGTGAGAACGGTCATGCCATTGGGGAGCGTCGTCGTCCTAACCGTCACTGATCGTCCTCCGTCGCCCGTGTTCGGGCGCGAATGAAGCTTTCCACTTCACCCTGTTCATTGGCCAGCACGCTGAAGCGCTCCGGCCGCTCATGAAGATCAGACAACCACGCCGGAAGGGCCGGTTCAATGCCGGTGGCTGCCCGCACCGCATCGGGGAACTTGGCGGGGTGGGCCGTGGCGAGCGTCACCATCGGCACCTGATCGCGGAACCGGCGCGCCACGGCGACACCGACAGCGGTGTGCGGATCGAGCAAGTAGCTGCTGCGCGCGAGGACATCCTGCATGGTGCGGGCGGTTTCCGCTTCGTCGGCAGTACCGGCGGCAAAGCCCTCGCGGATGCTCGCCAGCGCCGCCGGCGGTATGGCGAAGGCGCGTGATTGCTGCAGGCTCGCCATCATGGTGTTGACCGCGCCGGCGTCGCGGCCGGTCGCCTCGAACAGCAGGCGCTCGAAATTGGACGAGACCTGAATGTCCATGGAGGGACTCGAGGTCTGGTGGACGCCGGTCACTTCGTAGCGACCGGTGTCGAGGGTGCGACGCAGGATGTCGTTCTCGTTGGTCGCGATCACCAGCCGGCGGATGTTGAGACCCATCCGGCGCGCGACATAGCCGGCGAAGATGTCGCCGAAATTGCCGGTCGGGACAGTGAAGTCGATGGCGCGGTGGGGCGCGCCCAGCGCCGCGGCAGCCTTGAAGTAGTAGACCACCTGCGCGACGATCCGGCCCCAGTTGATGGAGTTGACCCCGGAGAGCCTTGTGCTGTCGCGGAAGGCAGCGTGGTTGAACATCGCCTTCACGAGGTCCTGGCAGTCGTCGAAGGTGCCCTTGAGCGCGATGTTGTGGACATTGGCGTCGGCGACGGTGGTCATCTGCCGGCGCTGCACCGCCGAGGTGCGGTTCTCGGGGTGCAGGATGAAGATGTCGATGTTGTCCCGGCCGCGAAAGGCCTCGATGGCCGCCGAGCCGGTATCGCCGGAGGTGGCGCCGACGATGGTGGCGCGTTCGCCGCGGCGCGAGAGAATGTGATCCATGGCGCGGGCAAGGAACTGCATCGCCACGTCCTTGAACGCCAGCGTGGGGCCGTGGAACAGCTCCAGCACGAAGTGGCCCGGCTCGAGTTCGACGAGCGGCGTCGTCGCCGGGTGGCGGAAGGTGGCGTAGGCGGCGCGGATCATCTCGCGATAGGCCTCGCGCTCGGCCTCTGTCTCAGCGCCGGTGAAGGGCAGGATAACGGCCTCCGCCATCGCCAGATAGTCGCCATCGGCCATCGCCGCGATGCGCTCAGGCGACAGCACCGGCCAACTCTCGGGCAGATAGAGGCCACCGTCGCGGGCGAGGCCGGCGAGCAGGGCGTCGGCAAAACTCAACGCAGGGGCGCGTCCGCGGGTCGAAACAAAATGCATGGGGAAGGCCCCGTTCGTTATTGCAGGCCCCGCGCAGAGGCCCGCCTTCTGGGATGGGGCGGCACCCTAGTGAAAGCCGCCCGCGAGGGCAAGGTTGGAACTAGGTACCGGGCGCGGGTCGTTTATCGCGTGGGCGGCGGAGCCAGAAGAACAGCAGGAACGGTACCAGGGCGGCGAATCCGAACCAGGTCATCGCGTAGCCGAGATGATTGTTGGGAAAGCTCAGCACCGTCTCGCCGCCCTGCGGCAGCGCGCCCGCCGGGCCGGCCGGCAGGTCGAGATAGATCGGCGCCACCGGCCGGTCGGGGAGCCCGGCGACGCTCGCGAGCCGATCGGTGTTGCGCACCCAATCGATGCGCTGGGCAGCATCGAGCGCGGGTGTGAAGCCGGTGACCGGCTCCGAACTGCGGGCGAGGCCCTCCAACGTCACCAGCCCGGTCTCCACCGGCCCGCCGGTGGCGAAGGCGGACGCGGAGGGCTGGGGCACGAAGCCGCGATTGACCATCACCGTGCCGCCGGCCGCGAGATCGAGCGGGGTGACGATCCAGTAGCCGGGGCCGCTATAGGTGCCGCGCGCGTCGCCTAGGCTGGTGAAGACGCGCACCGTGGCCTCGGGCCGGTAAGTGCCGGTGACGCGCACGGGGCGATATTCCCACTCCGCGCCGACGATGCGGGACCAGTCTTCTTGCGGGGGAAGGTCGGTGGCCGGCTGGTCGATGCGGGTGGTGACGCTCGCGATCAGCCGCTCCTTCTCGCCCAGGCGGTCGACCTGCCACAGCCCGAGTACGGCGAACAGCGCCATCAGCGCCAGCATCACCGCGACGAACAGCCAGTCGGTCCAGCCGCGCCGGCCGGCCTCCCCTGCCCCGACGCCTTCAGTCATCGAGGCGCCCTTCCGCAGCCCGGTGCTGGAACTGCAGCGCAATCATGGTGGCCTTGAGCGGTCGCAGCAGCGCCAGCGCGAGGATGACGACGCTGGGCAGCCAGAGCAGCAGGTGCACGAAGGGCGGCGGATGAAACAGGCTTTCGACGACCGCAGCGGCACCGACGATGACGAAGCCCACGATGAGGATGATGAACACTGCCGGCCCTTCGGTGTGGGCGGCATAGGTGAGGTCGAGCCCGCAACTCTCGCATTGTGGGACGGTCTTGAGAAAGCCGGAGAACAGCGGGCCTTCGCCACAGCGCGGACAGCGGCAGGCAAGGCCGGTGACGAAGGGGGACGGCAGGCGTTCGGCGGAAGGCTGGTTCATGGTGGCGCTCCGGGCGCGGGTGGGTGCGACATCGGAACAATTCCTGCGCCGCAATAGACAAGGGGCGCAGCCAGCGCCGCGCCCCTCGCCAAACTCGGATGGCTGGCCTCAGTGGTGGATGGCCACGCCCCAGCTGCCCCAGACATAAATGGAGGCGAACAGGAACAGCCAGACCACGTCCACGAAGTGCCAGTACCAGGCGGCGAACTCGAAACCGAGATGGTTCTTGGAGTCGAACTGACCGGCCTGGGCGCGGATGAGGCAGACGATCAGGAAGATCGTGCCGACCAGCACGTGGAAGCCATGGAAGCCCGTGGCCATGAAGAAGGCCGCGCCGTAGAGGTTGCCGGAGAACTGGAAGCCCGCCGTCATGTACTCGATGATCTGCACGACGGTGAACACGGCGCCGAGCGCGATCGTCAGGGCGAGGCCCCACTTCAGCCCCTCGCGGTCATTGTGGAGCAGCGCATGGTGCGCCCAGGTGACCGTGGTGCCGGAGGTGAGCAGCAGCAGCGTATTGAACAGCGGCAGGTGGAAGGGGTCGAATAGCTCGACGCCGGTCGGCGGCCACACCGTGCCCATGGCCTCGATGCGCGCGTATTGCTCGGCGGCGGCCTGGTTGAAGAAGGCGTCGAAATAGGCCCAGAACCAGGCGACGAAGAACATCACCTCGGAGGCGATGAACAGGATCATGCCGTAGCGATGGTGCATCTGCACCACCGGCGTGTGATCGCCGGCGTTCGCCTCGCGCACCACGTCGCTCCACCACGCATACATGGTGTAGAGCACGCCCACGGTGCCCATCAGCAGGATCCAGACCGGCGCGATGTCGTGGAACCATAGCACGGCACCGATCGCCATGACGAGCGCCGACACCGAGCCAACGAAAGGCCAGGGGCTGGGATTTACCAGATGATAGTCGTGGTTGGGCTTGGCATGCGCAGCCATGGTCAGCTTCCCTCGCGCTTAACGGCGTAGAATGTATAGGACAGGGTGATTTCGCGGATCGTATCGAGGTCGCGATTATCGGCGAGATCGGGATCGACGAAGAAGGTGACGGGCATCTCCACCGTCTCGCCCGGCTGCAGCGTCTGCTCGGTGAAGCAGAAGCACTCGACCTTGTTGAAGTAGAGGCCGGTCTGCTCGGGGGTGACGTTGAAGATCGCCTGGCCGGTGATCGGCTTGTCGGAGAGATTGGTGGCGATGTAGTTGACGGTCTCGACCGAGCCGATCTTGTCGGTTACCGGACGGGCGGCGGTGACGCGCCAGTAAAGGCCGCTTTCGACATTGGCGTCGAAGCTCACCTTCATCTCGCGGTCGATGATGCCCTTGGGGTTGCCGTCGCTCACCTGCGTCGTGCCGCCGAAGCCGGTGACCTGGCAGAACAGCTGATAGAGCGGCACGGCCGCATAGGCGGCACCGATCATGCCCAGCACCATGCCACCCAGCCAATAGGCGAGACGGCGGTTGCGGCTGGCGGCGGCGGGATCGAGCGTTGCGTCGGTCATTCTAGAGGGGCCTGTCAAAGACGGCTGGACCGATCTTGACGATGGTCAGCACGTAAAAGATCAAGACGAGCGCCCCGAGCACAACCCCCAAAGCTACGGAACGCCGCCGGCGGCGGAGCAGGAATTCGGCCTGCGGATCACGCTTTGCTGGCTCGGTCATCACAGCCACCCCAACTGGCGCAGCACATGATCCCCGATCAGTCCGAGGAACAGGACGAAGAGATAGCTCAGCGAATAAGTGAACAACATGCGGCCTGCGATGCGCATGTCACGATCAGTGCGTGTGCGGTAGAGGCGCACCGCGAACCACAGGAAGCCCGCGCCGGACAGCGCCGCAATCGCCGTATAGAGCAAACCCATGAAACCGAGCGCATAGGGCACCAGCGATACCGCCACCAGCACGACGGAATAGAGCAGGATCTGCTGCCGGGTGACGTCGTTGCCGGCAACATTGGGGAGCATCGGGATGCGCGCCGCGCCGTAATCGGCCTGCTTGTAGAGCGCCAGCGCCCAGAAATGCGGCGGCGTCCAGAGGAAGATGATGAGGAAGAGCACCAGCGATTCGAGGCTCATACCGCCGGTGACTGCCGCCCAGCCGACCATGGGGGGGAACGCCCCCGCCGCACCGCCGATCACGATGTTCTGCGGCGTCGAACGCTTGAGCCACATCGTGTAGACGACGGCATAAAAGAAGATCGTGAAGGCGAGAAAGCCCGCTGCGAACCAGTTGGTCGCCAGCCCGAGAATGCCCACGGAGAACGCCGAGAGCACGAGTCCGAGACCAAGGGCATGGTCTCGCTCCATGCGGCCGGCCGGGATGGGGCGATTGGCCGTCCGGCTCATCACCGCGTCGATATCGGCATCATACCACATGTTGAGCGCGCCGGATGCGCCGGCCCCGATGGCGATGCAGAGGATGGCCAACGCACCCACGAAGGGGTTGATGCCACCGGGGGCGAGCAGCAGCCCGACGAAGGCCGTGAAGACCACCAGCGACATGACGCGGGGCTTCAGCAGCGCGAGATAATCCTCCACGCGTGCGCCGGCGAGGTGTGCCGGTAGCTCCTTGCTGTCGTCCAGATAAGCCAATCTCGTCCTCTGTGATGCGGGGCCCGAGGGCCCCGCTCTGGTTCGGTCTTAGTGGTCGGAGCCGGCCTTGATGCGCGGCAGCGTCTCGAACTGGTGGAACGGCGGGGGAGAAGACAGGGTCCACTCCAGCGTCGTCGCGCCTTCGCCCCACGGGTTGGCGGTGGTCGGACGCTTCTTCCGGCCGGCTTCCCAAAGCAGGTACAGGAACACCACGAGGCCCACGAAAGTGATGTAGTAGCCGATCGAGGAGACCATGTTCCACAGCGCGTACGCATCGGGGTAGTCGATGTAGCGGCGCGGCATGCCGGCCAGCCCGAGGAAGTGCTGCGGGAAGAAGATCAGGTTCACGCCCACGAAGGTGATCCAGAAGTGGGCATTGGCCAGCGCCTCGCTGTACATGATGCCGAACATCTTGGGGTACCAGTAGTACCAGGCCGCGAAGATCGCGAACACGGCGCCCAGCGACAGAACGTAGTGGAAGTGCGCCACCACGTAATAGGTATCGTGGAAGGCCCGGTCCGCACCGGCATTGGCCAGCACCACACCCGTCACACCGCCGACGGTGAACAGGAAGATGAAGCCGATCGCCCACAGCATGGGCGGACGGAAGGTGATGGAGCCGCCCCACATGGTGGCGATCCAGCTGAAGATCTTCACGCCGGTCGGCACCGCGATCACCATCGTGGCGGCGACGAAGTAGCGCTGCACGTCGAGCGACATGCCCACCGTGTACATGTGGTGCGCCCACACGATGAAGCCGACGGCACCGATGGCCACCATGGCGTAGACCATGGCGAGGTAACCGAACACGGGCTTGCGCGAGAAGGTCGACACGATGTGGCTGACGATGCCGAAGCCCGGCAGGATCAGGATGTACACTTCGGGGTGACCGAAGAACCAGAACAGGTGCTGGAACAGGATCGGGTCGCCACCGCCCGACGGGTCGAAGAAGGTGGTGCCGAAATTGCGGTCGGTCAGCAGCATGGTTATGGCGCCGGCCAGAACCGGCAGCGACAGCAGCAGCAGGAAGGCGGTGACCAGCACGGACCAGGGGAAGAGCGGCATCTTGTGCAGCGTCATGCCCGGGGCGCGCATGTTCAGGATGGTGGTGATAAAGTTGATGGCGCCCAGGATCGAGCTCGCACCCGCAATGTGGAGCGAGAGGATGGCGAAGTCCATCGCGGGGCCGGGCTGACCGGAGGTCGCGAACGGCGGATAGATCGTCCAGCCGCCGCCGACGCCCATGGCGCCTGCCGGACCCTCGAAGAACATCGACATGACGAGCAGCAGCAGCGCGGGCGGCAGCAGCCAGAACGAGATGTTGTTCATGCGCGGGAACGCCATGTCCGGCGCGCCGATCATCAGCGGCACGAACCAGTTGCCATAACCGCCGATCATGGCGGGCATGACCATGAAGAAGATCATGATCAGGCCGTGGGCCGTGGTGAACACATTGTACATGTGCTTGCCGGCATCGAGCGCGGCGTCACCGTTCACGCCGTAGGCGATGGAGGCGAGGCCATGGAAATACTGAATACCCGGTTCCATGAGCTCGAGGCGCATGGCGCCCGACAGCAGCGCACCGACCACGCCGGCCACGATGGCGAAGATAAGGTACATCGTGCCGATGTCCTTATGGTTCGTCGAATAGACGTAGCGGCGCCACCCGGTGGGGTGCCCATGGCCGTGCGCCTCTGCGGGCGCATGGCTCCCATGAGCTTGCAGTGCATGCGTGTCGGCCATTTATCAGCGTTCCTCTTGTCGCATTCTGTCGTCGCACCCCTCGCCCGGGGCGCTCAGTCTCAGGCTCAGCTCAGGGCCGGCAGTGTTGCGTTGGCATCGATCACGTTGCCTTCGCGGAAGGCGGCGATCCATGCGTCATATTCTTCCTGCGTCACCACGCGCACGGCGATGGGCATGAAGGCGTGATCCTTGCCGCACAGCTCCGAGCACTGACCGTAATACATGCCGGTGCGGCGCGCATAGAACCAGGTCTCGTTGAGCTTGCCCGGAACGGCGTCGATCTTGATGCCGAAAGAGGGCACGGCGAAAGCGTGGATAACGCCGGTCGGGTCGGCGGTGACCTGCAGGCGCACCGTGGTGTTCACCGGAACGATCACGTCGTTGTCGACAGCCAGCAGGCGCGGCTCGTTCGGCTTCAGCGTCGGACGATCATTCCCGTCGCTCGACGTCTCACGGAGCATGTTGGAAGAGAAGCCCTTGGCCTCCTCGACATATTCATAGTCCCAGTACCACTGCTGACCCGTCGCCTTGATGGTCAGGCTGGGTGCCGGCACTTCTTCCTCGCCGAACGAGAAGATGTTGGTGCCCAGATACTTGCGCTCGCCGTCGGGGATGGTCAGCTGGTCGGTGAGCACGGAGAAGGAGGGGATGGCGATCACGACGAGGATCAGGATCGGCACGACCGTCCAGACCACCTCGATCAGCGTGTTGTGCGTGGTGCGCGACGGCACCGGGTTCGCCTTGGCATTGAAGCGCAGCATGACGATCACGAGCAGAACCAGCACCAGCAACACGATGCCGGTGATGGTCCACATCAGCGGGCCATCATGGAACGCATGGATCGAGTCCATGATCGGCGTCACAGATGGCTGCAGGCCGATCTGGCCCGGCACAGGCTGACCAGGCTCTTGCGCCAGCGCAGGCAGGGCAGTCAGAGCCAGCCCCACACTCGCGAGAGCGCCAAAAGAACGAAAGAGCTTGCCGGTCACCTGAAACCCCCTTGGAACTGGTCCGGTTCTGAGCGGTGGGGTTGAGGCGACAGTTCGCGGCATATTACGCCGCTCCGACTCAACCTCGGAGCGCTGAAACTTGGAATGTGTCTAAACCACATCGGCCCGCCCAAGGCAATTGAACTCCTGCGCCATGATCTGCGTCAAACTGCACCGTCCGCACTTGTCGCAGGGTGCGCCCCGCCTCACGGTCGCCGCTTTCCCCGTGCTGACATCGCCGGAACCGGTGGTCCGGGCCTCGCGGCGGCTGGACGTTGACAAGTCCGGTCCCGAGTAAGATTGACTGCCTCGCGCGCGCGGCCCTCACCGCGGCGCGCCGGGAGCGCGAAAGGAACGAGCGTTGAAGCATACTCTGTTGCGTGGCGTGACCGCGGCGGCGATCGGCACCATCCTAGTTGTCGCGGCGGTCCTGCCGGCGGCGGCACAGGGCGTGGTGCGGGCCCAGTTCGGCGACTGGCAGATGAGCTGCGACACTCCGCCCGGGGCGAGCTTCGAGCAATGCGCGCTGATCCAGAACGTCACCGCCGAGGACCAGCCGGATGTCAGCCTCAGCGTGATCGTGCTGAAGACGGCCGACCAGCAGGCGCGGCTGCTGCGGGTGCTGGCGCCGCTGGGCGTGCTGCTGCCCAATGGGCTCGGCCTCAATATCGACGGCAACGATATCGGCCGGGTGGCCTTCGTCCGCTGCCTGCCGAATGGCTGCGTTGCAGAAGTGGTATTGGATGACGAGTTGATCGGACAGCTCGGCGCGGGCAACAATGCCATCTTCGTCGTCTTCCGCACCCCGGAGGCGGGGATCGGCATTCCGGTCTCGCTGAACGGGTTCGAGGACGGGTTCAACCAGCTGCCCTGAGGTTTTCCCACAATGTCCAGGCCTTCCCGACAGATGCGGCTCACCGAGGCGCATGTGGAACGGATGGCGCTGCTGGTGCCGCCCGAGGGCCCGATCCCGGATCGGGTGCCGGCGACCGAGGACGACTTCCGGCGCTATGTCGAAGAGATAGCGAGCGGCAGCGACGGGCCCGGGGAGTTCTGGCTGTTCGCCTATGGCTCGCTGATCTGGAAGCCAGCCTGCGATTTCGTCGAACTGAGGACCGGGTTGCTCCGCGGCTGGCACCGCGCCTTCTGCCTTGGCTGGAACACCTGGTTCCGCGGGTCCGAGACCAATCCCGGCCTGATGCTGGCGCTCGATCGGGGCGGTGCCTGCAAAGGGGCGCTCTACCGCCTGCCGCCCGACCGGATCGAGACGTGCCTCGACAAGCTGGTGCGGCGCGAGATGGGGCACAAGCCCTCCGCCTTTCCGCCGCGCTGGGTGCGGGTGGAAAGCGAGCAGGGTCCGGTGCGGGCCCTCACTTTCTGCATCGACCGCAAATCGGGCCGTTATATCGGCCATCTCGACGAGGAGCAGACGGCGGAGGTGCTGGCGCGCGCCGTGGGCAGCCGGGGCTCGATGGTGGAGTATCTGTTCCACACCGTGCGCCATCTCGAGGAGATGGGCATCCACGACCGGCATCTGTGGCGGCTGCAGGAACTGGTGGCGGAGCGGCTCGATTCGGAAACCGGGCCCCTACCCCACACACCCTGAAAAAGGCCGGGTCGGTGTCCTGCGCAGGCAAGCCTGAACAGGGCCCTGGACCCGGCAGTTCATCAGGAAACAAGGCCGGTGGGTAACCGGCCTGGAGATGGCACGATCCGACGGATCGGCCATGGCGTGGGCCCGATCAGCGATCGAGCCAATTCCGTGCACTTTCCGCGCGCCGCTGGGCAAGGCGCAGTCCGGGGCGCTGGCTGGGCGAGTCGAGGGCTTCGAAGAGGTCCTGCCGGTTGACGCCGAGGTCTTCGAGGCGCGCCTCGTCATATTCGAGCAGCGTGAGCAGGGCGGTGCGGCGGGCACGACGTGTCTTGAGGCCCACGAACCAGTTCGCGAGGGCACGCAAGGGATGGGTCGGCGCGGCCGCCAGGGCGGACCGCTCGCCGGAAAGCAAGTGGACCATGGTCCTTCTCCGATGTATTTCGGCCCGACATGAGGGAGCGGCGCGGGCAAAGCCGGATCGGCCAAGGCCGACGATGAAAGAATTAGGCGCAGGCCTTCCATTCGTCCAACAAATAGATATCATACAAGGTATCAATCTCAGTGATGGTGGGCCGCATGACATCCCCGCTCGATCTCGACCAGTTGCAGAGCTTCTGCGCCATCGCGGATTGCGGCAGCTTCACCGAGGCCGCCCGCCGCGTGAACAAGACGCAATCGGCGGTCTCCATGCAGATAAAGCGCCTCGAGGAGCGTCTCGGCCACCCGCTTTTGACGCGCGATGGCCGCAGCGTCGCGCTCACCGAGCATGGCGAACAGGTTTACGCGCGGGCGCGGCGGATGCTGCGCCTCAATGCCGAGATCATGGACCTGTTCGCCGAAGGCGACCTGAAGGGCTCGATACGGTTCGGCGTGCCCGATGACTACGCCGTGCGGCTGCTGCCGGTGATCTTGTCGAGCTTCCAGCGCACCCACCCCAAGATCGTGGTCGACGTGCGCTGCCAGCCTTCCGAAGAACTGCTGGAGGGCATGAAGAAGGGCAAGTACGACCTCGTCGTCTTCACCCAGGGCACCAACCACGAATATGGCGAGCTGTTCCGCACCGAGCGGATGTTCTGGGTCGCCTCGCATGGCGGGCAGGCGCTCAACAGCGATCCGCTGCCGATCGCCGGTGGCCAGCATTGCTGCTGGAAGGACAACGCGGTCGAGGTGCTCAACCGCATCGGCCGCGACTATCGCATCGCCTACACCTCGTCGAACGCCATGGCCATCGCCAGCGCCGTGCTCACCGACCTGGCCGTCGGCTTCCTGCCGGAAAGCGCGTTGCAGCCGGGCATGCGCGTGATCGCCGAAGACCGCAACCTGCCGCGGCTGCGCGACGCCGAGATCGCGCTGATGCGGGCGAGCCACGCCTATGGCGGCATCTATGACGCACTCGCCAACCACATCGTGGCGGCGATGGGCAATCTAGATCGCCACGACCCGGTTGCGGCAGCGGCGGAGTAGAGACCGACAGCAAGTCGCGCCGCGACGAACTGCATCGCTCGTCGGCCCGGCACCCCAAGCGACGCGGATTTCGACGCTAAATTGCCGCTTCGTCGAAGATCCGGGTCAGGTCTCCGGCCCAGGCGCCGTGGTAGCGGGCAAGCCAGCGGTCGGCCTGGGTCTCGCCGGTCTCGAGGGTGCGCAGCAGCGGCGCGAGGTAAAGCGTCTCGTTGCGGCCGTCCTGCAGCAGAGCCCGCCGGGCGAGGCCGCCGGCCGCCAGGTCGACCACCTGCCGCGCCACATCCAGCACCGTCTTGCCGCGGAAGGGGGTGGCGAGCGCTGTGCGGGGCACCTCGCGGCGGAGGGTGTCGCGTTCGGTCTCGGTCCAGTCGCCGACGAGATCGAGCGCACCGGAGAGCGCCGCATCGTCGTAGAGCAGGCCGGTCCAGAGGGCCGCCAGCGCCAGCACATGGTCGCGATCGCCCATGTCGGCGCCGCGCATCTCGAGGAACTGCTTCAGGCGCACCTCGGGGAACAGCGTGGAGAGGTGGTTCTCCCAGTCCTTCAGCGTCGGCTTCTCGCCGGGCAGTTGCGGCAGCCGGCCATCGAGAAAGGCGCGGAAACTCTCGCCCGCGACGTTCACATAGGCGCCGTTGCGGATGACGAAGTACATCGGCACGTCGAGCGCATGATCGGCGTAGTGTTCGAAGCCGAAGCCCGGCTCGAACGCAAAGGGCAGCATGCCGGTGCGCGCCGCATCGGTATTGAGCCAGATATGCGAGCGGAAACTGAGATAGCCGGAAGGCCGCCCGTCGATGAACGGTGAGTTGGCGAACAGCGCCGTGACCACAGGCTGCAGCGCCAGCGAGGCCCGCAGCTTACGCACCATGTCGGCTTCATCGGCGAAGTCCAGATTGGCCTGCACCGTCGCCGAGCGATACATCATCGAAGTGCCGAGCGTGCCGACCTCGCCCATATATTTCGTCATGATGCCATAGCGAGACTTCGGCATGGCGGGAATGTCGGCGACCGACCAGAGCGGCGTGGTGCCAAGGCCGAGGAAATGGATGTTCAGCGCCTCACCGACCGCGCGGCAATCGGCCAGATGCGAGTCCAATTCGGCGGCAGCGTCATGGATAGTCGCAACGGGCGCGCCGGAGAGTTCGAACTGCCCACCGGGTTCGAGCGAAATGCCGCCCACGGCGCCCGTATTGCGCAGCCCTATTGGGTTGTCGCCGTCGAAGAAGGGCTGCCAGCCGGTGCGCGCCGCGATGCCTTCGAGCAGAGCACGCACCCCGTCCTCGCCCGCATATGGAACGGGACGCAGGGGCCCGCGACGGAAGACGTGCTTTTCGTGCTCGGTGCCGACCCGCCACGCGGCGCGCGGCTTGGCACCCGACGCCATCACCTCGATCAGGTCCTGCCGCGACTCGATCAGCGGGGCGGTTTCTTCTGCGGCCATGGGTACTCTTTCGTCATCCGGGGGCCGGCTCTGCCGCCCGGCGGCGGACAATAGCCAGTGGCCGTCCGAAAGCAATCTCTATTATCGCCAATCGCCGATGGTCGCCTGCACCACTGCGAGCGCCGCCACCGCGGCGGTATCGGCGCGCAGGATGCGCGGCCCCAGGCTGATCGGCAGCACGAAGTTCTGCGCCAGGAGGAGGCTGCGCTCCTCGTCGGAGAAGCCGCCCTCCGGCCCCACCAGCACGCCTATGGGTAACCCCTCGAGATCGCGCAGCGTATCGAGCGGTGAATGCGCACCCGCGCTTTCGTCACAGAACACCAATCGCCGTAGCCCCTGGTCGCGCTGCCAGTGCTCGATCAACTCAGTCAGTGGCTGCTCGTCGGCGACTTCAGGGACCGAGAGCACCTCGCATTGTTCGGCCGCCTCGATCACGTTGGCGAGCAGCTTCTCCCGTTTCAGGCGGTGGACCTGAGTGTAGCGGGTGATGACCGGCTGGATGACGGCCGCCCCCATCTCCGTCGCCTTCTGCACCAGATAATCCAGTCGCCCGGTCTTCAGCGGCGCAAAACCGAACCACAGATCGGCCGGCGTGGTCTGGTGCTGGCTCTGGACTTCCACTGTGAGCGTTGCGCCTTTGCGATGGTCGTCGGCGATGCGCGCGATCCAGGCGCCGTCGCGCCCGTTGAACAGTACCACGGCTTCGCCGGCCTTCATGCGCAGCACCGTCAGCAGGTAGTTGGTCTGTTCGCGGCCGAGCGCCACGGTGCCGCCGGCCGCGAGGGCGACCTCGACGAACAGACGGGGCAAGCTCTTGTGCGATCTGGGCATCGTGGGTACGCGTGACGCTGACGGTGGTGGGCCTTCGCCATTACCGCATAGCGGAGTGCCAATTGCAAAGCCCAGGAACGCGTGCGGGATCGGTCGCAGATGCACAGGCCGGCAACTGGGTCGACCGGAGCGCCCCGGACTGGCTGAAGCCCTATGCGCGGCTGGCGCGCTGGGATCGGCCCATCGGTTTCTGGCTGCTGTTCTGGCCATGCGGGTTCGCCCTCGGCCTCGCAGCCATCGCCGACCCTGCACGCGGCTTCGACTGGTGGGCGCTGGCGCTCTGCTTTGTCGGGTCGGTGGCGATGCGGGGAGCCGGCTGCACCTTCAACGACATCGTCGACACCCGCATCGACATGAAAGTCGCGCGCACGCGCTCGCGGCCGATCCCCTCGGGCCAGGTGACGCGGATACAGGCCGCGCTGTTCCTGATTGCGCAGTCGCTCGTCGGCCTCGTGGTGTTGCTGCAGTTCAACGGCTTCACGATCGTGCTCGGCATCGCGTCGCTGGTGCTCGTCGGCATCTATCCGTTCATGAAGCGCATCACCTGGTGGCCGCAGCTGTTCCTCGGCCTCGCCTTCTCCTGGGGGGCGCTGGTGGGCTGGAGTTCGCAGACCGGCGATCTGGCCTTACCCGCCTTGCTGGCCTATGTCGCGACCGTGCTGTGGATCATCGGCTACGACACGATCTATGCGCTGCAGGACGTGGAAGACGATGCGCTGATCGGGGTACGCTCAACAGCAAGGCTGTTCGGCGAACGCGCGAAGGCGGCGATTGCAGCATTCTACGTGGCGACGATGCTGGCCTGGATCGGTGCCGGTGCCGCTGTGGGCGCGGGGGCGGTGTTCTACCTGGGCCTGTTGCCGGTGGCAGGCCTGCTGGCCTGGCAGGTGGCGAGCCTCGCGCCCAAGGCTCCGGCCAACGCGCTGGTGCGTTTCAAGTCCAACCACTGGGTCGGACTGCTGCTCACGCTCGCCGTCGTTGCGGACTGGGCATTGTGAAACCACACTAATGAAAAGCTGCGGGGCCGATCCGATGGACCGGCCCCGCCTCGAGCTTTGGAGGTCGCTACGAGAATAACCGGCCCTTCAAACGTGCATGGGATCGTTGCCGGCTTTGGAGCTATGAACGGCGCAGGTGCCGTTTAGGTTGCGTTAGGAAACGCCTTGTTCGCCGGGTTTGCGGCGATTGAGAAAGTTGGCGCGGCGGCTGGCTTCGGCGCTGAGGCGGCGACGATTGGTCTGCCGGCCCAGCAGCACCCCGTCGACCTGCTGCGAGTAGGGCAGCAGAGTGCCATCGCCGGACTGGATATAGAGCGGGAGGCGCAGCTTCTTGCCCCAGTTCTGCCACTCGGCGACGATGTTGGCGTTGCCGGTTTCCTCGAAGACGCGGTAGTTGAGTTCCGGGTCTTCGTGAACCAGTTCGATGGCGCTGCTGAGGACGCCGTCCTCGCTGATGGTGGTGGAGACGGCCACGCCGACGAATTCCTCGACCGGCACCTTGATCTTGACCGCGACGCCGCTCTTTTCGAGCTGCCGGCGCACGGTCACGGTCTGTACCGGCTCACGCGGCCCGTTGTCATTGGCGGGCCCGAACGGACGGGCGGTGACCTTGGCAGGACGCGCCGTCCGGCCGTCGCCGAACAGCATCACGACCGACGCGCAGTCGATCCCAACGCGAGAATACATATCTGGCCTCACTGTCAACTTTCGAGAGCTTATTGGTTTGCTGCCCTCTTTGATGACCCCAAACTAGCGCACCCCCTTGCGTAGCGGCTTAAGAAACGGGGTTAAGTTTGGGTTGTTTTGAAAAGGGTTAGCGGCAAATGACCAGCATTGCCGCACTGCAATCAATCTCGCTCGCACACCCTGCCCTGCCCCCTTGTGAGGTGCAGCTTATGGGCCTAGAAGGCGCCACCCAGACAAACGGAAGACCATGCCTCAACCCCTTGCCGCCACGCCAGCCGAAGATCGCGAATTGTTGCGCTCTGCGGCCGTGACGGCAGGCATCATCGCGTCGGGTTACTTCCGGCGCGAGCTGAAGAGCTGGACCAAGGAGAACGCCTCTCCGGTCAGCGAAGCCGATATCGTGCTCGACAAGTTCCTGCACTCCGCGCTGACCACGGCGCGGCCCGACTATGGCTGGCTCAGCGAGGAGACGGCGGACGATTTCGACCGGCTGCGGCACCGGCGCAGTTTCGTGGTCGATCCGATCGACGGCACGCGCGGCTTCATTCGTGGCGAGGATTCCTGGACGGTGTCGCTCGCCGTGGTCGAGGACGGAGTGGCGATCGCCGGCGTGGTCTATGCGCCGGCGCGGGACCAGATGTACGACGCCGCCCTCGGTGGCGGCGCCGCCCTCAATGGCGCCCCGCTCGAACGCCGCCGCCCGCCCGACCGGCAGGCGCCGCTGATCCCTGCCCCGGGCGCCGTGCATCAGGAGTTGCAGGCGGCGGGGCTCGACTACACACGCGGGCCCGCCTATCCCTCGCTCGCCTATCGGCTGGTGCAGGTGGCGACGGGCAAGCTCGATGCCACCGTCGTGCGGCGGGGCGCGCAGGACTGGGACATTGCGGGTGCCGCCTGCATCCTTGCTGAGTGCGGCATCGGTTTCGAGGACGTGTGCGCGGGGACGCCCCGCTTCAACCGCCGCGAAATCCGCCATGGCGCGCTTGCGGCCACCAGCGAGGCTTCGCTAAAACCCCTGCTGCATGCGGCGCTGGTACGAGTCTATGGCTGCCCGCCGCCGCAGGAACTGGATCTGGAGCAATTTCAGCCGTGAGCAATCCCAAGCAGACCCCCACCAAGCAGTTGCTTCACCTGGTCTTCGGCGGCGAGGTGAAGCCGGGCGAGGAGATCGTCTTCAAGGATCTCGATGCGATCGATCTCGTCGGCGTCTATCCGAACTACGCCAAGGCGCATGCCGCCTGGAAGGAAAAGGCGCAGATGACCGTGGACAATGCCGAGATGCGCTACTTCGTGGTGCATATGCATCGGCTGCTGAACCCCGAAGACGACGAGAAATAGCCCCGGCGCGCGCCTCGCTACAGCGTCCGGTGCCAGCTTGAGCGTCGTCGCCCCCACCGCCACCGACGCGCCCGTCGCGCGCCATACCGCGCTCAAGCTTGCGGTGGCGCTGTTCTGCGCCATCAAGATCGCCGCGATCTTCACCGTCAACCCGGTGGCGGACGAACTCTACTACTGGCTGTGGGGCCAGCACCCCGGCATCTCCTATTACGACCACCCGCCGCTCAATGCCTGGCTGCTGGGGCTGACCAGCCTCGTCCTGCCGCGCAGCCTGTTCTCGCTGCGGCTCCTCACCCTCGTCAGCTTCGCCGGCACGGCGTGGATCTTCTACGACTGGGCGCGGCGCGTGGCCGGCGCGGCGTGGGAGGGCGTGTTCTGGCGCAGCCTGCTGGTCTATGTCAGCTCGGCAACCTTCGGTATCTACACCTCGCTGGCGACGTCGGACCACATCCTGCTGGTTCTCGTGCTCTTCAGCGCGCATTTCTTCCTCAGCTACTTCGCAGACGTCAAGGAGAAGGGTGCAGGGCGGCTCTGGCAGCTCTATTTCGGCGCCGTGCTGCTCGGCTTCGCGGGCCTCGCGAAGTACAATGCCGTGTTCATGGGCCTCGGCCTCGTGCTGCTGATCCTGTTCGACGCGCGGCTGCGTCCGCTGCTGCGCAGCCCGCATCTGTGGCTCGCGGGGCTGATAGCGGTCGCCATGCAGTCCCCGATCCTGATCTGGAACCTGCAGCACGACTTCGCCTCCTTTCGATTCCACCTGGTCGAGCGGCACACCGCGCCCTTTCTGAGCCGGATCGACTTCCGGTACCTCGGCGAGTTCGTGCTCATCACCATGCTGGTGACCTCCCCATTCTTCGTCTGGGGCATGGTGCGCTTCCTGACCCGACCGCTGTCCGGCAATTTCGGCCGTACAGCCTGGGGTCTGGCGCTCGCCGTCTTTGCCGCCTCGACCGGCACTTTCCTCCTCGTGACGCTCACCGACGAGGTGTTCTGGTGGTGGGCGCTGCTCGGCTACATCCTCATCATCCCGTTCCTTGGGCTGGTGATGAGGCACCCGGTGCTGCTCTGGGGCCATGCCGGCTTCGGATTGGTGATGACGGTGTTCCAGTTCGTCTCCACTTCCTTCGTGCCGGTGCTGTTCCTCCTCGACCGGCCCGACCCGACCCGCGCCCGCAACTATGGCTGGGAGCAGATCGAAGAGCCGCTGAACCGGGCGGTTGCCACCTACGCGCCGGACTTCGTTGCCGCCGCGAAGTGGGAGACCGCGAGCTTCGTCGGCTTTGCGACCGGCAATATCGACGTCGTCAACATTGCCGATCGGCCGAGCCAGTTCGACTACTGGTTCGATGCCGCGGCGCACCGCGGCGAAACGGCTCTGCTGGTGCTCTACGACAACGACATGATGCGGCTGGCCGAGGCGCGCTTCGAGCGGCTGACGCAGGTCGAAACCATCCCCGTCGAGCGCTTCGGCTACCGCTTCGGCAGCTACAACATCTATCTCGCGGAAGGCTTCCGTCCCGCCGAGTGAGCGCGGGCGAGATCGAGCAGCTCGCCCCCGATGCGCTCTAGTCCGGCGTTCGCTGCCTCCGCCAGCGCGCGGTAGCGCGCCAGTCGGCGGGCGGTCTCGCCGGGATCATCGAGCAGCGCCGCCACCGCGCCCGGGAGGTCCGATGCCGCAAGCACCTGCCCCGCGGCGGCGTGGGCGGCCAGAGCGGCGTGCAGGGCGCGCTGGCGGGACACATCAGGGCCATAGAGGCTGGCCGCCCCTTGTTGCAGCGGCTCCGAGAGGTCGTGACCGCCAAGCCGGGCGAAGGTGCCGCACACGATGCCGACGCGGCATTGCCTGTAGGCCTCGCGCAAGACGCCCATGCTGTCGATCCAGCAGAGGCCCTGCGGCGCGGCGCCGCCCAGCGTGCCGACAACACGCAACTCCGTGCCGAACGCGGCCATCAGCATTTCGGGCGGCACGCGGCCGGGGTAGCGCGGCACGAGCCAGATGCCGAGGCCGGGGCGCTCGGCGCGCAGCCGGCGCACCACCGGACCGAGGAGTTCCAGTTCCTCGCGGTGCACATTGCCGAACAGCACCAGCGGCGGACGATCCCCCGCCGCATCCGGTACCGCTGCCGCGAGCTTCAGATTGCCGGTCACGACCACGCGCTCGGCGCCGACGCCCAGAGCCCGGTACCGTGTCGCGATGGCCTCGTCCTGCGCATAGATGCGGCTCGCGAGCCGCAGCGTGCGGTCGGCGACGGCCGGCCAGCGCCGATGACGGGCGAAGCTGCGTTCCGACATCGTGGCGTTGACCACGCATACGGGCACGCCGGCCATTCGTGCCGCGGCAAACTGCGCGGGCCAGAACTCCGATTCGACCAGCACCATCAGGTCGGGCTGCAGCCGCTCGAACAGGCGCTGCTGCACGTCCAGCGTGTCGAGCGGCAGCACGAAGCTGTTCCCGGCACCCGCCAGCGCCTCGGCGCGGGCGAAACCGGAATAGGTCGTCGCCGACAGGACGATGGAGAGCGAAGGATCACGGCCCAGCAATTGCCGCCGCAGCAATTCCGCCACCTTGCTCTCGCCCGCCGAGACCGCGTGGATCCAGATGCGGGTCGCCTCGCCCGGCAACGGGCCCGGAAACTCCGTGGCGAGGCGGCGGCGCAGCCAGGCCATGCCGCCCTCGTCGCTGCGGCCCAGCGGCGACAGCACCGCGTAGTGCAGCAGCGACGCCGCCCGCACCAGCGCACCGTAGAGCTTCCAGCCAAGCGGCGTTGCCTGCAATCGGTATCCTCCGAACCCGAAGCTGCGTAACGCGCGCCGGGCCCCGGGGCAATGCGCGGCATGCTTGCAGTTTTCCGCTCATTGCTGGTAAGCCCGTCAACGACGTTAAGGAGGCCAGTTTGCGGTATCCGGTTGCCCTCGATGCGCAGCTCAGCCAGACGGTGCTCGACGAGGCGCGGGCGGCGATCCGCATGGAAGCCGATGGGCTCGAACGGCTGGCCGAAGGGCTCGACGGCAGCTTCGTGCTGCTGGTCGAACTGATCCAGCGCGCAACGGGTCGCGTGATCCTCACCGGCATGGGCAAAAGCGCGCATGTGGCGCGCAAGGCCGCCGCCACCCTCGCCTCCACGGGCACGCCGGCCCAGTTCGTCCATGGCGGCGATGCCAGCCATGGCGATCTCGGCATGGTCACCCGCGCCGATGTGGTGGTGATGTTCTCGAAGTCCGGCGATACGCGCGAGCTGGAAGACCTCGCCAATTACTGCGTCCGCTTCGACATTCCGCTGGCGCTGGTCACGGCCCGCCCCGACTCCCGGCTCGGCCGCGCCGCCAATGTGGTGGTGCGCCTCGCGGACGTGCCGGAGGCCTGCGGCATCACCTCGGCGCCCACCACCTCCACCGCCATGATGAGCGCGCTGGGCGATGCGCTGGCCGTGGTGCTGCTGCGCCGCCGCGGCTTCCAGGCCGCCGATTTCCATGTGTTCCACCCCGGCGGCGTGCTGGGGGGTGCCCTGCTCACCGTCAGGGAAGTGATGCATGGCGGCGACAGCCTGCCGCTCGTTGCCGCAGACGTCGATCTCGGTACGGCCATTCTCGAAATGACCTCCAAGGGCTTTGGCTGCACCGGCGTCGTGGATGCTGCGGGAGAGCTGATCGGCATCGTCACCGATGGCGATCTGCGCCGGCACATGGGCGCCGATCTGCTGGCGGCACGGGCCGAGGCGGTGATGACGCGGCAACCGCGCACCATCGCGGCCGATGCGCTGCTGAGCGAGGCGTTGCGCTCGATGACGACGTTGACGCCGCGCGTGTCCGCGATCTTCGCCATGGAGGGCAGCCGCCCCGTCGGCATCGTGCACCTGCATGATTGCCTCCGTGTGGGCCTCGTCTAGTTCGTGACCGACCTCATCGTCATCCCGGCGCGCTACGGCTCCACCCGGCTTCCGGGCAAGCCGCTGCACGAGATTGCCGGCCGGATGCTGATCGAGCGCGTCATCGCGCTCGCCAAGCAGGCCGTGCGGTCGCTGCCGGACGCCGAACTGCTGGTCGCCACCGACGATGCCCGCATCGCCGATGTGGTGCGACGCCTCGACATCCCGGTCGCGATGACCGACAGCGCCATCACTTCCGGCTCCGGCAGGGCGCTGGCGGCCATGCGGGCAACCGGCCGGTCCTTCGAACTGGTGGTCAACATGCAGGGCGATGCGCCCTTCACCACGCCGGCCCACATTGCGGCGATCGTCGCCGCCGCGCATGGCAATGGCGCCGACGTCACGACGCCGGTGGTCCGGCTCGACTGGAGCCAGCTGGACGCGCTGCGGCTCCACAAGCATGCAACGCCGGCGAGCGGCACCACCTGTGTCGCCGGCGCCGATGGCCGCGCCATCTGGTTTTCAAAGGCGATCCTCCCCTTCATGCGTAAAGAAGCGGAACTGCGCCAGGCTGGCGGAACCTCCCCAGTGCGGCAGCATATCGGGCTCTACTGCTACCGCCCAGCGGCGCTGGAGCAGTTCGAGGCCACCCCGCCCAGTGCCTATGAACAGCTCGAAGGGTTGGAGCAGTTGCGCCTGCTCGAGCTCGGCCTCGATGTGCGGGTGGTGGAAGTTCCCCCGGCCCAAATCACCATGAGCGGCGTCGACAGCCCGGAGGATGTCGCGCGCGCCGAAGCTCTGATCGCCGCGCATGGCGACCCCTTCGTGGACTGGCGTGCATGACGACGCTCTACATCGTGCGGCACGGCAACACCTTCGAGGGCAATGAGCCACCGCGGCGCATCGGCCGCCGGACCGATCTGCCGCTCACCGCGGCAGGGCTGCAGCAGGCGAGGATGCTCGGCGAGCACTTTGCCGGGTTAGGCATCCGCTTCGCGCGGGCCTTTGCCGGCCCGCTGAAGCGAACGGTCGCGACAGGAGAGGCCATTCTCGCGCGACAGGCTCATCCGCTGGTGCTGGAGCCTGCGGAATTTCTCGCCGAGATCGACCATGGGCCCGACGAGGATCAGCCGGAGGCGGCGGTGCTGGCGCGAATCGGCCGCGGCGCGCTCGAATTGTGGGACAGCGCTGCGACGCCGCCACCGGGCTGGACGGTCGATCGGGAGGCCCGGCTGGCCGCCTGGCAGCGTCTTGCGGATGAAATGGCACTGGCGCATCGTGACGAGGCCGTGCTTCTGGTCACGTCGAATGGCGCGGCGCGCTTCGCGCTGCTCGCCTTCGGCATCGGGACCGGTGCGCGCCCGGATGGGCTGAAATTGCGCACCGGGAGCTACGGCGTTTTGACCATCGGCTCCGGCAAGAAGGGCCGGCTGATGGAGTGGGATCGCCGACCGACGTAGTTCTTGGCGAGATTGTTGGCGAGGAGCCGGACGACCATCATGACTGACGTGACGATAGCCGCGCCGGGCGGCCAGACGATCTCTTTCGGGGAGAGTCGGCCGCTCGCCTTCATCCTCGGCCCCTGCGTGATCGAGAGCCGCGACCATGCGCTGAGGACGGCCAACCTGCTGGCCGAACTCGGCGCGCGCCACAAGATTCCGCTGGTGTACAAATCATCCTTCGACAAGGCCAACCGCACCTCGGGCAAGAGCTTCCGCGGCAGCGGGCTGGAGGAGGCGCTGCCGATCTTCGAGGCGGTGAAACGCGAGACGGGTTTGCCGGTGACCACCGATGTGCACGAGCGGGAGCAGTGCGCACTGGCCGCCGAAGTGGTCGACATCCTGCAGATCCCGGCTTTTCTCAGCCGCCAGACCGACCTGTTGCTCGCGGCCGCCGCGACCGGCCGGGTCGTCAACGTCAAGAAGGGGCAGTTCCTCGCGCCCTGGGACATGCGGAACGTGGCGGAAAAGCTCGATGCGGGGGGCGCAGCGGGCGTGCTGCTGACCGAGCGCGGCACGAGCTTCGGCTACAACACGCTGGTGGTCGACATGCGCGGGCTGCCGATCATGGCGAGCACCGGCAAACCGGTGATCTTCGATGCCACCCACTCCGTGCAGCAGCCAGGCGGACGCGGCGAGTCGTCGGGCGGCCAGCGCGAGTTCGCCCCGGTACTGGCGCGAGCTGCGGTGGCCGTCGGCGTCGCCGGCGTCTTCATCGAGACGCATGAGGATCCGGACAACGCGCCCTCCGATGGCGCGAACATGATCCCGCTCGACCAGATGGATGCACTCATCGCCGAACTGGTGGCCCTCGACCAGATCGCCAAGTCGCGCGGCACGCGCAATTGACGGCCGGTACCGTCGCGGCCGGGCCCTATACACGCTGGGTCAGCTACGCGCTGCTGGTGGTGCTGTTCGCCCTGCCCTGCGTGCTCGGCCGCGCCACGACCTATGTGCTGCTGCTCGCGGCAGCCCTGCTGATCTTTGCCCCCTCGATCCGGCACGCGCTGCGGCACGCACCATCCAACCCGATGGATTGGTTGTTCGGCGCCGTCTTCCTCGCCCTGGGCGTCGCTTTCTCGCTGTCGGCGGAACAGGTGGGCGATGTGCGCTTCCTCGCCAATTTCCTGCCGCTGCTCGTCGCCATTCCGCTCCGGCATCAGCTGGCGCGCGTCGCCAGCGCCTCGGCGGCACTCACCATAGGCTGGCTTTCGCTCGCGGGCACCATCGCGGCGGCCAGCGTGGGGCTGGTGCAGATCGTCGGCTTCGGCGTCACACGGGTCGGGCAGATCATGAACCCGTTCCAGTACGCCGACACCACCATGCTGCTCGGCTTCCTGTCGCTGGCCGGACTGTTCGCGCCCGGCCGGCACAACCGCCTGATCTTCCTCGCCGGCCCGCTGATCGGCACGGCGGCGGTGATGATCAGCGGGACACGCGGGGCGCTCCTCGCCCTGCCGGTCCTCGCCGTGATCGCCTTCTGCTTCGCGCTCGTGGTGTTCCGGCAGCAGCGCGCGCTGATCGCCTGGGCCGGGGCCGGTGGGGTGGTCCTGCTACTCATCGTGGCGCTGGTGGCGCAACAGGCGGGCCTCGCTCGGGCGCTGGAGGCGTTCACCGCCGTCTTTGCGGCAGTCAGCGGCGACGCAGTCGACGGTCCGGTGCGAGAGCGCCTGCTGATGCTCGAGGGCGGCTGGCGCGCCTTCCTCGCCTCACCGCTCTATGGCTATGGCTGGGGCGACATGGTGCCGGCGATCTACGCGCATGTGCCGCCCGAGGACCAGCAGCTGATGCGGGCCTTCCGGCACCTGCACAACGGCTTCATGAACTTCGCCGTTGCGGCCGGCAGCATCGGCATCGTCTGTTTCATCGCCCTGCTGGCCACTCCGATCGTGGGGGCCCTGGCATCGCCGCGCGACAGCCAGTGGATGGTCCGGCTCTATCTGGGGCTCACCCTGTCGGCCGCCTTCTTCGTCTTCGAGCTGACGTTCATCTTGCTCGGATTCGAGTTCCACACCGTGCAGTATGCGTTCATGTCTGCGGCGCTATTCGGGTTTATTCGTGACACGCCCGACGCTCAGTCCTTTGAATTGCCTGGGAATTCCGCTGTCGGTCCTCGCGCCAGATAGATGGCATAGACTTCCTGCGGTTCATCGGCCCCACCCCGCGGCACTATGGCGAGCAGTTCGGCACTGACGAAGTAGCGCAGCGGCGCGCGTGCAGTTTCGGCGCTGCGTGTTTCGGCGACGACGAGTACCGGCATGTCCTGCGGTGTGCGGATGGGGGCCGGGATGAAGCCATAGCGCTGCGGATCGTCGAGGTCGCGCACCGGCCGCGGATCCCCCACGCGCCGGTTGTGGAAGAACAACTGCCCGACAAGCCGGTAGCTGCCGTCCACCCAGATCGCGGCGGCGCCGTACTGATCGGCAAGCTGCTGCACCTCTGTCGCCAGATGCTCCCAGCCGCGCAGCATCCGCGTCCGGTCCAGAACCCCGAGATCAAGGGGGTGCCAGACAGCCTGGATATAGACGAGGCCGATCAGGATGAGGCCAAGTCCCGCATGCAATATCATCACAGCCCCGCGAAACCATCGGTCCCAGAGGGCCTTAGCGGGCCGACACAGGAAGGCGACAGCGACCAGCGTCATCGCCGGCAGCACGGGCTGCGGCCAGTTCGCTTCCACCCGCGAATGCAGGCCATGGAAGAGGAAATAGGCGAGCAGGGGCAAGCTGGTCAGGACCGGCAGCGCCAGCCTGAAATCCCGCCTCTCCGCCCATTTCGAGGCGTACCAACCGACCCCGAGGACAGAGGCGAGCATCAACACCGGGCCATTCAGCGCCAGCTGACCGGCGAGGAATTCCCCCAAGGGGCGCCCCCACTCGGCCCGAAAGGTGACGACGCGCGCACCCTGGAAACGAAAGGACATCCAGTCGTTCGCGAAATTCCACCAGAGCACCGGCGAGAACACCACTACGGCCAGGGCACCGCCGACCCAGAGCTGCCACAGCCGCAGTTGTGACCGTCCCTCTGGTGTTGCGAACAGGAACAGCACCAGCCCCAAGCCGAACCAGGCATTGGTATATTTGCCCACCAGTCCCAGCCCGGCGGACACGCCTACAATCAGCCAGAACCACGGACGGCGGCCATGGATAGCCTCGGCTGCGGCCCAAAGGCCCAACGTCCAGAACAGAGTCGAGGGCGAATCGGGAGTGGCAACGAAGCCGGTCGCGGCAACGAGCGTCAGTGAGTAGGCAATGACAGCGAGCGCCGGGGCCGCTGGATGCGGCACGAGGAGGCGGGTGGTGCGATAAAGGGCCAGCACGACCAGCGCCGAGGCGAGAAGCGGCAGCAGCCGAACGCCCATGTAGGAAGGACCCAGCAGCGCCTCGCCGGCAGAGACGAAGAGGGCAACTCCGGGAGGATGATCGAGATAGCCGGGTGCAAGCCACTCGGCCCACAAGGCGTAGTAGGCCTCATCGCCGTCGAGGCCCAGCGTTGCAGCCAGCCAGGTGCGGGCGGCGAGAGCGACGATGACGATCACGAGCGCCGCAGCATCGAGGCGCCCTGCTGCTGGCCTCCCCAGCTCTCCGCTCCAACTCACGCTTGCTGCCTCGATGCCAAAGCCCTATCGCTGCGTGCGCTTAGACCACGGAACGAGCCGGATCGGAATGCAGCAGATCGTCAGCCTGTGGGTAGGCCCAGCCCTGGGCGACATCGAACGGATGTGCCTTGCGTCGTTTGTCGCGCACGGGCATCCGGTGGCGCTGTATGCCTATGATGCGATTGCAGACTTGCCGAACGGAGTGGAGTGGCGGGACGCGGCGGAGGTGGTGCCGCGCGATCGGCTGGAGGTGATTGCCGGCCCCCACCGCAAGCTGAGCCTCTTTGCCAACTACTTCCGCTTGAAGCTGCTGCAACGGGGTGCCGGCCTGTGGGTAGACGCCGACGTCGTTTGCATCCGACCAGTAGAGTCCGCCAACGCAACGGTCTTCGGCTGGGAATCGGATCGGTTCCTGAACAACGCGGTCCTGTTGCTCGAACCGGAGTCGCCGCTGCTCGACGACTTGGTGACCCTGTTTGAGACGGGGGCCGTGCCGGATTGGGTACCTGTGCACCGGTCGCTTCTGCCCCGGCTGGCGCAAGCCGCTGGGCGCCGCGTGCCACCGTGGCGCCTGCCACGCGGCACCTTCGGTCCCAAAGGGTTGACGGCCCTTGCCCTGCGACACGGACTGGCCGCCAGCGCGGCGGCACCTGAAGTTTTCTACCCCTTGCACCCGCGGCAGGCAGAGCGTCTCTACGAACCGGGGCTCCGGCTCGAGGACATCATCACCACGCAGACGATGACCCTGCATCTATGGAACGAGAAACTGGGTGTGCTCCGCAAGTCCGCCCCACCTCCAGGCTCGATCATGGCTGAGTTGCTGGACCGGTATCCCGGTTGAGAAACGGCGCCAGAGCCGGCTCCGCCTCAGGTCGGAACGCGGCCGCCCCGCGGCGTGCGGCTGCCCGCCGTGCCGCCAGCAGACGGTCGCGTGGGGGCAGCGGCAAGCCGAGCGCAACACAATGCTCGCGCCAGTCCGGACCGAGCTCAGCCAGCGATGCGAGCGGCGCCACATGCGGGCCTGCTGCCAGCGCGGCAAAGCGGCGGGCGTAGCGGCTGGTCGGGTTCTGGGCGAGGTCGTAGTTACCGAAGCCCAAGTCGGGCTTGAGATATTTGAGGTGCCAGTACACATGCGAGTGGAAACGCCGCGGCAGGCCGAAGCGAAGGACTTCGAAGCGACGATCCTTTCCGAAGTGTGTGCCGGGCAGCACGGGAAAGATGCCGATGTCTCCCGCACCCGAAAAAGGCTCACTGGCTAGCAGGCCGACCTGCCCCTGCCGGTCCCGCGCAAGGTTGAGGCCGGAGAAGCAGGCCATCTCGCGATTGGCGGCACGCCCACCCCGAACATCGCTCACCAGCTTTGCGGTAGCCTCGGCCATGGCGACGTGGTCGTCATCGAGCTTGGTGACATGGGTGAAGCGGGTGCGGCTGAGCGCGAAGTTGTAGTAATTGACGAGGCTCTGCGGATGGTCGGCCGGCGTCGCGCGGTGGCCGGAACTGCCCGGCGGATGAACTTCGGGGAGATAGTGCCAGACACGGAGCCGACCCCCGAACTCGGCGGCGAGGCGCGCGAGAATGTCCGGCGTCGCGTCGGTGCAGCGATTGTAGACGGCAACGATCTCGTCGAAATGCCCGATATGGCTGCGGATCGCAGCCTCGAGCGAGAACGCACCGTTGCGGATGCGCATGAACGCGCTGATGCCTGGGCGCCGCTCCCCCACCCGAAGGTGCTCAGCAGCGAAGCTGTAGTGCGGCACTGGTTCTATCAGCTCACTCACGCGCTAATCCGCCCCGCATTTGCGAGAATTTGACACAACCCGCTCCCGCGTCTAGCAAAACGCGACCATCCGAGGGCCAGCGATCCATGCGCGCAGCGGCCGCAACACATATCGCCTCGCCCGACGAGGGCAAGCCCTCGCGTTTCACCAACTGGGCGCTGGCCGTTATCTTCGTCGCCACAGCGGCTCGACTCACGATCGCCGGCCTGCTGCCCTATGGGGTCGACGAGGCGTACGCCGTCGGCATGGCGCGCAGCTTCTCGCTCAGTTACTTCGATCACCCGCCGCTGCATTTCTGGATCGTCGGGGCGTGGGCGGCTCTCTGGGGGGCGGAAAGCCCGCTGCTGCTGCGCCTGCCGTTCGTTGCGATGGGAGCAGTGTCTTCGTGGTTGATGTTCCGGCTCGCATCACGCCTGTTCAACCCCGCAGGAGGCGTCTGGGCGACTAGCCTCCTCAACCTCACGCCAGTGTTCGGATTGGCGCATTTCACGCTGATCCTGCCGGACGGCCCGCTACTCTGCGCAAGCCTGCTGCTGGCGAATGTCGTCGCCGGCATCGTCTTTTCGCGTGAGCACAAGCAGCATTTGGGGCGCTGGTTGCTTGCGGGCTTGGCCGCGGGCCTTGCCATGCTGTCGAAATATCATGGCCTGCTGCTGGTGGGCGGCATCTTCCTGTTTCTGCTCACCAGTCGAAGCGGCCGGGCATGGCTGATGCGTCCGGGCCCATGGCTGGCCGCCCTTGTTGCCGGGACGCTGTTCACGCCGGTGCTGGTCTGGAATGCGGCCCATGACTGGGCATCGTTCGCCTTTCAGTCCGGACGAGGTGGCAATGGCGTCGTCGCCAACTTCAACGGCCTGGTGATTTCGCTGCTGCAGCAGGCGGTCTATCTGCTGCCATGGCTTGCCGTTGCCTTGGCAGTTGCACTGCTGCTGGCCCTCGTATCGGGGCCGCGTCGGCCGGAGCGCTGGCTGCTCGGGATGCTGGCGCTGCCGCCCATCCTGCTCTTCACCAGCTTTACGCTCTTCAGGCAGGGTCTGCCACATTGGCAGATGCCGGGTTGGCTCTTCACCGTACCGCTGCTGGCCGAAAGGCTCGCTGTTGCAGGCCCTTGGCTGCGTCGCATAGCCAAGGCGGCTGCGGTTGTCAGTGCGCTGCTGCTGGCGATGTTTGCCGGAGCTGTGCTCTCGCAAGTCCGATGGGGCGTGTTCGATGATCTGCTGGAGGCGGCTGAGCAATCCGACCCGACAGACATGCTGCAATCCTGGGCGCCCGTGACCAAGCGGCTGGCAGCGCTTGGACTGCCAGCGGATGATCGCAGCGTGGTCATTGCCTTCAACTGGGTGCGGGCGGGTCACCTGAATGCCATCCTGGGGCGCGACGTGCCGGTGATCTGCCTTTGCAGCGATGCCCGGCACTTCCAATTCATCAATCCGCCCGAGCGCTATGCCGGCTGGACCGGAATCATCATCGACACGCCCGGCACAACGGAGGACACGGGGCGACTGCAGCGATATTTCGAGACCCTCGGCCCGGCGCAGAGGATCGACGTCATACGCGGCGGCCGGAGCGTCATTCCGCTGGGGTTGCGTGTCGGGACAGGATTCGACCCAAACGGCGCGGGTGAGTAGGACCCGCCACTCGATCAGGACCCGGAGATCAGCCGGGTGGCGCGCCGGGTCAGCTCGGTGACGGGCTTGAAGCGACGGTGCATCCACAGCCAGTGCTCGGGTCGGCGACGCACCTCGGCCTCGATGAAGGCGTTGAGCTGGGTGGTCATCTGCAGGATGTCGCGCTCGACCTGGCCCGACCGCGGCGCGGCAAGCGCCGGCGAGAACACCACCTCGAAGCGGGCTGCCGCGCCGACACGTCGAACCGACATCGGCAGGACCAGCAGGTCGAGCTTGTCGGCAAGCGTCGCCGGGGCATGGGTCGTCATGGCTGGCTGCCCGAACAGCGGCGCCGGAATACCTTCCGCCAGATGCTGGTCGATCAGCATCACCACGGGCTCTCCGCGCCGCAGGGTCGAGAACAGACGGCGGGTGCCGTCAGATCCTTTCGGAATCTGTTCATGAGTGCCCATGGTCGCGCGCCGCGCCGCGATCCAGTCGGCAACCCATGGGTTGTTCGGCGGTCGGGTCACGGCGGAATAGGGGACGCCGAGATGGTGGAGCGCGACACCGATCATCTCCCAATTGGCGAAGTGGCCGGTGGCGATGATCAGGCCCTTACCCGAAGCGCGGGCAGCCTCGAGATGCTCGCGCCCGGTGATGGTGAAGCGGTCCCAGCCCTCTGGTGCGATGAAGCGTTCGAGAATCGCCAGTTCGGCGATGATCCGGCCGATGTTCTCGTACATGCCTGTCAGAACAGCAGTTTCCGCTGCGGCGTCCATCTGCGGGAAGGCCAGCCCCAGCGTGTCGCGCGTCGCACGGCTGCGGCGCCCGAGCGGCGCCAGCAGGCTGCGCCCGATCCAGGCCCCCACACTGACGGCGCGGTCGGTATCGAAGCTGCGCAGCAGAGCGACCACCGCCGAAAGAACCGCGGCATGCGCTCGATATTCCAAGGACTTAACCAAGGGCCGCTTCGGGGCTGCGGCGGCAGGCGGCATGGTCAGCGGCCCGAGAGGCCGTAGCGCTTGAAGGCCTCGTGGGCGGCCGCGGCGTCGGCGTAGGCTTCCTGGCGATCGACGTTCCAGTAGGTGAGCTCGTCGAGCGGAATGGTGGCGCCGGTGATGGCACAGCGGACAAAATTGCCAGCGCGGAGAACGACATAGTCCGCATCGAGGTAGCGCAGCTGGGCCTCGGAGGGGGAGAAGCTCTTGTCGAAAATGTTCATGGGCGACCGTGTCCCTTCCGTTGTCCCGATATAGGCGAGATCGCGCCCAAAGCAAACAGCCGCCGTAAAGCTGTCGTGAAGATGAACGGATGATGAAGACCCCGGTTCAGGGCGCGCATGGCAACACTCGCGTCGTGGGCAGCAGCCGCCCATGCCATCGAGCCGAGGGGGCTCTCATGATCAAACAAATTCTCGCTTGCGTAGGTCTGTCGGTCGGTCTTGCGGCACCGGGGGCACTCGCCGCCGACATGATCGACCTCGGCGGCGCCGCGAAGGGCGACCCCAGCGCCGTGTGGTACAAGTTCGGCGGGCAGGACGTGGTCGCCGTGTTCGTGCGCGGACCGGGCGACCTGATGTATGCCCGGGTCGGCGACGAGGCGGGTACCAACTGGACGCAATGGACGCCGATCGGCGATGTGGCGCTGAAGGGATCGCCGGCCTGCATTGCGGTGGCGTCGAGTGCCATAGAGTGCGTGGGCGTGGGGCCGAACAACAATGTTCACTACATCCGCTACAATGCCAAGAAGCACCAGTGGACCGGGTGGCAGAACATCGGTGGCTTCGCGACGTCGGACCCCGGCGTGGCCAGGGGCTTCGACGGCGACGGCGGGACCCATTTGAACGTCTTCGTATCGGGACCGGGCAACGAGCTGTTCGTCAACAGTCGCGAAGACGGGGACTGGACGGGCTGGGAACCGCTGGGCGTTACGGTGGGCGGCAATTTGGCCTGCACCGATATTCTCGGCATTGGCGACCATTGCTACGACAGCAGCGGTGGCAGTGCCGTTCAGCTGACGGACGTGACGCTGGTGGCCAACGACACGGTGACCAAGGAGAACCTCGGCGGCGCGGTGACGCACAAGGTTTCGGCCGTCGCGACCGGGGCGAAGGGCAATACGCTGCGCGTCTTCGTCAACGGTCCCGGACAGCGGATATGGATGAAGAAGTGGCAGGGCCAGTGGCAGGACTGGACCCAGCTCGGCGCGCTCGCCGGAAATCACGCTCCCGCCTGCACGATTCGGCCCTCGGGCGGTACCGCCTATTGCGCGATCAACGAGGGCGGCACGGTGAGGGCCTATCGTTTCGCCGCCTCGGAACTGTAGCGGGGGCGGCTACGGCACCGCTAGAACAGAGTGTCCTGCCCCGGATCGTCGGGGCGGGACTTCGGACGTCGACGGGGCGCGGCTCCGTCGGACCCGATCATCGCGGGGACGGTACCGTCCGATAGCGTCAGGGTGACGGCATCGCCCGGCTTCACCTGTCCGGTCTGGCGCACGATGTGGCCCTCGGAATTGGTCACCACGGCGAAGCCACGGTCGAGGATGCTGCGATAGCTGACCGAGGCGAGCAGTTTGGCGTTGGTGTCGAGAAGCCGTCGCCGTTCGGTCACGAGGCGCCGCATGGCTGGCGCCAGGCGGGCGGCGACCGGTTCGAGCCGCACGCGCGCATGGCGGATGTCCGAGCGGAGGGTCTTCGGCGACAACTGGGCCGCGAGCCCGGCCAGCCGATCCCGGCGGCGTTCGAGCTGACGCAGCATCGCCGCGTCGCCACGGCGCCCGAGCTCTGCGAGGCGCCGGCCGAGATCGCGGGTCCGCTGCTGGAGGAGGCCCGGACGTAGCACGGCCCCGACCTTGCCGAGTTCGTTGCGCTTGCGCTGGCCGGCATGGCGCAGGGCCGCCCCGAGGCGCGACGCCGCAAGATCGAGACGCTGACGCGCCATGCCCAGCAGATCGGCCGGGCGCGGCAGGCCGGCGCCTGCAGCGCGCAAACGATCCCGCAGATTGCCGGTCAGCCGGCGGGTGGCCCGCCGCTGGCGGGCACCCAGATCGTCGACATAGCCGACAAGTTCGGCCCGCACCGGTACGGCCGCCTCGGCCGCGGCAGTGGGCGTGGGGCAGCGCAGGTCGGAGGCGTAGTCGACGAGTGTCGTATCGGTTTCATGGCCGACCGCAGTGATGACCGGGATAGCGCTCTCGGCTACGGCGCGGACGACGATTTCCTCATTGAAGCCCCAGAGGTCTTCGATGGAGCCGCCGCCGCGGGCGACGATGAGGACGTCCGGCCGCGGGATGCGGCCACCGGCCGGTAGCGCGTTGAAACCGGTGATGGCGGCTGCGACCTCGGCAGCGGAGGTCTCGCCCTGGACGCGGACCGGCCAGACCAGCACCTGGGTGGGGAAACGGTCGGAAATACGGTGCAGGATGTCGCGGATCACCGCCCCCGTGGGGGAGGTGACGACGCCGATGACCCGCGGAAGGTAGGGCAGCGGTCGCTTGCGGTCCGCGGCGAAGAGCCCCTCGGCGGCCAGCTTCTTGCGCCGCTCCTCGAGCAGCGCCATCAGCGCACCCGCTCCGGCCGGTTCGATCTGCTCGATGACGATCTGGTATTTCGACGAGCGCGGATAGGTCGTCAGCCGGCCGGTAGCGATCACCTCCAGCCCTTCCTCCGGCTTGAAGCCGAGCCTCGGCCACACGGTCTTCCAGACCACCGCGTCAAGCGCCGCGCCATCGTCCTTCAAGGTGAAATAGGCATGACCGGAGGAGTGCTGGCCGCGGAAGCCCGAGATTTCGCCGCGTACGCGGACATGGCCGAACTCATCTTCGACGGCGCGCTTCACGGCACCGGCGAGTTCGGAAACGGTGTATTCGGCAGCGTTGGTCAGGGTGGCCATGGCGATGAGGTGCGGCACGCGGGATGATCCGTCAAGTCTGGTGACGTGCGGCAGCAGATGCTAGAGGGCGCGCATCGGGGCCGAGAGCCCCCTCAGCCAGCCGCTTGGCGGCCGGCCTTTCCCCGCAGGGGCTTGGCAAGAAAGGGAGCGGCATGCGTGTTCTGGTGATCGGATCGGGTGGTCGCGAGCATGCCCTGGCCTGGGCCATCGCCAAGTCGCCGGAGTGCGAGAAGCTGTTCGTGATGCCGGGCAATGGCGGGACGGAAGCGATCGCCGAAAACGTGGTGATCGACATCACCGATCATGAAGCGGTGGTGGCCTTCGCCCAGGCCCATGCCGTGGACTTCGTGGTGATCGGGCCCGACGCGCCGGCAGTGGCCGGGCTGGGCGACGATCTGAGGGCCGCGGGGCTGCTGTGTTTCGGGCCATCGAAAGCGGCAGCACAGCTCGAGGGATCGAAGAGCTTCACCAAGGCGCTCTGCGACGAGGCCGGGGTGCCGACCGCGGGCTACGGGTATTTCGACAACGAGAAAGAGGCGCTCGACTACCTCAGCCGGCAGGGCGCGCCGATCGTGATCAAGGCAGACGGGCTGGCGGCCGGCAAGGGCGTGACCGTGGCCATGACGGCGAGCGAGGCCGAGGCTGCGGTGCGGGACTGCTTTTCGGGCGCGTTCGGGGCGTCGGGGTCGAGCGTGGTGATCGAGGAATTCCTCGAAGGCGAGGAAGCCTCGGTGTTTGCGCTTTGTGACGGCACCGACGTAGTGCTGCTGCCGAGTGCGCAGGACCACAAGCGTGTGGGGGACGGGGACAAAGGGCCGAATACCGGCGGCATGGGCGCCTATTCCCCTGCCCCGGTGATGACCGAGGAGATGACGGCGCGGGTGCGCGACGAGATCATCCTCCCGTCGGTGCGGCGCATGGCGGCGCGCGGCACGCCGTTCACCGGGGTGCTGTTTGCCGGCATCATGGTGACGGACGCGGGCCCGAAGCTGATCGAGTACAATGTGCGCTTCGGTGACCCGGAGTGCCAGGTGCTGATGTTGCGGCTCATGTCCGATGCGCTCGAACTGCTCAAGGCGACGGCGGAGGGTCGGCTGGCCAGCGTTGCCGTAGAGTTCGACCCTCGCCCGGCCCTGACAGTGGTGCTGGCGACGAAGGGCTATCCCGTCAATCCCGGCAAGGGCAGCGAGATGTGCGGCGTCGACGGTCTCGACGGGACTGACCTCGTGGTCTTCCATGCCGGGACGGTGCGGCGCGACGGGCGGCTCTTGGCCAATGGCGGGCGCGTGCTCAACATCACCGCACTGGGGGAGAGCGTGGCCGCGGCGCAGGCACGGGCCTATGATGCCATTGCGCGGATCGACTGGCCGGAAGGCTTCTGTCGGCGCGACATCGGCTGGCGGGCGGTCGAGCGGGAGCGGGAACGCGATCGGGGTTGAACGCATTATCAAAAGATAAGCGTCAACCTGTTTCCCATCGTGAGCCCGAAACCAAAAGCCCCGACCGACCTCACGCCGCTGCAGCGGCGCGGGATGGAGATTGTCCGCCGCCTGCGCGGTGAGCTCAGCGACGAGCCGACGCTGCGCCAGCGCTATGGCGACCCCCGCATCGGGGTGGCGCTCGGTGGGGGCTCGGCGCGCGGGCTGACGCATATCCCCTATCTCGAAGCCATGGACGAGCTCGGCGTGCGCCCGCACGTCATCTCCGGCACCTCGATCGGCGCGCTGATCGGTGCGGGCTGGGCCAACGGGATGAGCGGCAAGGAGCTGCGGGAACACTCGCTCTCGGTGCTCGGCACGGTCCGCATCATCGTGTCCCGGCTGTGGGGCGCGCAGGTGCGCAATCTCGGCAATTTCTTCCAGGCAGGGTTCAACGTGCAACTGGATGCGCGGCGGGTGGTCGACGCGTTCCTGCCGGAGAGCTTCCCCAACGATTTCCGGGACCTCAGCACCCCGTTCTACGTCGTGACGACCGACTACCAGTCCTGGCATCAGGCGGTGTTTTCCGAGGGCGCGCTGCGGGACGCCATCGCCGGCTCCATTGCCATTCCCAGCCTGTTCAAGCCCGTGGAATTCTCTCACCACCTGCTGGTCGATGGCTGCGTGGTCAATCCGCTGCCGCTCGACCAGGCGGCGGACAGCGACATCCTCGTCGGCATCGACGTGAATGGTGACCCGTCCGAGCAGATGACGCGCACGAATTTCGGGATGATCGACGTCTGGTTCGGCGCCGCCCAGATCATGATGCACTCGCTGACCGCGCACATGATGGCGGCCTACCCGCCCGACGTCTATGTGCGACCGCACGTCATGCCGTTCGGCGCGCACGAATTCTGGCGCGTGCGGGAGATCCTGGCGCATGTCGAGGCCGACAAGGACAACTTCAAGCGGGCGCTGGAACGCAAAATCGAGGCCTTCATCCTGCATCAGGAAGGCACAAACCGCGCGGAAGAGCGCTAGGCACAACGCTCAACGCGTTCGATAATGGCGGCGACGATACTGTTTGGATCCGGTGTGCCGCCGATGATCAGATCGCTGAAGGGTCGTTGGTGATAGCCCTCGCCGTACATCTCGCGAATACGCGCCCGTTCGCCGTCATCGAGGAGGCGCGCACCGCGCTGAACGAGCACGACCTCCAGAGGCGGTGCGAGCGTGACGACGACGAGTTGCAGGTCGCGACTGGCGGCAGCGTCACGGAGGATGGCGAACTCGGTCTCGCGCAGCGGATAGGCGATGACCAGCGTCTCGCGGCCTTCGGCAACGATCGTGGCGAGGCGCTGCACGGCGTGGGCGATCATTTCCTCGAACGGGAGGTCGTGCCCGTCGTGATCGTCGCCTTCGACAAAGCGCGCGCCGGGCAAGCGGTCGGCCAGCAGACGGGCAATGGTCGACTTGCCGGAGTTGATGCTGCCATTGATGCAGACGACGACCATCGCGGCTCCTAACGCAGCTTCTGGAAGAAGTCGCGCAGCAGCTCGGCGGCGCGGCGCTCGCCGATGCCGGAGATGATCTCGGGGTGGTGGTGGCAAGCAGGGCTATCGAACAGGCGCACGCCATTGTCGACGGCGCCGGCCTTGGGGTCGGCGGCGGCGTAGACGACGCGGCGCAGCCGGGCATGGGCGATGGCGCCAGCGCACATGGCGCAGGGTTCGAGCGTCACATAGAGGTCGCAGCCATCGAGACGGCCGGTACCGCGGGCGGCCAGCGCCGCGCGGATAGCCATCATTTCGGCATGGGCGGTGGGATCCGCGAGCTGACGCATGCGGTTGCGTTCGGCGGCGAGAATGCGGTCGCCCTCCATGATGACGGCGCCGACCGGGGCTTCGCCGGCGGCTGCAGCTTCGGCGGCGAGATCGAGGGCGAGGTCCATGGGTGTGGGCATGCGGGGAGTGATAGCGCCCCGCATGCCGAAGGGCCAGTGCGTGGCTAGCGCGGCGTGAAGACCTGCAGCTTAGCGAAGTGGTTCATGTCCTCGAAGGCGCAGAAGGCCGGCGGGTTCAGCTCCAGCACCGGAGCGCGGGCGTTGATATCGGCCACCACGGCATCGAGCATCTGCTGCCACGCGGGCAGCGCGACATCGTCGAAGCGGCGGATCACGTAAGCAAAGGTGATGTGGAAGACATAGTCGTCGTGATCGGGGTGACGGTAACCGAAGACCTCAGCCAATGCGTTGCGCCAGTCGCGGAGGGCCTGCCGGTCGGACTCGGTGGCACCGACGAGCTGGAGGCCGGTCGGTGCGGCATCTGAGACCACCATGTTGAAGGCGGGAGCGCCGGCGAAGCTCTGCAGCCGCTCACCGAGCAGGCGGGTCATTTCCGGGATGGGCGTATCGAGCGCGATGTCGGCGGGCCAGTAGGATGGCTTGCGGCGGCCTTCGATGATGCCCTGGAACAGCGTCATGTGCAGGCTGGAAATCGGCGTGAAAGCGAGATTGGCCGCCTCGGGCATGGCAAGGTAGCGGCTGCGCGCCGCGACGATGGCACGCTGGGTCTCGCTGCCTTCGGTGAGGTGGCAGACGACGGTGTTGCCCGGCTCGGGCAGGAATGTGCCGGAGGTATCGTAACGGGTGCCGAGATGCGACGGCGGCTCTGGGTGCTCGGTGCGGGAGAATTTGCGCAGCAGCGGCGAGATGGTGGTCATGACGAGAATCCGTGGACAGGAAGCTGCGCTCGATAGGCGATCCGGACTACCGACGTATGACAGGGCGGTAGCGGGGGCGGTATAGTCGCGCCACCGAGGAGAATCGCCGGAGACGACCCCTTGCCTATCCGCCAGCTGCCCGAAGACCTGATCAACCGCATCGCCGCAGGCGAAGTGGTGGAGCGGCCGGCGAGCGTCATCAAGGAGCTGGTGGAGAACGCGGTGGATGCCGGGGCCCGGCGGATCGCGATCAGCACGGCGGGCGGCGGGGTGTCGCTCATGCGCATCGAGGACGATGGCGTGGGGATGGACGAGGCGGACCTCAGGCTGTCGGTGGAGCGGCACGCGACCTCCAAGCTCGCCGACGACGGGCTCGACGACATCCGGACGCTGGGGTTTCGCGGCGAGGCGCTGGCCTCGATCGGCTCGGTGGCGGAGCTGACGATCTCCACGCGGCAGGCGGCGGCAGAAACCGGGCTGCGGCTCGCGGTGCGGCACGGGGTGAAGTCGGGCGTCGTGCCGGTGGCGATGAACCGTGGCACGATCGTCGAGGTGCGCGAGCTGTTCGCCAATGTGCCGGCGCGGCGGAAATTCCTGAAGTCGAAGCGGGCGGAAGCGGCGGCGATCACCGATGTGGTGAAGCGGCTGGCGATGGCCAATCCGGACGTGCATTTCGTGCTCGACGGGGCGGACCGCTCGGCCGGCAACTGGCCGGGGCGCGCGGGCGAAGGCGCGTTGCGGGCGCGGCTCGGCGACGTGCTGGGGGCGGATTTCGGCGAAAACGCGGTGCCGCTGGCGCTCGAGCGGCACGGGCTGGTGGTGACGGGGCTCGCGGGACTGCCGACCTTCACCAAGGCGAACTCGCTGAGCCAGTATTTCTTCGTCAACGGCCGGACGGTGAAAGACAAGGTGCTGGTGGGCGCGGTGCGGGCGGCCTATGCGGATTTCGTGTTCCGCGACCGGTTTCCGGTGGTGGCGCTGTTCGTGGCGGTGGACCCAACGGAGGTGGATGTGAACGTGCATCCGGCCAAAGCGGAGCTCAGGTTCCGCGATGCTGGTGCGGTGCGCGGGGCGGTGATTCGGGCCATCGGGGAGGCGCTGAGTGCTGCGGGATACCGGGCGGCGAGCACGGTGGCCGAAGATGTGGTGAGTGCGTTCCGGGTGCCGGAGCTTGTACCCGCCGGGCCTTCCGAGCGTAGCGCTCAAGGCCTTCTCTCCTCGAATGGCTCCACTGGAGCTATTCGCCCTGCGGGACGGTTCGAAGCCCCTCGCGCGTCAGTGCAAGGATTTCATGGTTTTGCCGAACCCAGTGCGCGGTTCGAGGGGGAGCCGGACGTCCCGGCGGCCGTGACCGAGGCGTTTCCGCTCGGGACGGCGCGGGCGCAGATGTTCGATAATTTCATCGTGGCGCAGAATGGGGAGAGCCTGTTGCTGGTCGACCAGCATGCGGCGCATGAGCGGCTGGTGTACGAGCGGTTCAAGGCGCAGATGGCTTCCGGGCCGGTCGCGAGCCAGATGCAGCTGATCCCGGTCGTGATCGAACTGCCGGAGGACGATTGCGCGCGGCTCGAGGAGGCGGCGCCGGTGCTGGAGAGGCTGGGGCTCTATCTCGAACGCTTCGGAGCGCGGGCGGTGGCGGTGCGGGAGACGCCGGCGCTGCTCGGGCAGGCCGATATCGAAGGGCTGGTGCGCGATCTGGCGGACGGGCTCGCGGAATGGGACTCGACGGCGGCGTTAGCGGACCGGCTGGAGGCGATCGTCGGGCGGATGGCCTGCCATGGTTCGGTGCGGTCGGGGCGGCGGCTGAAGGTCGAAGAGATGAATGCACTGCTGCGCGAAATGGAGGCGACGCCGCATTCGGGGCAGTGCATCCACGGGCGGCCGACCTATGTGGAACTGAAGAAGGCCGATATCGAGCGGCTGTTCGGGCGGACGCGCTGACGCGGGGAAACCCCGCACCACCTGCGGCGGCTGCAAGGCTGGCATGCCCGGCTGCCACCATTGACTTGCGTGCGGCGAAGCGTGACACCACGCCCTCGCATGCTTGAGCAAGGAGCCCCCGCCATGAGCATCGTGCCGCCGATGATGGCCGTACCGCCGATGACCAAGCCGGAGGCGACGCCGACGGAATCGCAGGAGCGGGACTGGTGGCGCGGCGCGGTGATCTACCAGATCTATCCGCGCTCGTTCCAGGACCACAATGGCGACGGAATCGGCGATCTCGTGGGCATCACCGAGCGGCTGGACTATGTCGCCGACCTCGGCGTTGATGCGATCTGGCTCAGCCCGTTCTTCACCTCGCCGATGAAGGATTTCGGCTACGACGTCGCCAACTACCGCGACGTCGACCCGATCTTCGGCACGCTGAGCGATTTCGACAGGCTCCTGGAGAAGGCGCATTCGCGCGGCCTCAAGGTGATCATCGACCAGGTGATCTCGCACTCGTCCGACCGCCACCCCTGGTTCCAGGAAAGCCGGATGAGCCGCACCAATGCGCGGCACGACTGGTATGTCTGGGCCGATCCCAAGCCCGATGGCACACCGCCCAACAACTGGCTCTCGATCTTCGGCGGGTCGGCCTGGGCGTGGGACAGCCGGCGCATGCAATACTACCTGCACAATTTCCTCGCTTCGCAGCCGGACCTCAACTTCCACAATCCGGAGGTGCAGGAGGCGGTGCTGGCGGAGATGCGCTTCTGGCTGGAGCGTGGCGTCGACGGCTTCCGGCTGGATACGGTGAACTTCTACTTCTGCTCGGAGGGGCTCGAGGACAATCCGGTGGTCCGTCCCGAAGAGTTCAACGCCTCCACCGCACCGGCGGTGAACCCGTACAATTTCCAGGAGCACCTCTACGACAAGAGCCGGCCCGAGAACCTCGCGTTCCTGTCCCGGCTGCGCGCGTTGATGGACGAGTATCCTGGGCGGACGACGGTCGGCGAGATCGGCGACAGCCAGCACCAGCTGGAACTCATGGCCGCCTACACTGCCGGTGAAGACCGGCTGCATATGGCCTACACCTTCGACTATCTTGGGGGCGCGTTCAGCGCCGAGCACTTCCGCAAGGCGATCGACTGCACCGAGCAGATGGCGCCCGATGGCTGGATCTGCCTCGCCTTTTCCAACCACGACGTGGTGCGACACGTCACGCGCTGGTCGCCGCACGGCCATCAGGACGCCTTTGCGCGTCTGGCAGCGACCATGCTGCTCACCATGCGCGGCTCGGTGTGCCTCTATCAGGGCGAGGAACTGGGACTATCGGAGGCCGAACTGGCCTTCGAGGAACTGGTCGACCCCTATGGCATCGAGTTCTGGCCCGAGTTCAAGGGTCGCGATGGCTGCCGGACGCCGATGGTGTGGCAGTCCAACGCGCATCTGGGCGGCTTTTCCACGGCACCGCGCGCCTGGCTGCCGGTACCTTCGGATCACATGATGAAGGCGCCCGATCTGCAACAGCAGCAGAACGACTCCGTCCTCCACCATTATCGCGCGACGCTCGCCTTCCGCCGCCAGCATCCGGCACTGATGCAGGGCGATATCCAGACCCTCGACGCACCGGAAAACGTCCTGATGTTCCGCCGTATGCTGGAGGACGACGCTTTGCTGTGCATGTTCAATATGAGCGAGAACGAAGTCACCGTGCCGGTGCCGGCCGAACTGACGGTGAGCCCGAGCGACGCGCCGAACTCAGTTCCGGGGCCGGTCGACGGAACCGTCACTCTCCCCGCCTTCGGCTGCTTCGTCGGGCTGATCGCCTGAGGCGGGAGGAGGAGCGGCTTCGTCTGCTACAGGCGGGGCCGCCGTGGCAGTCGGCTCCGTGGCCGGCAGGGCGGCGAGATCTCCGCCCAGCCGATCGAGCGCCGCGAGCATGCGTTCGAGTTCCGCGAGGTCCTCTGCCGAGGGGGGCGCGGGCGCCACTGCTTCGGCTTCTGGCGGTGAGGTCTTCGGCTCGAGAGCTGCTTGCAGATCGGACCCGTTGGGATCGACGGGTGGCGAAGCTTCGATATCAGGGGGCGGTTGTGGATCGCGTACCGGCGCGGAGGTCTCCGGAGCCGGCAGAGGCGCTTCCGCCGCTGATTCACCTACTACCTCGACCGCTGGTTCGACCACTGCGTCGATAGCGGCAACGGACGTCGTGCTGCTAGTGGATCGAAGCGCGGGCGCAGCCGGATAGGGCGAGCTCGCCAACCTACGCGTGGCTGCCGGACGATCTGGGGCCGCGAGTTCCGCAGCGCTGCCGGCATCGACGATTGCCCCCTCCTCCAGAACGACCAGGCGATCGGCCAGTTCGGCAAGCGTCGGGAAGTCGCGGCTCGCGATGAGCAAGGTCAAGCCATAGTCATCCCGGACACGGTGCAGCAGCGCCATGAAGGCGCTCGCCTCCGACCCTTCCAGCAGTGCCAGCGGCTCGTCGAGCAGCGCGAGCTGGGGCCGGCCGGCGAGCAAGCGTGCCAAGGCCAGTCGCTGCAATTGCGGGAGGCTGAAGTCGGCGGGGCGTTGCTCCAGCGCGTCCGCCGGCAGCCCCACTGCCGTGACCGCTGCCACGAGGCGATCCGCCTGTTCCTCGACAAAGAGCTGCTCTTCGAGCCGCAGCGGCTCGGCAAGGCTGGCGCCGACCGGCAAACGCGGATTGAAGGCGCGACGCGGATCGGGGAACAGCATCGCAATGCCACCGCGGAGCGGCGCGGGCAGATTGCCGCCCAAGAAGGGTTGGCGGTCGAACCGCATGCTGCCTGCGGACGGGCGATCGAGCCCGGCCACGAGGCGCAGCAGCAAGCTCTTGCCGGCTTCGCGGCCGCCGAGGACCCCCACCGATTCGCCCCGCCGCAAGGTGAGATCAATCTCCCGCAGATGCGGGGGCGCCCTCCGTTGCAGCAGGCGCCGCAAGGCCGGACCGGCGCGCACCGTCACCCGATCGAGTTCGAGCAGCGGCTCGCCGATCGGAGCGCGCATGAGCGGCCGACCGAGCGGCGGCGCGCGATCTCCCAGTTCCGACGCGACCGCCGCACCAGCGGCGGGCTGGCCAGTGGCAGCCGAACGGTCGAGGCGCAGGACCGTGCCCCCCAGATGCGCCGCGAGGGAGGCATCCCCAGTCAGCAGCAACACATCGGGTCCGCCCTCGGCCCGAGCGGCGGCGACGAGCGCTGCGAGCAGGTCGCGGCGGACCTCCGGCGCCTGCTCTCGCCCCGGGTCTTCGGCGACAATGAGTGCAGGGCGACGTTGCAGGATGGTTTCGAGACGCGCCGGGGAATCGGCACGGCGCAGCAATGCCAACTGCCCGGCAGCTCGCAGCAGGGCGAGCCGGGCCGGTTCAAGCGGCACGGTGCTCTCGCCGAGACGGAGCGTGCCGGTGACTGGAACCGGGAGCGGCAATCCAACGACGGCGCGTGCCAGGGCCTGCCGCAGCGGCAGGCTGCCCCCGAGCAGCACCACGGTACCGCCCGCCGGACCGATAGCGAGCCCGGCCGTTGCGCTACCCCCCAGCCGCAGGTCGGCCACCTCAAACATCGGGGGACCCCCGCGACAGGCCGCTGGCCAACAATTCAAGCGCGAGCAAGAGCGCCAGGAGAGTGAGTGCCGGGAAGACAGCCGGCAGTGGATTGAGTTGCAGGACGTTCTGCGCGTCATGCAGCAGTTGCCCGAGACTCGGGCCCGGAGGGCTCGGGCCCAGACCGACGGCAGCCAGCATGGCTTCGGCGGCAAGCCCGAGCGCCATCAACCGGGCGAGGCGTGCCAGGAGACCCAGAAGCAGCGGCCGGCCGCCATGACGCTGGAGCGCGACCAGCAGCGGCAGACCAGCCATGCGGGCCGCCGCGACCACATCACTGGCCAGCAGCCTTGCGATGTCATGGCGAACGGCGCCCGCAAAATGCCAGCCGCCGACGACCACAGTGGCGAGTAACGCGGCGCCGGCGCCGGCCATGCCGACGCCGGCAAGCAGCATTGCGACGACCAGAATTGGCGCGAGCAGCAGCATGGACGGCTCAGCCGGCCGACCTGACCCCAGCAGCCAAGCCAGCGCAGCGCCCACGGCCAGGCTAGCCACACCGGCAACCAACGTGCTGAATGCTGCAAACAACAGGCTGGCGGCAATGGCGGCGAGCAGTTGCGCCAGAAGATCGCGCCCCAGAGCATCCGTCCCGAGCCAGAACACTTCATCCGGCCATGCCAAGGTCGGGCCCGACATATTGGCGGAAGTGGGCGCCCAGAGCGTGGACATGAGCGCCAGCACGAGCATGAAGACGAGAACTGAAAGTGCGACCGGGAGCTGCCAGGCCCCTGCCCTGCGCTGCGTCGTCGACCGGCTCATGTCGTGGGCCCATGGCGCGACGGCAATGTGGCCAGCAACATGCCGATGGCGGCAACGGCAAGCAGCCAGCCCGACCCTTCCAGCAGCAACGGCAGATCGCCGGAAAGGGCCGCGCCGAGCATCTGCCGGCCGAGGCCCGGCAGGTAGAACAGCGTTTCCACAACCGCCGTCCCGACGACAATCGCACCGAACAGGCGGGCGATGAGGCCCGGCAGCGTCGCCCGAGTGACTTCGAGGGCTGCTTGCCGACGCGCGTCCTGTGCAGATAATCCATCGAGTTGCAGGGTCTCTTCGCGCTCCGCAGGGATGCGTCGGAGCGCCTCCAGGGTGAGCCGGGTCAAAGCCACACCGTGCGGGAGACCGAGGGCCAACGCCGGCAGGAGCAGCGATTGCAGCGCGGCAAGCGGATCACGCTGCCAGGGCACGAAGCCGCTTCCGGGCAGAAAACCCGGAACCGCCAGCAGCCAAATCAGCAGTAGTCCGATTGCGAAGGCTGGCAACAGGGACAGGCCGCGCAGCAGAACCGACGGGTTGTGGCGCCGGCTGAACAGAGTGGCTGTCAACACCACGCCGATAGCCAGCGCTACACCGAGCGCGATGAGAGCGAGCGGCAGGGTGACCGCCAGACGCTCCAGCGCAAGCCCGGTGTCGCCCGGCACCAGTATGAGAACAACCACGCAGAGCGTCGCCGCCGCGAACCAGAGCAGAGGGGCTATCCGACCGGCTCCTAGGCGCATGTCGACAGGTGGGCCGGCGCAGAAGTAGGAAGTCGCATCGCCACGGGCGGCAGCCGGATAAATGGAAGGACCAGATGCCGCCACAATAGCGAAAGCACAGAAAATTGTAAGCGATAGCTAGCGTCTATCACTCAGCCGAGTGGCAAGGGCGACCGGCACGAGACCGACGGCGACAATGGCTAGGGCGGGCAGCGCCGCCTCGACGAACAGGCCGGCGTTGGCCCGGGCATAGACCACCGTCGCCAGGGTTTCGACACCGAGGGGGCGCAGCAGCAAGGTCGCCGGCAGCTCCTTGACGATCTCGACGAAGACGAGGGTCACCGCCGAGAGCAGAGCCGGGCTCAGCGTCGGCAGATCGACGCGCAACAGCAGCCGCCAGCCGGAGACGCCCAGCACCCGCCCCGCCTCGAGCATGTTGTCGCCCCGCCGCCTCGTGGCCGCATCCAGCGTGCTGTGCGAAACGGCAAGGAAGCGAATCGCATAGACGAACAACAACGCGGCCACGGAACCCGAAAGCACCAGCCCCGGGCGCCAGTCGAAGGTCGCCATGGTCAAGCGGTTGAGCCACAGATCGGCCTGCCCCAACGGCTGCAACAGGCCGAGCGCCAGCACCGTGCCCGGAATGGCATAGCCCAGAGTGGCCAACCGGATGGCGCCCTGAGCCAGCGGCGTCGACTTGGCAGACGCGAGCCGCGATGAGGCAAGGCCGATGAGGACGGCGAGCAACGCGCCGGCGAGCCCGAGGACCAGCGTCGTACCCGCGGCGCCCAGCGCCAGTGAGACCGTCTGGGGCGAAAGGCTGAGCAGGCTCAGGCGCAGCATCTCTCCGGCGGGAACGCCGAACCCCAGCATGAACAGGGTCAAGCAGAAGGCGGTCGCCAGGGCGGCCTGCCCGCGTCCGAGCCGATCACGCGGCGGGGCGACCTTGCCGTCGCGCTGCGCCAGATAGACGCGATTGCGACGAGCCCACTGCTCGAGGAGGATCAACAGGGCGATGATGAGGACGATTGTCACCGCCAACTGGGCGGCGCCGCCAAAATTGGAGCGGTTGACCCAGGTGGCATAGATCAGCGCCGTGAGGCTGTTGATGCCGAAATACTGCACGGCACCGAGGTCGTTCAGCACTTCCAGCATGGCGAGGGTGACGCCGACCACCAGCGCCGGGCGACTGAGCGGCAGGGTCACGGTGCGGAAGGTGCGCCAGCCGCTGGCGCCCAGCGTCCGCGCCGCCGCCGCCACCGAGCCGGACTGCATCAAGAAGAAGGCACGGCAGGCGACGTAGACATAGGGATAGAGCACCGCCGAGAGCACCAGCACGGCGCCTCCGGGCGTGCGGATGGCGGGGAACCAGTAGTCGCGGAGGGTCGTGGCGCCGGTCAGCCAGCGCACCAGTTGCTGCACCGGCCCGACGAAATCGAGAAATTCGACATAGGCGTAGGCCGCCAGGTAGGTCGGGACGGCCAGCGGGAGCATGAGGGCCCACTCGAAGATCCGGCGGCCGGGGAATTCGAAATAGGTTACGAGCCAGGCGGCGACGAGGCCGGCAATGCCAGTGCAAATTCCGACCGAGACCATGAGGGTCGCGGTTTCGCGGAGCGCCGTGGGCAGCATGGCCGCGCCGAGACCGCCGCCGCCGTCAGTGGCGGAAGAAGCGGCGACCGCGAGCCAGATGATGGGCAAGCCCATGACCGCGGCCAGCACAATGGCTGCGGCGGCCGACCGGAAACCGGAGGGCCGCCGCAGCACTGGCGTCAATGAGAGCGGAATGTGCGTCGTTACGCCCTTTGCTTAGTTCTGCGGACCTTCGTCGAAGCGCAGCTCGTCGACAAGTGCGCTGGCCTCATTGCGATGCGACGCAACAACGGTCAAGGGCGTCTGATCGGCGTTGAGTTCACCCCAGCTCGCCACGACGTCCGCCGGCTTGGCACTCGGCATGACCGGGAACTCGTAGTTGGCACTCGCATACATCTGCTGCGCCTCGTCCGACAGCAGGAACTCGACCAGCTTCTGCGCATTGTCGGCGTTCGGTGCATGCTTGGCAATGATGGCGCCGGAAACGTTGACCTGGGTTCCCTCGCCCTCTGCATCCGGATAGACGATGCGCGCGGCGGCGGCCCATTCCTTCTGCTCCGGCTGGGCCTCGTTGTTGAGCATCAGGCCCATGTAGTAGGTGTTGCCGATGGCAAGATCGCAGCTGCCTTCGAGGATCTTCTTGACCTGCTCGCGGTCATTGCCGGCCGCCGGGCCGTTGAGATTGTCGCGAACGGCGGTGAGCCAGTCGCGGGTGCGATCGACACCCCAATGCGCGATGCGCGTCGCGATCAGCCCGATATTGTAGACGTGCTGGCCAGAGCGGGTGCAGAGGCGCCCCTTCCACTCCGGCTGGGCGATGTCCTCGTAGGTCAGAGCAGTGGCGTCGACGCGCTCGTTGCTGACGTAGAAAACGCGGGCGCGCAGGGAGAGCGCGACCCACTGGCCATCGGCATCGCGGTAGGCCTCAGGCACATCGGCCAGAACGGAGTCGGAGATGGTCTGGGTGATGCCCTTTTCCTTGGCGCCGGCGAGGTTGCCGATATCCACGGTCAGCACCACATCGACGGGAGAGAGTTCACCCTCGGCCTCGACACGCTCGAGCAGGCCGTCGCCGGCGAAGAGCACATTGGCCTTGATGCCGGTTTCTTCCGAGAAGCGATCGAGCAACGGCTGGATGAGGCCGGGCTCGCGGAAGCTGTAGATGTTGACTTCGCTGCTCTGCGCCTGCGCCATCGCCGGCACGGCGATCAGCGCGCTGCCGAGCAGAAGGGTGTAGAGGCTCGCTTTCAGAGTCATGAAAATCTCCCTGGTGAAATGGTTCGCCGGGAGCACTGCTTATTGTGAGCGCGCTTGTCAACATAATTGCGCGAGGGGCAGATGGAGCGTTCGCGAGCTAATGTAGAACGGTTCTAAGCAGCTGGAATTTCTTCTTTTTCCATCAGCCGGTTGTGGCGGGGACAGGTCTCCATGACTGCGGCAATCTGTTACTGACGGATCAGCGATGCCGGAATGAGCAGTGAGAACAGGTTGCCGACGCCGGCGGCGGGATCGACGCTGAGGGACACAGCATTCACGGCCAGCAGCGAACGCGTGAGGGCCAAGCCGACGCTGGATCGCACCGGACGCAGCGCCTCACCCTGGCGGCCGACGCCATCACGGAAGACGACGAAGCGTTCGCCCAGATCGGTGCGGACCGCGCCCGTGTCGCGCAGGTTGATCGCGATGGTGCCGTTGTCCTCGCGCTGGGCCGACAGGATGACGGTTCCACCGGGCGGTGTCTGATCGATAGCGCTGGCGAGGAGGTTCAGCACGGCCTGCGTGAGCGAGGCGCGATCGGCACTGACGCGGGGCAGGCTTTCGGAGACCGAGCTGCGCACCAGGACGCGCGCAGCGGTGGCCTGCGGCCGCGTGCGCGCCAGACAGTTGTCGAGGAGGTCCGTCAGTTCGATTTCGGTCGCCTCGAGCGGATAGCGGCCTTCGCGCAAGCGCGCGAAATCATCGAGCTCATCCACCAGAGTGGCGATTTCCTGACCGGCGATGCCGATGTCGCGCGCGTACTCCTGCTGCCGACCGGGATCGGCGCCCGGGCTGCGCAGCAGGTCGGCGAAGCCGATTACCGTGTTCAAGGGACGGCGAATGCCCCGGCTGATTCGAACGAGCATCGAGGGCTCGAGATCGTCCGAGGGCGTCGCATGGGTGGATTTTTCGGCCTGCCCGGCGGCACGGGTCACTTTGCGCAGGAAACCGAAATACCCCTGGACCAGGCCGGCCTGCCCTTCCGTGAACAGCACCAGCTGCAGATCGGGACGGATATCGAGAACGACACTCGGGCGCTCAGTCTCGGCGAATCGCGCCGGCAGGTCGAGAAAGCGACGGAGGTCCTCCTGGGCAGATGGCGGCAGCAGCGCGGCGACGGCGCGACCCAAGAGATCGACTTCGTCCATGCCAAGCAGGATGCGCGCGTGGAGCGAGGCCTGGGCAATGATGCCCGCCCGGTCCAGCGTGATGAACCCCTCCTCCGACAAGGAGGCGCTGAGTTCCGCGAAATGCCGGACCGCGCCCTCGTGACCGATCCGTTCTTCGGCGAGGCTGGCGGAGAGCATCAGCGCCGGGCGGCCATGCCAGTTGATCGACTGCAGGCGCGCGGCAACGGAAACGAGCGTCCCGTTGCGCCTCAGGAGCTGAGTCACCGGCCCGGCGGCCATGCCGTCGGCGGCCGGGAAGATCGCCGACAGCCCTGCCGAGCGCAGTGCCTCGATGGTGTCGTAGCCCGTGAGTTCGGTAAGGGCACGGTTTGCAAACAGAACGTGCTGGTCGCGAAAGACCATGATGCCGAGTGGCAGCCGGTTCAGGATGAAGGTTTCGCCGGCTAGGCTGATCAGTGCCCCCTCCGCCGGCACGGCGACAGGTACCGGGGCGGCGGCAGCGTCGTCATTGGTCGGTGGGGCACTGACGCGGTCGATGAGAATGCGGCTCAGCTCATCGAAATTGTAGCGCGAGACGCGTTCGACAGTCTCGGGATCCGGCACTTCCGGCATCTCGGCTGCATCGGACGCTTCGGAGGCATCGATGTCGTCGATCGGAGGAGCGCCGTGGGACATACCCGCGTCGGGCGGCGCTTCGGTTGAGGATGGCGCCGGTTCCTCGGTTGGGCTGGACTGCTCGATCGCAGAGAAACCCCGCCCGACGATGCGCCACAGCGTCGGCGCAGTCTCGGGCAAGTCTGCGGCCTCGCCATCGCCATCGCCATCGGCATCGGCATCAGCCGTGATGATGGCGGCGATGGCGTCCTGCTCCAGCGTGCTCAGCGAGGGCTCTGGGGGCGGACTAAACGCTGCATCGGCGACCGGCTGTGCGAAGTGCTGCTGCTCCTCGGACACCGGACCAGAGTCAGCTTCGAAAGGTTCAACCAAGACGGGCTGGCCGTCCTCGCCTGATTCTTGCGCTTCCGACTGAGCAGCCGGACCGGCCACACTTTCAGTCTCGGCGCCCGTGGCAGACGGCGGCGCAGTCAGCTCGTCGGCAGGCGCCGGCGGCAGGCTTGCCGTGGCTTCGCTCACCACATCGGGCGGCTCCGCCGGGGGCGGGCCGGTGAACGTCTCGTCGGCAGATGTGAGGGTGGTGTAGAGCCCCTCGTCATTGGCCAGTTGATCAAACAGCGACGCGAGCGTGCCGGGTGGCGGCTCCGGCTGGACGATCGGCTCGACCCAATCCTCCGCGGCCGTCGCCGCCGGCATCTCGGGCTCCGGCTCCTGAAGGAGCGGCTGCTGCGGCAAGGCAAGCGGGGACAAGAGATCGACGTCGCGCGGTGGGGCCAGAGCTTCGTCGCGCGCATCAGCATCGAGGCCGTCGGCGTGACGGACCCGGTCGATCGGTGTCAACTGCGGCTCGAACAGCAGCAGGAGCGCATCATGCGGGCTGGCGCGAAAGCGGGTGAGCTTCAACTGCTCGCCGCCGATGGAAACAACACCCGGTTGGCCATCGGCAAAGTCGGGCAGCCCCTCACTCTCGATCTCTGGAGCATAGGCTGCCAAGGCATGCGTCGTGCCGCCGACCACCTGCCCATCCTCGCTGATGAGAAGGAACTCCGCACCACGGGGAAAAAGGGACCTTGTCACCTCATCCACGTCGTCCGGTGCGCGGCGGCCAAGCAGTTCCGGCTCGATCGGATCGACACCGACAATCAGCAACGACACGGCCCCGTCGGCGAGCTCAAGCGGGGTGCACGTGCAGGTGGTCGATATCGGCCGGTCGCCGGCCAGCAACTGGAGGCGGCTCAGGCTGGAGCGCCCGATGGTACCGAGACGGATCAGCCGGGCGATCTGGCCACGGATCGGCACGGCTTCCGGGGCGCGCTTGACGCCGCGTTTGCCCAGCTTGCCATGGAAGTAGCGGGCGGCATCATTGCGCCAGAGCAGCGTTTCGCCGTCGTGCGACCAGAGCCACGCCGGACGTGCGTCCGCCCAGTGCAAGAACACCCGGCGAACCGACGGCGATTTGATCCAGTCACCCTGCACGCGCACTCATCCCGGCTTGCGCCACTCGGACAAACCGTACTCATTACTTAACGAACCCTAAATATCGTGCGCACCGGACCGGGTCCATATCCGGCAGGGTAACCCACCGGGCTATCCGCCCCGATGGTTAAGCGTCGGCACGGGGTTGCCGTGGGAAGCGGTTACGCGCAAAACGCCACTTGCCAGCGCGGCATTCTGAAACTATGGTCCGCCGCGCTGACAGGGCCGCCTTAGCTCAGTTGGTTAGAGCACTAGATTGTGGATCTAGGGGTCCCCCGTTCAAACCGGGGAGGCGGTACCACTCTCCCCGGCGAGAACGGCCGGGGTTCGGCATCAACGCGACATGGTTGTGATTTGTGACGGGCCGGCGCCTAATTGCCTGCGCGGAGCGTGCGCGCGAGCATGCGCGCGAGGTCACCCTGCGAGAAGGGCTTGCTGAGCTTCGGCAGGGCCTCGTTGCCGCCCGGCGGCAGTTCGGCATATCCGGTCGCGAGGATGACCGGCAGCTTCGGCCACCGCTCCTGGATCGCTTCCGCCAGTTGCGAGCCGGTGCGCCCGGGCATGGCGTGGTCGGTGATGACCAAGTCCACGGTCTCGGTCTCCAGGCGAGCCATTGCCTCGTCAGCAGAACAGGCATCAAGAACGCGATGCCCAAGGTCCTCGAGCATGGCGGTCGTGTTCATCAGGACGAGGGGATCGTCATCAACGGCAAGGATGACCAGTTGCCGTGCGGCAGTCGCGTTCTCAGGAGCAGCTCCTGCGAGCGGGACGACCTGCGTCTCGGGCACTTCTGCGACGGGGAGCCAAAGTACCACCCGGGTGCCTATTCCTTCGACACTGTGCAGTGTCATCCGGCCGCCGGACTGCTCGGCGAGGCCGTGCACCATCGACAGCCCGAGACCCGTTCCCTTGCCGACGCCCTTGGTGGTGAAGAACGGCTCTGCCGCCCGCGCTAGGGTCTCCTCGGACATGCCCGCGCCGGTATCGCTGACCCAGAGGCCCACAAAGCCGCTTTCGGGCAGCTGCAATTCGGCCGGCGGATCAGTGAAGCTGGCACCGATGGTGAGCTTGCCGCCGCCCGGCATTGCATCGCGCGCGTTGACGGCGAGGTTCAGGAGGGCCGTTTCCAGTTGATTGGGGTCGGTCCAGATGGGCGGCAGATCGGGAGCGAAGGAGGTGTCGAGGACAATCTGCGGCCCCAGCGAGCTGTGCAGCAGGTCGGTTATGCCCGAAACGAGGGCCGCGACCGAGACCGGGCGGGAGTCGAGGTCCTGCCGGCGGGCGAAGGAGAGCATGCGCTTGGTCAGCGCAGCGCCACGCTCAGCGGCGCGCATGGCGTTGGTGACCAGTTGCAGTGCCCGTGCATCCTCGGCCGGCAGACGGCGCTGCAGCAGTTCGAGACTACCCATGATGGCCATGAGCAAGTTGTTGAAATCATGGGCCACTCCGCCGGTGAGCTGACCGATGGCCTCCATCTTCTGGGCCTGCAGCAACTGCTCGCGGGCGCGATTGAGCTGCTCCTGCGCCGTGCGACGCTCGGTGATGTCCCGGGTGATCTTGGCGAAGCCGAGCAGCGTGCCGTCCGGCTCGCGGATGGCATCAATGATGACATGGGCGAAGAAGCGGGAGCCGTCCTTGCGGACGCGCCAAGCCTCGCGCTCGAAGCGGCCTTCGTCGCGGGCGATCTGGAGGGCGCGCTCGGGTTCGCCGGCCGCGCGGTCCTCTTCGGTGTAGAAGGTGGAGAAGGATCGGCCCACGATCTCGTGGGGCAGATAGCCCTTGATTCGCTGGGCGCCGGAGTTCCAGTTGGCGACGAGGCCGTCGGGATCGAGCATGTAGATGGCGTAATCCGTCACCCCCTCGATGAGACGCCGGAATTGGTCCTGGCTGCTGATCAACCCACTTTGCCCCGCCCCCGCCAGCGACGCAGCCAGTTCGTCCATTTGAGTTCCGCCACAGTTTGCCCCGCAGATGAACGCCTCGTGACCCTCAAGGTTCCATCGGCGCCACAAGAATGAACGGCGGATGAACGATGCGTTGCCGGGGGTTAAGGCCTTGTGCGCGAAGCTGGATTTCGCGTTTGCCACGCCGGCTGTGACGGAATGGCGCAGTTTGGCGCGGCAACCACAATTCGGCCGCACGCGTTAAGGGCCGAATGTCAGCGAGGTGTGCAAGATGTCTCACGAGCTTAGACTGGCCCTGAAACACAGTGCGGCGCAGCCGCCGCGCCGGCACCTGCGGATCGCTGCATCCGACGGCGCCGCCCGGAACGCGGCCGATATCATAACACATCGCGATGCCGACGAGGCCCCGATGGTCATCCGTTTCGAGGGCTTGACCAGGGAAGAGGCCAGCCGGGCGCTGGCCGCCTTCCCCGGCGGAAGCCGGTTCGTTCTCGCCGACTGACGGCGCGGGCGGCCGCCCGGATCAAGACCTTGTCCGGTGGCTCCCCGCCCCCCACCCTTGATCCCTCCCCACCAGGGGGAGGGAGACGACTACAGCGCCGGCGCGTCAGCCCGAATGCCGAAGGTCTAGCGAGCGAGCCGCAGGTTGGAGAGCTGCTGGGCGATGGCCTGGAAGGTGGAGACCAGTTCGGAGGACTGGGTGGGGAAATAGGCGTGGCTGTTGCTGGTGGCGCAGCTGCGCAGCATGTTGATGGTGGTCTGGTTCGGCGCATTGAGGCCGATGGTGTAGATGACGATGCCTTGGGCCTTGGCACTGGCGCAGGCCTCGACCGTGCGGCTGTCCATCGCCGAGGTGACCTGCCCCCCTGACGCGGGGCTCGGGAAGGCGGTGCTGTAGAGCCGCCCATTGTAGGTCGGACCGGGATACCCATAGGCCATGTAGCCGGTCGCCCGGTTCATGTTGCTGCTGCTGTAGCCCTGCACGGTGTTTTCGCCGTCGGTCATGACGATCATGACCTTGGAGGTCGCGGTGCCGTAGGGCCGGGCCTCGATGAGGGGCTCGGTGGGGCTGAGCATGTGGAAGCCCCAGATCACCCCCTGATGGATGTTGGTGTAGCCCTGGGGCGACATGGCGTCGATGGCGGTCTTCACCGTCGCCTTGGTGCCGGTCAGCGGCGTCATCGGGTTGGTCGGACAGTCGCCATTGGGGCCGACCTTGGTGAGGTCGACTGCCCCGGTGTATTTGCAGATGCGTTCCTGCAACTCGCGATCCGAGAACTGGAAGGTGCAGGAGATGGTGCGCCGGTTCTGGTAGGTGGTGGTCCAACCCGACGTGCTGGACGACACCATCTGGTAGGTCGTCGTGCAATTCGCATTGTTTCCGTAAAGGCTGGATGGCTGCGTCTGCTGGGCGGTGACGGTGACGCCGTTGGAGTCCTTCTGCGTATAGGCGTTGGTGGTCTGGGCTTCGGTGCAGCTGGCGCGGTTGTAGCGGGTTTGGGTGTGGCCGGATTCACTGCACACGAACTTGTTCTGGACCCAGGTCCACTCGCCCAGATCCTTGTTGACGCAGGCGTTCGGCCGATCGGGCAGATAGCTGTTGCCATAGCCGGAATCCGGCTCGTCCGGCGCGAAGGTGGGCACGAACAGCGTCGCCGGGATGGCGGCATTGGGCGTGGTGTCATTGGTGTCGTAGGGATATTGCCGCGCTTCGACGCAGCCGGCCCAATCGACATTGGTCAGCGCATCGTAGAGCGCGAAACGCTGCACCTGCAGGGTGTAGGCGTTGCTGTCGTCGTCGTCATTGTCGAAATTGTCGTTGGCGATCTCGGAGAGGCCGCTCGAATCCATCCAGGCCGCGTTGCGGTAGCCGGGGCCGATATTGACGAAGGCGGTGAAGGGCACGATGCCGATCTTCACGTTCTCGCCGGCGGGCGCGACGCTGTTAGCGGCGGTGATGGTCGCGTCCGCGCAGTCGGCGATGCCGTTGTAGAGGATGTTCATGGCGCATAACGAGGCCTTCTTGAGGTTCGTCATGCGACTTTGTTGGTTCATGGAGCCGGAATTGTCGAGCACCATCGCCACTTCGAGGTTGAGGCGCTTGCGCGTCGCCTCGGCGATGACGCGCGCCGACACGGTGCGGACGCCGACCAGTTGGACGAAGGTCATCGGCACGACGACGTCGGCGGCAAGGCGGAGGCTGCCCTCGGTGGTATCGACGGTGGGCACGCCGACAGTGGCACTGACCGGGCTGCCCGCCAGGCGCTCGTCGACCAGCAATTGCGCCTTTGGCTGCAGCGTCGCGGCGGTGACGCCGGCGGTATAGATGGTGGGCTGCAGCCCCAGCGCTGCGGAATCGAGCGCCAGTTGGGCCCGCGTGCGGGCCTGCTGGATCGCCGTGAAATCCACCACTGCACCGGCGGTGGCGATCAAGACGATCGCCATCACCGCAAACAGTACGGCAAACACCCCCCGCTCGTCGCGCTTAAACCGCGACAGCTCTCTTGCCAGCCGAAGCATTCCGCCCACTCTCGCAACCCGAATATGGGCGGCATTGTGCGCGAAAACACTAACTAAAGCACAACGACCTTCGCGCCGATTTTCACACGCGCATAAAGGTCTTCGACGTCATCATTGACCATGCGGATGCAACCCGAGGAGACATCGTGCCCGATGCTCCAGGGCTCGTTGGTGCCGTGGATGCGGTAGAGGGTCGAGCCCAGATAGAGCGCACGGGCGCCGAGCGGATTCTCGATGCCGCCGGGCATGTACTTGGGCAGATGCGGCTGGCGCTTGCGCATCTCCGGCGGCGGGGTCCAGCCCGGCCACTCGCGCATGGCGGAGACGCGGTGCGTGCCGCTCCACTCGAAGCCGCTGCGGGCGGTGCCGATGCCGTAGCGCAGCGCCTTGCCATCGCCGAGGACGAGATAGAGGAACTTCTCGCCGGTGCGCACGACGATGGTGCCGGGCGCCTCATTGGTGCGGAAGGCCACGACCTGCCGCATATATTTGGGATCGAGCCGGACCTTGCCGGAGCGCAATTGCAGCGCGTGGCGCGGCTTGCTGCTGGTAACGGTCATGCCCGGCGGCGGCTCGAAGTTGAGGCCAAGCCGGCCCGAGGCGTGGGTTCCGCTGGTCATGGAGAGGGCGGACAGAAGCATCGCCGCGCCGGCCAGCGCAGCCTTGGTCATTCGCATCATCGCAACTCGCTCATGTTCAATGCCGCGTCGGGCGGCGAGGACATGATGATTACCAATATTGCCAAATCGGCCGTGAAGCGGCGTGGTTAATTTGCGGTTGCGCGGTGAAGATGAGGTTGGGCGGCGTCGGCGGGGAGGCAGGGGTGGGGTGAGGAGAGCCGGTGAATGAAGGGCGTATGCGGTGGCTCCCCTCCCCTTTATCCCTCCCCACAAGGGGGAGGGCCATCGCATATGACACTGGCGCCAGCTGTGATCGCCTTCTTCACCTTCACTCGCTCCACTGGAGCGAGTGATCGCTGCGCGACCGGCTCGAAGTCCCCTTGAGGGAGAAGGTGCCCGAAGGGCGGATGAGGGGTGGGCCGCGAGCGCAAAACCGTCCTCCGCTCCGCTTCGGTCGTCACAATCCTGACGGATTGTGCACCCCCTCATCCGGCGCTGCGCGCCACCTTCTTCACCTTCGGTCGATCCACTGGATCGACCGATCGCTACGCGACCGGCTCGAAGTCCCTCAAGGGGAGCAGGGAACTGCCGACAGAACGGTGCACAATCCCATATGCGATAGCCCTGCCCCACAAGGGGGAGGGAGAAGACTGCAGCGTCAGCGCGTCAGCAAGAGCGTGAAACCGTCTACAGCAGGACCTGCAGGGGCTCTTCGGCGGGGAGGCGGCGGAGATCGTGCCAGGTGCTGGGGACGAGGCGGGCGATGGCGCCGGCGAGCTGGGTGGGAGTGTAGGGCTTGCTCATGACCTCGCTGGCCCCCAGTTCGCGGGCCCGCGCGATGGTTTCGCGGTTCGGGTAGGCGGTGGTGACGAGGACCGGCAGCGCGCCGTGCGGACCGAAGCCGCGACCGCGAATGATCTGCAGCAGGGCCGCGCCGTTCATATCCGGCATGTACCAGTCGAGCAGAAGGACGTCGTACGCATCGTGCAGCAGGGCCTTGACGCCGGCGGCACCGGACTCGACGGCCTCGACGGTGCCGACCCCCAGTTGCCGCAAGGTGGCATCGGCCACGGCCCGCGCATAGGCATTGTCGTCGACGACCAGTACGCGCAGTCTCTGTGGAAGAATCACGACGCACCGCCAAATGCGAATCAGAATTGTTATTAAGCGCGCGGAGAGAACTTATTGTCAACGGATGAGCCGTTTCGCTGCAGCTGGGCCGGTGCGGACCCGCTATACCGGCACTATCACGACACCGAATGGGGCCGCCCGGTCGACGACGACACGCGACTGTTCGAAAAGCTGTGCCTCGAGGGCTTCCAGTCCGGCCTGAGCTGGATCACCATTCTGCGCAAGCGCGAGAACTTCCGCTCGGGCTTTGCGGGATTCGTGCCCGACAAGGTCGCGGCGTTCGGGGAGGCGGATGTGGCGCGGCTGCTCGCCGACCCCGGCATCGTGCGGCATCGCGGCAAGATCGAATCCACCATCAACAATGCGCGGCGGGCGCTGCCGCTGCGCGAGGAGTTCGGCTCGCTCGCCGCCTATTTCTGGCGGTTCGAGCCGCCGCGGCGCCCTGCCCCGCTGCAGCCGGGCGCGCTGCCGGCCGAGACCGAGCACTCGAAGGCGCTGAGCAAGGATCTGAAGAAGCGTGGCTTCAGCTTCGTCGGGCCCACGACGGCCTACGCCTTCATGCAGGCGATGGGGATGGTGAACGACCACGTCGCCGGCTGCTTCTGCTGCGCGGAAGCGGAGGCGGCGCGGGAGAGGTTCACGGTGCCGGGCCGGTAGGGCCAGCGGCCGGGGGAGAGCGGAAAGCGCCCTCCCCCGGTGCGGCTCCGGCTCAGCGGCCGATGAGCATCAGCAGGGCTATCAGCTGCAGGCGGCTGGCGCCGGCGATGGGCGGGGCGCCGGGCTCGCGCAGATCATCATGCGCCGCGAGGAGCGGGGGCTGCGGCAGGGCGGCAGGCGGCTCGGGCGCCGGCGGCGCGGAGGGCGGTCGCCGGCGGACGAGGTGTCGAAGCTGGACAATGATCATTCGTGTTCCGGTCGCGAGGTCTTCGCGCCGGCTCCAAAAAAGCTGAATTGTGTCGCCCCGCCGCTGGCGCGCTGCACAGTCTCTGCTGCCCGGTCCTCGTCCTTCGACGGGGCTCAGGATGAGGACCTCAGGACCCGAGGTGGCTCACTTCCAGCGTTGACCGCGTCAGTCGCGGGCGGCGGGGCGTTGGGGGGCTACTGGTGGTCCCAGAAGCTCCTGCCGCCCAGGTCCGCGTCGGGCGGCAGCCCGATGTCGCGGCGCAGATGGGGCGGCAGAGGGGGCGCTCCGCGGACCCGCGGTCTCCCGATGGCGCGCTTCAACAGCCGGCGCGCGTGTAACGTGCCGATGATTGCATCGAGCCAGCCGCCGAGGCGGCGCCCGAGCCAGCGGTGGCGCGGGCGGGAAACGACAGGCGACGAAGCGGATTTGTCGCGAGCAACAATCATGATGCGATCCGGGCAGAGCCCGGTCCTCTCGAGATGAAAGTTGGAGAACCGGACGCGAAACACCACCATCAGCGATGGCGGGCTGCAGGACTCCGGTGGTGGGAAAGGGGCGAGCGCCCCGGTGTCAGATCGGGAAGGTCCCGGCGATCAGCCGAGCAAACCCATGGCCGGCCGATACATGGGATGGCGATCGAACTTGGTCATGAAGCGCCTCCCTCGGCTGGCGTTGGACACGGGATGGGGCATAGCCCGCTTCGGGGGGCGCGGCCAAGTCGGTTTGCGACAAGCTGTCGCAGATGAAGAAGCACTGTTGCCGTTTGGCCACAGGTGGCTTCCTTGAGTCGGCGGGACCTTTCCGTTAGGAACCTCCGGCAGATTCCGGCTATCCGATCGAACACCACAAATGACCGACAAGAAGAAGCTCATCGCGCCGCGACTGCCGCGCGGCTTCGAGGACC